>OCZT010000562.1_pt1 | contig 37158 bp, 24 predicted proteins | sample 1539031 | NCBI WGS metagenome assembly OCZT01 (sample SAMEA3539308, study PRJEB22396) | soil metagenome | biome: tundra; feature: field; material: soil | place: USA | collected 2010-05 | depth 0.15 m
AGGCCCGACCCCCACAAACACTGGGGATCGGGCCTCAAACCCTCAAAAACTTCCGGCTAGCCGTTCATCAGCCTGGAGACGGCGCGGTGGATCGCTGCGGGGGTGACCGTCAGGGCGTCCCCGCCGTCGGGTAGCACCGTCGATCCGGTCGGCGTGAGGATCTGTGTCGGCGCCGAGCCACCGATCTCAGCGGCGGCGAACAGAGTCAGCAGCGTCGGGCCGCCCATGTCGGTGGCGACCGCCTTCGGCGCGTACCAGGATGCCCACGGCAGCCGGAAGAACGTCGACGGTGACAGCAGCTTCGACTTGATCGCGTTCAAGATCTTCTGCTGGTAACCCTCGCGAGTGAGATCGTTGCTGGCCGCGTTGCACTTGTTCTCCCGGGTTCGCGCCAACGTCAGCGCGTCGCGGCCGTCCAGGTGGTGGGTGCCGGGAGCGAGGTTCAGCGTGAAGCCGCCGTTCTGGACGCCGCCGCTGATCTGCGAGCAGATCCGTCCCGTGGTCACGTCGACTCCGCCGATCGCGTCGATGAACTTGGGGAAGTTGGCCAGGTTGACGATGATCAGGTGGTTGATCTTGATTCCGGTGAACTGCTCGATCGTCTTGATCGCCAGCGCCGGGCCGCCGTAGGCGTAGGCGGCGTTGATCTTGGTGGTTCCGTGGCCGGGGATCGCCGCGGCCGTGTCACGCGGGATCGACAATCGTCGGGACACGCCGCCGCCGATCCGCCACAGCATGATCGTGTCCGAACGGACGCCGCCGCTGAAGGCACCGGGCTCCTTGGAGCCGGGCGGGCGCTGATCGGTGCCGATCACCAGCACGGTGTCGGTCGAGGTGATCATGTTCGAGCCGCCGGTGAGCGCCGCCTCGGCGGATTGGGGGATCGAGCCGCTCTGGATCTGGGCACTGACCAGGAACAGCACGAGCGACAGCGCCAGCCAAGCCGCGATCGCGATCGCCAGGTACTTGAGCACCCGTCGCGGTGTGATCCGGCCGGTTGGCTTCAGGCCGCCGAAGCGCCCACCACCAGAGCCGTCGCGCCCATCGCCGCCTGGGCCGCCGTCGCCTGGGCGACCGGAACCCGGGATCCCGGACTCCTCCTCGCCGCGCAGGCGCGACCGAAGTCCGCGGGGCGCGGCGCGGTAGGTGGTGTACGGGCGGTCGTCCGATCCGGATCGAGCACGCGGCTCGTCGCGGTAAACCCGGTAGGGAGGATCTTCGGACTGCCCCTGATTGCGGGGTTCGTTCGACATCGAACTCTGCATATAGTGACGACATGCCGGCGCGACGCACCATCGGCGTCGACCTGGGCGGCACCAAGCTGCTCGCGGGCGCAGTGGATCCCGGGCTCGGAGTCCATCACCGTACGCAGCGCGCCGTCACGGGCTTAGACCAGGCCGCACTGCTCGATGTGGCCGTTGACGCCGTGCTCGAAGCACGTGAGTCTGCGGGTGGGGAGGTCGACGCAGTGGGGTTCGGGATCCCGTGCCTGATCGACCAGCGCTCGGGCACCGCCGTAATCGCCGTGAACCTCCCTCTGGCCGATATCGCGTTCGCGGATGTGATGGCCGAGCGGCTCGGATTGCCGGTGTTCGTCGACAACGACGGCAATGTCGCGGCGCTGGCCGAGCACCGCGCCGGGGCTGCCCGCGGCGCCAGCGAGGTGGTCATGCTGACGATCGGCACAGGAATCGGCGGGGGGCTGATCCTGCGCGGCGAGCCATATCGGGGCGGGATCGGTGCTGGGGCCGAGCTCGGGCACCTGGTGATCGACATGGACGGTCCGCCCTGCCAGGGCAACTGTCCCAACCATGGCTGCGTCGAGGCGCTGGCGTCGGGCACCGCGCTCGCGCGCGAGGCGCGACGGATCGCCGCTGAGCGCCCTGACTCCGCCCTTTCGGCCACGCTGCGCCACGGGCGTGAGCTCGCCGGTCCGATCGTGACCGAGCTGGCCCACGACGGTGACGCGGCGGCGATCGAGGTGCTGGCGCTGATCGGCTCCCGACTGGGAGTGGCGATCGCCAGTCTGGTCAACATCTTCAACCCCCAGGTTGTGGTGATCGGCGGCGGGGTGATCGGGGCGGGCGAGCTGCTGCTGGGACCCGCCCGGGAGGTCGTAGCGCAACGAGCCTTGCGGCCCTCCCGTGACGAGGTGCGGATCGTGTCGGCCCGCTTCGGTGTCGAGGCGGGCATGATCGGCGCCGCCGCGCTGGCCTTCGACGGACTCCAGGGCCGGGCGGTGGGTCGGTGAGCGAGCTTCCGAGCGTCCCCCTCGGTTCGCCGGCGGGCGGCGAGTCCGGTGTCGGCGGGCGGTTGATCGTCTGTCCCACGCCGATCGGCAATCTCCAGGACATCACGCTGCGCGTCCTGGCGGCCTTGCGCGAGGCGGACCTCGTCGCCTGCGAGGACACGCGCCGCACCCGCGTGCTGCTCGACCGCTACGGGGTCAACGCCCGTCTGGTCAGCTATCACGAGCACAACGAGCGCGAGCGCTCCGACGAGTTGGTGGCGAGGATGCGCACCGGGACGGTGGTGGCGTTGGTGTCCGACGCCGGGATGCCCTTGGTCTCTGACCCCGGCTTCGTGTTGGTGCGGGCCTGCGTGGCGGCGGGCCTGGCCGTCGAGGTGCTGCCCGGTCCATCGGCGGCCCTGAGCGCGCTGGTGGCGAGCGCGCTGCCCTCGCAGCGATGGAGCTTTGCCGGCTTCCTGCCACGCAAGCGCGCCGAGCTGGAGCTGGTGCTGCGCTCGACCGACACGCTGGTGGCGTTTGAGTCGCCCAAGCGCGTGGCGGCCACGCTGGCGGTCCTGGCGCAGCTGGATCCCGAGCGTCCGGTGGCCGTCTGCCGTGAGCTGACCAAGGTCCACGAGGAGGTGGTGCGCGGCACCGCCGCGCAGCTCGCGCAGCGTTACGCCACGCATGCGCCCAAGGGCGAGATCGTGCTCGTGGTGGGGGCGGCGACTGCGCCCGAGGCCGACCTGGGGCCCGCGCTGAGAGCCCTGGGACGTCTGCGTGACGCCGGGGCCAAGCCGAGGCCCGCCGCCGGCGTGGTGGCCGAGCTGACCGGGGTCAGTGCCAACGCGCTCTACCAGGCGCTGATGGCCCAGGATAAGGGCCAAGCCTGACCGCGCGCGACGGGCCGAGCGCGAGACTCGCACGGCGGGCCGAGCGCGAAACCAAGCCTGACCGCCGCGGGACGGAGCGCCCGGGGCCCGCCGGATAGCCTTGATATCCACCGGCACCGCTTGAGATGTCCTTCTACATAACCACGCCGATCTACTACGTCAACGCCCAGCCGCACCTGGGTCACGCTTACACGACGATCGCCGTCGACGTGCTCGCGCGCCATATGCGCCAGCGTGGGGAGGACGTGTTCTTTCTCACCGGCACCGACGAGCACGGCGAGCCGGTCGCCGACGCGGCGCGTGCGCAGGGACTGGAGCCCCAAGAGCTGGCGGATCGCAACGCCGAGCGCTTCAAGGCGCTGATGCCACGGCTGGAGAGTTCCAATGACTTCTTCATCCGCACCTCCGACGAGCAGCACAAGGCGCGCGTCCAGCAGGTGCTGCAGCGCGTCCATGACAACGGTCACACCTACAAGGGCATGTATGAGGGCTGGTACTGCCCCCGCTGCGCGGACTTCAAGGTCGAGAACGAGATCGCCGAGGGCAACCGTTGCCCGATCCACGAGATCCCGCTCGAACGCCAGCAGGAGGAGAACTGGTTCTTCCGCCTATCGACCTTCCAGGAGCCGCTCGAGCGCCTGTACGCCGAGCAACCTGACTTCGTGATGCCCCGCCACCACTTCAACGAGGCCCGATCGTTCATCGCCTCCGGGCTGCAGGACGTCTCACTCACCCGGGCCCGACTGCAGTGGGGGGTGCCGGTGCCCTGGGACCCGGGACACGTGTTCTACGTCTGGTTCGACGCGCTGCTGAACTACTACACCGCGCTCGGCTACGCGCGGCCGGGCGAGGATCTGACCGACCGGTTCTGGCCGGCCGACTACCACGTCATCGGCAAGGACATCCTCAAGTTCCACACCGTGTTCTGGCCTGCGTTGCTGATGGCGGCCGAGCTGGCGGTGCCCCGTCACGTGTTCGTGCACGGGTTCCTGCTCGGCGCCGACGGACGGAAGATGAGCAAGTCGCTGGGCAACGTGCTTGACCCGTTCGAGGTGATGGACGAATTCGGCACCGACGCGTTGCGCTTCTATCTGATGCGCGACGTGGCGTTCGGAAGTGACGGCGCCGTCGGGATGGATTCCGTGCGGGCCCGGTATGACTCAGAGCTGGCCAACGAGTACGGCAACCTGGCCAGCCGGACGATCGCGATGGTGCGTCGCTACCGCGGTGGCATCCTGCCCGAGGTCGCCACCGACCCGGCTCTGGCCGCCGAGTTCGACGGGCTGGCGGGGAAGGTCGCCGCTCTGCTTGATCGGGCGGAGGCCACTCAGGCGCTCGAGCTGATCTGGCAGCGCATCCGCCGGCTCAATCGCTACGTCGAGGAGCGCGCGCCGTGGCAGCTGGCCAAGGACCCGGAGTTGGCGGGCGCCCTCGATCAGACGCTCGCGTCGCTGACCGAAGGGATCCGGGTCCTCAGCGTCCTGCTGCACCCGTACATGCCCTCCAGCACCGAGCGGCTGCTCGAGGCACTGGGAGGCTCCGAGTTGACGCTCGACAATGCCGAGTTCCCGCCGCAGGGCCGCGGCAGAGTGGTGACCGATCTGGCGCCGCTGTTCCCCAAGCGCGCCTAGTGATCGACAGTCACACCCATCTGGACTTCTGCGAGCCCCCCAACGCCGAGTTGGTCGCCACCGCCGAGCGCGCGGGAGTCACGCGGATCGTGACCGTGGGGACCGACGGCGCCTCGTGCCGGACGGCGCTGGCCACCGCCGAGGACTTTCCCCAGGTCTACGTGGCGATCGGCCGCCATCCCAACGAGGCGACCGGGTTCGACGATGCCGACCTGGCCGAGCTGGAGGCGCTCGCGTCGCACGAGAAGTGCGTGGCGATCGGCGAGACGGGACTCGACTACTACCGTGACTACGCGCCGGCCTCTGACCAGCGGCGCGCGTTCGAGGCGCAGATCGAGCTGGCCCGGCGCACGGGAAAGCCGCTGGTGATCCATACGCGCGCGGCCGATGAGGACACGCTGGCGCTGCTTGACGAACGGGCCGCCGGCCTCAACGTGATTCTGCACTGCTTCTCGATGGCCGACCGGGTCGAGCAGTGCCTGACCCATAAGGACTGGTGGTTCTCGTTTGCCGGCAACTCCACGTATCCCCGCGCGAACGACCTGCGCACCGCCGCGCTGCGGGTGCCGCTGGATCGCCTCTTGGTGGAGACCGACGCGCCCTACCTGTCTCCGCAGGCCGTTCGCGGCAAGCCCAACCAGCCGGCCAACGTGGTTTACACCGCCCGCGCGCTGGCGATCGAGCGCCGCGTGTCCTATGCCGCGCTCGAGGACGCGATCGAGCGCAACGCCGCGGCAGCGTTCGGATGGTGAGCGCCCGGCAGCCGGACGACCCGCGCGCCGCCCATGAAGGTAGCCGGAAGACTCAAGCGCGGCCGGAAGAGGCGAGGCAGCCGGACGACGCGGCGGCCGCCCATTCGGACGAGCCCGGATGGCGAGTCGGCGGCCAGCCCGCGGCCGAGCGGGCCGCAGGCTTGAGCGGACGCCGAGCGGGCGCCAGGCGCGGGCGGGAGCTGGGACAGAACTTCCTCGTCGACCGCAACTTGCTTGGCGTGATCGAGCGGCTGGCGCAGCTGCGCGACGACGAGGTGGTGCTGGAGATCGGCGGCGGCCTCGGCGTGCTGTCTCAGCGCCTGGCGCCGCGGGTGGCGCATCTCCACGTGGTCGAGGTCGATCGGCGGCTGGCGCCGCGCCTGAGTGAGACCTTGCGGCCGTTCGCCAACGTCTCGCTGCACATGGCCGACGCTCTGGCGCTGGACCTGCGAGGTCTCACCCCGCCCCCTGACAAGGTGGTGGCCAACTTGCCCTACGGGATCGCCGCGACGGTGATCCTGAAGACGATCGAGGAGCTTGCCGAGGTCCGTGAGTGGGTCGTGATGGTCCAGCGTGAGGTTGGCGAGCGGTTTGCCGCGTCCTGCGGCAGCGGCGCCTACGGCGTGCCCTCGGTGCTGGCTCAGATTGCCTGCGAGGTGAAGCTGCTACGCCCGGTCGGCCGCAACGTGTTCCGTCCGGTGCCCAACGTGGATTCGGTGCTGCTGGGCCTGCGTCGCCGCGGTCCGGCCGCGGGTGATGAGCTCCGGGCACTGGTGCACGATGCCTTCGCGCACCGGCGAAAGGCGCTGGCCGGTTCACTCGCGCTGTCTGCGCGCGCCCAGCCGGGTATCCGTGAGCGAGCCCGGGCGGCGCTGGTGGAGCTTGGCCATCCGGCGGACGAGCGCGCCGAGCGCCTCTCGCCCCATGAGTTCTGCGAGCTGGCGCGGAGGCTTGCGGCGTGAAGGGCGACCGCGAGGACGCATTCGCCAAGGTCAACCTGTGCCTGTTCTTGGGTGAGCCGCGGGCCGACGGGCGCCATGAGCTGGTGACGCTGTTGGAGTCGGTCGACCTGATCGACTGTCTGGTGATCACGCCGGGCCCATCGGGGCACGACGAGGTCATCTGCCCCGGTGTCAGCGGTCCGAACCTGGTCACCGACGCGCTGGCGGGCCTGCGAGCGGCGGGCTGGAGCGCGCCGCCGGTCCGGGTCGAAATCGACAAGCGGATCCCGGTCGCGGCCGGCATGGGGGGCGGGTCGGCCGACGCTGCGGCAATCCTGCGCTACGCGCCCCGGCTCAGTCCCGTACCGATGACGGCGCTGGAGGCGATCGCCGCCCGCCTCGGCGCCGACGTCCCCAGCCAGCTCGATCCCGGACCGAGCCTAGGGACCGGCGCCGGTGATGTCGTTGCGCCGGTCGACAACATCGACGACCACAGCGTCCTGGTTCTGCCCCAATCGTTCGGGCTCTCGACCGCCGAGGTCTATCGCGAGGCCGACCGGCTCGGCCTGGCGCGTTCCACCGGCGAGCTGGCGTCGCTGCGGGCGGACCTTGAGAGCACCGTCATGGCATCAGAGCACCCGCCCCAGCCGCTGCCCGAGCGGCTGATCGTCAACGACCTACAGCCGGCGGCGCTCTCGCTGGCACCAGAGATCGGCGCGGGACTCGAGTTGGCCCGTGAAGCGGGCGCCGCACAGGCGCTTGTGTGCGGTTCGGGGCCGACGGTGATCGGCGTGTTCTGGGGGCCCGGCGGGTTTCATCGCGCCCACGTTGCGGCCGAGCAGCTGCGCCGCCGGTTCCCTGCAGCGACGCCCGTCAACGCGGTTCTGCGCGCGGTGGCGCCCGCCGCGGACGGGTGAGCGTTTGCTGCAATTTACGTGTCTCATGAGCTCCGAGCGGCGGTCATCGGCGCCGTGCGGCACAATTCATGGTTCGGTCGATGAGCAACCAATCCGTCACCTACCTGGTCGGCGCCTGTGCCGGCGTGTTGGGCCTGGCGGCGTTCTGCGCGCTGGTATTGGTACCTGCGGTGACCGCGTATCGGCGCCCGCTGGAGCGGGTCGCCGTCGTGATCCTGTCGTTTTACGTCCTGGCCGCGCTCGTGGGCATCGGCGTGCTGGCCGGCGCGCTGATCGTGCTCGAGTGGCCGCGGGTCTTCTGACCACGCGTCGCCCCTGGCTCCCGACTGAGGTTCAGCGAAGTGGCTGACAATTCCGCGCGGAGCGGGGGCAGTGGGCCAGATTTCGGTGCCTTCTCGGCGATCACCGACGCGGTCGAGGCCGGCGCGGGTCTGCCGGAGATCCTGCGTGCGGCCTCCCGAGCGCTCGACGCCAGCCTGATCCTGATCGATCGCTCGGCCGCGGTGCTGGCCGTCGCCGCCCGCTCGCCCGCCGATGAGCGCTCGCTGATGCGCGACAGCGATGACGTGACGACGTTGGAGCTGAGGGTGGCGGAGTCGCCGGTCGGCCAGTTGCGGATGCGAGCCCGCCAGAGCACGCCCGATGGGGCGCTGTTGCGGCTCGTCACGACCCTGATCGCGTCCGAGGTCGAGCGGGTCAGAGCGCCGGAGCGGGCCTCCGAGGAGGCCGCCACCGGCTTCCAGCGCGCGGTGCTGGAGCACGGGATCGCCGACCGCGACGAGTTGATCTCCCGCGGCAAGGAGTTGGGCACCGACCTGGCCTCCGGAGGCAGCGTGGCGGTCGTCCGGGCTCACCCGCGCAAGACGACCGAGGACGACTGGCGTCGGCGGCTGCTGGCGGTGGCCTCCCGTGGGGCCCGGTCCATCGCTCCCGGCTCGATCTCCGCGCCGACCGAGGTCGATGCCAATGAGGTGGTGATCCTGGTGCCCGATCCCGACGGCGAAGCCGGCAAGCGCGTCTCCTCGGCGGTCCTGCGCGAGCTCGAGTCGGGCCTGGCCGGTTTCACGATCACCATCGGCCGCAGCCGCCGGGTGGAGGACCCGCTGGATCTCCAGCGAGCTCGCAACGAGGCGCTGCTGGCTCTCAACGTAGCCGAGGGTGACGGCGAGCGATCCGAGCTGGCCTACGAGCAGACCGGCACCTACCAGCTGTTGTTGCCCTACATGAGCGACCCGGCCGAGCTCCAGCGTTTTTACCGGGACACGGTCCGCCCACTGGTCTCCTACGACGAGCAGTACGAGACCGACCTGCTCGGGACGCTGTCGACGTTCCTGGACTGCGACGCCAACGTCAACGCCACCGCGGCCCGGTTGATCACCCATCGCCACACGATCCGCTATCGGTTCGAGCGCGTGCGCGAGCTGACCGGACTCGACGTGTCCTCCACCGACGGGCGCGAGAAGCTCTCACTGGGGCTCAAGGCGATGCGCGTGCTGGGGATCGCGGCGCCCCGGGGTCCGGCCAGCGAGCCCGGCGCCGAAGGCGGCCGCGTCCCGCGTTAGGGCCCGCGAGCGCTTGGCCCTGGCTCAGGCCTCCAGCGCGCGCTGCACCGCGCCTGCCGTGAGCTCGGCGGCGACCCGGAGCGGCTCGGTGTCGCGCAGCGCGCGGGCGAGCACGAACGCACCCTCCAGCGCGGCCACCATCGCGATCGCCAACTCCCGCGCCCGTGCCGGCTCGATTCCCGCGGCGATGAACCGCTGCGAGCCTGACGCAAACCAGCTCTCGAACACTTCCGCGCAGGCCTGGCGCATCGGCTCGCTGGTGCTGGAGACCTCGAGCGCCACGGTGGCGATCGGGCACGCGTCGGCGTAATCGGTTTCGTTCAGGTGGGCCGCTGCGCCGGCGAAGAAGTCACGCGTGGCAGTGACCACATCGGGTGCCGGATCGAACACGGCGGGTACCAGTTGCGCGTAGATCGCCCCCGAGACGCGGATCGCCTCCGCTCCGAGTTGCTCCTTGCCTCCGGGGAAGAAGTGATACAGCGAACCGAACGGCGCTTGAGCCGCGGTGACGATCTGCTTGACGCCGGTGGCCGCGTAGCCCTGCCTGCGAAACAGCTCGGCGCTGGTCTGCACGATCCGCTCTCTGGTGCCCGGCATGGCTCTCGTTCCCGATCGTGGTTCTCGTTTGCGCCTTGAACTTGCGTGGCGTATCCTATCGCTAGATCGATCAATCTAGTGGAGGTCGGCGATGCAGTCGTGGCTGGCGAAAAGGCTAATCTCGTACCTGATGGCGCGCACCAGCGCCGGGGACGTGCGTCCAACCCTTTGGCTCGATGCCGCCGACGTGACGCTCACGTTCCCGGGCCAGAACACGTGGTCGGGGGTGTTTCACGGCAAGCGGGAGGTCGAGCGCTGGCTGCGCCGCTTCGCCGCAGCGGGGATCCAGATCTGCGCAGACGAGGTGATGGCCAAGGGCGTGCCGTGGAACACGACGATCTGCGTCCGTGGGCGCGATCATCTGCACGGGCCCGACGGCGAGATCGTGTACGAGAACCGCTATGTGATCTGGGGTCGGATGAGGTGGGGGATGCTCAAGGAGTACGAGGTCTACGAGGACACTCACAAGGCCAATGAGTTCGACGCCTACCTGGCCGAGCGCCGTCCGGAGCTTGCTGTCGGCTGAGCGGGCGGCGTCGATCCACTCTGGGTCGGTGCCGGCCGAGCGTCGATCAGGCCGGCGCTGGCGTGCCTCCCTGGTCAGGGCAGTCAGGTGCGGCCGCCCCGCTTGGTCCCAGCAGGAAGATCTCCGCGGAGAGATCGGGGTCCAGCCGGGTCGCGCTGAGCATGGTTTCGACGGGCCGTCGCAGGATGCGCGCCACGCTGGCCTTGAGGTCATCCTCGATCAGGACCTGCAGCAGGTGACGTCCCCCGAGCAGTTCCTGGATATGACCGGCGGCGCGCATCGTCTTCTCGGCGTCGGTGTGTCCGTTCTCCAGCAGGACAACCAGGGTCGACGGACCTGCCCAGTGCGCAGTCGTCTTTCTGGGGCCCCGGCCCCAGGCACGCCGGAATACGGCGGCCACCTCTCCGCAGATCTGCGCCAGCGGATCGCTTGGGTGGGGTGGCGGCGGTGGGTCAGGCTGGGGGTTCGTGGCCATCCGTGTGCTGCTCATTCACTGAACCGTAGTCCGATCGGGATCCGTCGCATCGCGCCCAGCTACCGCCACCGGTGCGGGAGACTACGTAGCGGCGATGCGTGGATGTCCGGCGTGTATCAGGGTTTTGCGCCACTGGACGATAGGTTGCTCCCTCGGTTACTCTCTGCCAGCGGAGCGCACAAGCGGGGCGCATCGTGGATCTCACCCGTCTGGTTGAGCCGCCGCGAGATCGGCGAGGCGGCAGCCAACGGAGCCGGGTCGGCCGACCTTCACCGGAGCGTTGTGGACGCCTCCGGGATCGTTGGTGTTCACGAGAGGAGAGCTACGTTGATGCCAAACCGCACGGGCGGAGCGAATTCCAGTCGTCCTGCCCAGGACAGGCTGGGGCCGCTTGGCCGAGCCGTGATCGTCACCTCTCGGAGGTGGAAAGCCAAGCACCGACCGCGTGAAGCGCCCGCCGCGCGATCGCGGCGACGGGAGGGCTTGTCAGCGTGACGCGGCTCGGTACGCGCAGGATTCAGTAGCACACTCGGCTGCCGCCGTCACTCTCGGTCGGACACTGTCTGCGTTGAGTGACGTTAATTAAGGTGAGTGAGTGAAACAACTTAGACAGGTGGACGTCGCGGCGATGGATCCCGGCGGCTTCGTGTCTGTGCTCTCCCGGGGTGAGTATCAGACGCTGCTGGACCTGATCGATCGGGCCGGCGTCGCGCTTCGTGGCCGGGTGATCTGGAACGTGAACTCAACCCCGGCGGGAGGCGGCGTAGCCGAGCTGCTGCGGCCGCTGCTGGGCTACTGCCGCGGCTCCGATGTCGACGCTCGGTGGGTCGTGATCTCGGCGGGCGCTGACTTCTTCGCGCTCACCAAGCGCCTGCACAACCGCCTCCACGGGGTGCCAGGCGACGGAGGCGCGCTCGGCCAGGCCGAGCGCTCGGTCTACGAGCGCACGCTGGCCGCCAACGCCGCGGAGCTCGTGCGGCTCGTTAGTTCACGGGACATCGTGATCCTCCACGATCCCCAGACAGCAGGAATCGTGCAAGCCGTTCGTGGTACGGGAGCCGCCGTCATCTGGCGCTGCCACGTGGGCCTCGACCACCCCAACGAGCGCGCGCGGGAGGCCTGGGACTTCCTGCGTCCCTACGTGCAGCCGGCGGACGCGTACGTGTTCTCGCGCGCCGCCTTTGCCTGGGAGGGCCTGGACCAGGACAAGATCTGCGTTATCCAGCCGTCGATCGATGTCTTCTCGCCCAAGAACGCAGATCAGAGCACCGAGCAGTCGTTGGCGATCCTGGCCAAGGCGGGTATCCTGACGGCACGCGGCGGCGTCGGGGCGACGTTCACACGCAGCAACGGAGCGCTCGGCCGGGTTGACCGACGCGCTGACGTGCTGCAGGAGGAGTCGCTCTCGCCGGCGGATCGTCTGGTGACTCAGGTCTCCCGCTGGGACTGGCTGAAAGATCCCCTGGGTGTCCTTCGAGGCTTCACCGAGCACGTGCCCCTCCAGGTTGAGGCGCATCTGCTGCTGGCTGGTCCCTCGACCCAGGCGGTTCCCGACGATCCCGAAGGTGCCGAGGTCTTAGCGGCCGTGCGCGAGGCGTGGTTCGGACTTCCGCGGGAGCTCAAGCGGCGCGTTCACCTGGCTTCGTTGCCGATGGACGACGTCGAGGAGAACGCTGCGGTCGTCAACGCGCTCCAACGGCACAGCGTCGTGGTGGTGCAGAAGAGCTTGGCGGAGGGCTTTGGCTTGACCGTCGCCGAGGCGATGTGGAAGGAGCGACCGGTCGTCGCAAGTCGCATCGGCGGCATCCAGGACCAGATCGTCGACGGTGTGTCGGGGCTGCTGCTCTCAGATCCGTGTGACGCCAGCCAGTTCGGTTCCGCCGTCACGGGCTTGCTCGCCCACGCCGACCGCGCACGACAGATGGGCGCCGCGGCTCGCGAACGTGTTCAGTCCAATTTCCTCGGGCCCGCTCACCTCGGCCACTACTTCGAGCTAATCCAACGCCTGATCGCCGATCGCGTGTCCTCCTGACGGCACGGCGATCCGTTCCTTCAGCCGGGGGGGCACAGCTGGCGTGGTGCACCGGGAGCGGGCTCGCCCGCCACGACCATCACCCATCCAGGTTCGGCACGCCACCATCCGGACGTCGTTGTGCGCGGGCCGTCACTCCAGCTGACCCGCAGGGGACACCACTGACCCGGCTCGGGGCGAGCTTGCGCGAGGGTCACAACTGCTCTGCGGACGTTGAGGGCAAGCCCCTGGCGCCGCACCTTGGTGCACGCTTCCTTTGCCGCCCAGAACAGGTTGGCAAGCAGCACGCGCTGTGCCGCGCCGCATGAGTAGATCATTCGCTGCTCGCACGGGGCCAGCCACTCGCGGACGAACGCGCCGCTGCGCGGCTCCAGCAGCTCCAGGTCGCAGCCGACAATCCCCGGCGCCTCGCTGACGACTGCCAGCGCGCGGCCGCCGCGATGGCTGAGCGACACCGACACGGGCACCCGCTCGCCGTCCAGCCACGCCTCGGGAGCGCCGTCCGGCGCCGCCAGGACTTCAAATCGTGATGGCGCCAGGCCGAGCCACAGGCCGAGCGCAGCCTTGGCGGTCCAGCGCCCCAAGCGCCAGTCGGCCCTGCGCTGGGCCACCTTCAGGTGTGCCGATACGCGGCGCTCGTTCTCCCCCAGCCACTCCTCGCCGGGGGGAACGTCAGCGTGGGGTCGGCTGAGCCAGCCCGTGTCCATTGCTCTCGGTACCGCTAGCGCCGTCCGTTACCGTGGCTGGAGAGACGCGATCGAGCACGTTTTCCATGCCACGCTGTACGGCTTCGATCAGGAACGGGCGCAGCGTCTGCGCGTTGATGATGCTCCGCACCGACCCCACCTCCACGGCCCGTTCGACACTGTGGACCTGATCAAAGCGCTCGGCGAACTGCCCTCGCTTCTGCGCGAGGACCTCAGCCCAAAGCGCAGCACGTTCGGCGCGCAGACGCTGGCGCGCGGCACCCTCGGCGGTGACGAGCTGTCGATCAAGCGCCGTTATCCGCTCGTCGGCGCCGGCCTCTCGCTCGACCTCGCGAGCGAACACGACCGCCGCAGCCGGAGCTCCGCCGATCACCGACGCGTGAGCGCCCTCCAGGGCCACCGTCTCCAGATTTGGATTGAGCTTCTGTGAGAACACCACGAACGCGCCGCCGTGATATCGCGAGACGACGCAGAACACGATCGGCCCGTCGAAATTGACGACCGCCCGCCCGATCTCGGCGCCGAACTCGAGCTGCCATTGGCGCATCGACTCGGGCGAGGCATCAAAGCCGGCGAGGTTGGCTAACACGACGACCGGCCGGCGGCCGGCGACCGCATTGATCGCCCGCGCGATCTTCTTCGCCGATCGGGGAAACAGCGTGCCCGAGGTCCACTGGTCGGGTCCGTCGGCTGGAATCTCGCCCGGCCGCGGCAGCGGCCGGGACTCGATCCCGATCAGCCCCACGGGCCAGCCGCCGAGGTGCGCGTCCCACACCACCGCGTTCTCGGCCGCGTGCATCGCTGCCCACCGCTCCAGCGGAGGGTGGTCGCGGTCGATCGCCGCGCGCATCACCGAGCGGATGTCGAACGGCTGCTTGCGCTCCGGATTGGTCTGGTCGGAGAAGATGTCGGCAACTCGCGGGAGATTGGTGCCCGGGGCGACGTGCTCGGATTCGCCGACGTCGCGGTCGGATGGATCGGACGTGACCGCTCGGCGCGGAAACCGCTCTCCGGGCGCGACGTAGGAGTGCTCGTAATACTCCAGCAACACGCGGCAGGCGCCCGCGAGGTCCGAGGCCCAGTATTGGCCCTGTCCGTTGGGCCCCATGATCCGCTCGTATCCGCCGATCCCGAAGTTGTCCTCGGCAGACACTCCTCCCGAGTAGTCGATCGCCTGCTTGCCGGTGAGCACCATGGCGCTGTCGGGGGTCATGATCAGCGCGCCCCGGGTATGCATCAGCATCGTCGCCTCGGCGTTCCAGTAGGGCTGGGCGCCGACGTTGATGCCGGCGACGATCACGTTGAGCTCGCCTCCGGCCTGCGTGAACAGGACGATTCGCCTCAGCACGGCCGCGATCCAATCCATCGCCTCGGTTCCGCTGTCCATGGCGATCTTCGCTCCCGCCGACAGCGCGAACCACTCCAGCGGGACCCCGAGCTGCTCGGCAAGGTCGATCGCCGCCATGATTCGCCGGCACTCGGGCTCAGACAGCGATCCCAAAGCACGGGTGGGGTCGCCGAGCAGGATCACCCGCAGCATGCCCTCGGGGTAGCGGTCGGTGAAGTTGCGAACCGTGCCAACCACGATGCCGCTCGTATTGGTCGCGGCTGGGCGCTGCACCGGCACCAGCCGGAGGTCCTCGCTCAGGTCGTGCTCGACGAACGTCCCGGCGGGCTGTCCGGCGCTGGCCTGCGCCGGCGCCAGCAGCCGGACCACCTCGGCCGGATGCAGGGTGCCGCGGCGACGCGCCGAGATAAGCCGCTGCGCGCCCTCGTCGAGCGGCTGCAGAGGCAGAGTCGGCGGGTCGTCGATCTGGATCGCGACGTCGTGCCCGGTGGGGGCGAACAGACGCAAGACGCGGTCGCGTGCCACGCCGTCGGACTCGCGCAGGCGCCCCTGCACGAGAACCATCTCCAGGCCGAGGCCCGCCGTCAACGGCACCAGGCGGGCGACGAGCTCTCGGATGACCTCGGGCGCAAGCTCGATCACCGGCCACACGTGAAGCAGCGCGCGATTCCACAGCAGGCGGCGGCTGAGTGGACGGCGCGCCTGGTAGGCGCGAATCGTCTCGAGCGCCTGCAGCAGCATCTGCTCGAGTTCGGGCAGAGCGGCCACGCGCCCCTGATCGTCGCGGACGGGCGTCAGGTCGCGGATCTCGGCTAGCGCGAACAGGCGCTCGTCCTTGGGGTTGGTCCGCGCGACGCCGTGAAAGACGTAGATGTCCTCGCTCGAGGGCAGCCGCTCGAGTTCGAACTCCCGCAGGCGCCAGAGCTGGAGCCGGTGGCCCATCAATGGATGCAGACCACGCTCGATCTCGCTCTCAACCAGGCCGTCGAGGCCCGGGCGGAAGGTCAGCAGATCGACAGCCGACATCCCCTGGCCGCGCCGCGGCTCCGCGACGGCGACGACGATTCGGTGCAGCGCCGGCGGCAAGGCGAGCGAGCCGAGCGCGTCGCCCAGGCGCCGGGCGAGCGCTTCACGGGAGGGCGCTGGGCTTCGGTGCTCGGCGTAGAGGTCGAGCACCGCCAGCTCGCCATCGGGAAGCTCCGCCGCCCAGCGTGAGAAAGCGTCGGCGATCGCCCTCAGGTCGTCGAACTTCGCACACGCGGCGACGAGATGTCGCTGGCTCCCCTCGAAGGTGTAGCGGGCGAGCACGGCCTCGTGTCCGTCGAGCTGGATCGGCTCGAACTCTTCGAGCGAGCGCACGCGGTAGTAGCGGCGAGCCATCGCCTCGACGAGCAGCCGGCGCGCCTGCGCCGATGCGCCGGCCATCGCCGCCGTAAGCCGCGGCGCCAGCGGACGGGGGCAGTCCACGATCGCGGCGATCAGCTCGGCCCGGTCAGACCGCTCCGGATCACCGGTCAGCGCTGCGATATGGCCCGCCATCTCGAAGTACACCCGCTCCCGGGAAGCGGCGATCACGGGCTCGTCGAAGTACCGGAAGCGGACCTCGCGAGCGAGATCGGCGACGATCGGATCGCCGCCCTCGAGCGCGAGCACCAACCGGTCGAGCACATCGCGGAACTCGGCGCTGCCTTCGGCGCCGGGCGCCCCGCCAGCGACCCGAGCCGCCTCACCGGCCTCCTCCAGGCGCCGGTCGAGGATCGCCAGGATCGCCGCTCGCGCCGTGTCGGTGCGCTGTCCGGAGAGGTACAGGCGATGACAGGCCTCCTCCAGCGCCGGCGTGCGCTCCAGGCTCTCGATCCCGTAGTGCGCCAGCGCGCGCCGCAGCTGTGCCACGAAGCGCGCCGGCAGCCCCTCCGCCGGAGCGTCGAGCGAGCGCAGCCAGGCGTGAAAGAGCTCCTGGGGGCTCTGCCTCTGCAGCAGCCCTGGCTCCCCCTTCGGCTCGTCGCGACGGGACCGGGACACGGCGCGCAGGTCGGCGAACAGCCCCAGCAGGCGGTGCTCGACGGCGATCAGCGCCGGGTCGCCCCCGGCGTCGACGGCGCTCTTGCTGCGCAGCTCAGCGATCGTCCGCTCGGCGTCGGCGCGGTCGATGTCGTACCCGAGCAGGAGCCACTGCAACCGGATCAGGTTCTGCTGACGCTCGCGCCCGGTCGGCCGCGTCTGGCCGGGTGCGGGCAAGAACGCCAGACGCTCGCCGGTGGCGGCCTCGGGGGCATCCTGGTCGCGGGGCTCCAGCGCCAGCAGCGGCGCCTGGGCCGCGACGTGCGTGTTCTCGCTGACGAACACCTCCTTGACGCGGCCCGCGAACGGAGCCGTCAGCGATGACTCCATCTTCATCGCCTCTACCAACGCCACCACGTCGCCGGCCTCGACCTCGTCGCCGACGGCGACCGGGATTGAGACGACGACGGCCGGCGAGAGGTTGCGGACCGTGCCCGCGTCGCCGCGCGAGATCCGATGTGGCACTCCATCCACCTCGACGAGCAGGTCATCTCCCTGGCGTGAGGTAAGGGTTCGATAGGCCTGCCCGCGCAGGTGCAAACGCCGCTGGTGCTTTCCCAGCCGGTTCACGCTCAGCTCGATCGCCTGCTCTCCCACGGTCACGCTGTAGCGGTTAGGTCCGATCTGCGCCACGACGCACCGGTAGGACTGCCCGCGATGACGCAGCTCGTACTTGCGCGAGAGGTCGGGCGCCGCCTGCGGGCGTCCACGGCGGGCGAAGGCGTAGAAGCGAGCCTGGTCAGCGGCGGTGTCTGCAGCGTGGAGCTCGATCGCCGCTTGCAGAACCGCGATATCACCGTGGCGCACAGGCACCGCCTCGCCGCTGAGATAAAGCCGGTCCAGCCAGGACGTGTCGACCTCGCCGGAGAGGACCTCGGGACGGTTGAGCAACTCGAGCAGGAAACCCTGGTTGGTCGTTCCGCCCTCGACGACCGCGACGGTGTCCGCGACCGCTCGGCGCAACCGAGCGAGGGCCTCCTTTCGGTCGCTGCCCCACGCGATCAGCTTGCCGATCATCGAGTCGAACTCCGCCGGGATGACGTCCCCTTCGGCAACCCCGGTGTCCACCCGGACGCCGGGCCCCGTGGGCAGTCGTAGCAGCGTCAGTCGCCCCGGAGCGGGCGCGAACCCAAGGGCGGGATCCTCGGCGTTTAGCCGGGCCTCGATGGCGTGCCCGATGCTAGGGGGCGGTTCGCCCTCCAAACGCCCGCCGGCGGCGATGTGCAGCTGCAGCTTGACCAGGTCAAGACCGGTGACCGCCTCGGTCACCGGATGCTCGACCTGCAGGCGCGTGTTGACCTCCATGAATGAGAAGCGGCGCTCGGCCGGCTCGTACAGGAACTCGACCGTGCCGGCGCTCCGGTAGCCGACGCGCAGGACCAGCCGCTGGGCGGCGGCCATCAGCTCGCGCTCCTGGTCTGCCGTCAGGGCTGGACTGGACGACTCCTCGATCACCTTCTGGTTGCGGCGCTGGTAGCTGCAGTCGCGCACCCCCACCGGCCAGGCCTTCCCGTGTCCGTCGGCGATGATCTGCACCTCGATGTGACGCGCCGGAGTGATGACCTGCTCCAGCAGCAGCGTTCCGTCGCCGAATGCCTGGAGCGCCTCGGCGCGCGCGCTGGCGAATGCCGCCGGGAGTGCGTCGAACTCATCGACACGCCGGATCCCGCGCCCGCCCCCGCCGGCTGCGGCCTTGACCATCAGCGGCAAGCCGATCCGCTGCGCGTGCTCCAGGGCCTCCTCGGCGGTCGCAACGGGGCCGCGGCTCCAAGCGGCGACCGGCACTCCCGCCTCCTCGGCCAGCCGTTTGGCGGCGATCTTGTCGCCGAGCAAGCGCATGGTCGGCGCGTCGGGACCGACGAACACGATCCCCAGTAGTTCACATAGCTCCACGAACTCGGGCTGCTCGGCGACGAAGCCCCACCCGACCCACGCCGCCTCGGCATCTGCGGTACGCAGTGCGGATTCGAGCGCGCCGTAATTCAGGTAGCCGCTGCGCCACCCGCCCAGGCCGTCGTCAACGAGGCTTGGACCCAGGCATACCGCCTCATCGGCCCGGCGGACGAACATCGCGTCGCGGTCGCCCTCGGTGAACAGCGCGATCACCGTGATCGGGTTCTTGCGGTCCTGGTTTAGCTCGTGAACCGCGTGGATGAGACGCATCGCCGGTTCACCGCGATTGACGATTGCCAGGCGTGAGAACGTGCGCTGCATAGCCGCCTTCTAGCCCTCGCTCATCGCGCCGCGGATCGGAGCCAGTAACCCCGAATCGAGCTCGCCGGGCAGCTCGACCGTCCGGTAGCCCTCCAGTCGCATCCGGACCCGCCCGGTCTGGTCGACGACGTCGGCGTCCATCGAGCCGGGCGGGTCCGTCTGCGGCGTCACGACGGCCCACAGTCTCGACGACCGCTTGTTGCCCCTGAACAGAACGACACGATCCACGTGCATCGGCAGCGCCATCCTGCCGGTGGTGCCGAGCTCCCACAGGCCGGCGGTCTGGAAGCACAGCTCGATCAGCCGTGGGGCGAGCTTGGTCGGCTGGCTGGCTGGCTCGTGGTCTTCGGGCAGGTTGGACGCCAGGCTGCCGATCACGTGGCCGTTGTCGCGCCATGCACGGTCGAGCACCTGGTAGGCGGGACCGTGGAAGTAGACGTCGTAGACGCTGTCGCGGCCCACGCCCCCCTCACCCGTGTCCTGCGCCGCGGGAGACAATGACGCCTTGGGTGCGGCCGGCGGCTTGCGGGCGAGCCTCACCCGCCCGCTGAAATGGCGCGTCTCCTGCTCGCCCTGCCCGCGCAGGGCCCGGCGGCCGATCAGCTCGCAATCGGCCAGCAGCGCGCCGTCACCTCCGTCTCGCACCAGCGCGCGGAGGATGAGCGTGCGGGGCTCGTCGCGGTAGAACTTGAACGGAGCCATCAGCTCGACGTCCGCAAGCTCGACGACTTCGAAGCCTCCGAACAGGGCACTCGCCGTCTCGGCAAAGCCCTCCATGCCCATCACGCCCGGCAGCACCGGCGTGCCGTCGATTCGATGATCGTTGAGGAACGGTTGCCGGGACGGGTCAAGCTCGGTCCTCACGCTCAGCACTCCGTCGGCGCTGAAACCGGTGATCTGGCCGGTCATTGGCCCACCGTTCTCGGCCAGTGCCGCCGTGGCCCGCTCCACGTCCAGCCCGCCGGTCGCGTGGCGTTGCGCGCTCAGGAGGCCCAGGGATCCGGCGACGACGACCTCGCCGCCATCGCCGGCCGCCGTCAGCTCGCGACGCACCATCGGGGCGCCGACGTCCGGCGGCAGCATGTCGATTCCGACGGCCTCCATCACCTTCGGGATCGAGCCGCGGCTGGCCATGCCTACCTGCGCCCACGCCGTCCAGTCGATCGCGATGCCACGCGTGCGACCATCGCGGCGCAGGTTCGAGACGCTCTTGCACAGTAGGTCGTTGGCGGCCGAGTAGTCGGTCTGCCCGCGGTTTCCGAAGCGCCCGGCGATGGAGCCGAACACGATTGCGGCAGACGGCCCACTCGCCCCGGGAACTCCCGCTTTGGTGTCAGCGGCTCCGAACGCGGCGAGCACGTTCAGCCAGCCGTGGGCCTTGACGTCGAACACGAGGTCATATTCCGTCTGGGGCTTGTCCGGCAACGCATGGCTGATGTCGAGGCCGGCGCAATGCAGCACCACGTCGATCCGGCCGCTCGTGTCCAGCGCCGCGGCGACGGCGGCCGACACCTGCTCGGCGTCGGTCAGGTCGACCCTGTGCCAGTGGGCCTTGCCGCCGGAGCGCTCGATCACGGCGATCGAATCAAGGGCGGCCCGGGCGCGTTCGATTCGCGCCAGCTCACGCTCCACCAGCTTCGGGGTGGGACGCTTGCCCTGCTCGCGGATCCGGTTGGCGAGCTCGCTCTTGAGACCATCGGGGTCGCTCCTGAACTTGGCCAGATCCGGATCCGCCGGGTCCGGAGCGGGCACCAAGTCCAGCAGGTGGAAGGTGGCGCCGGACGCCGGCGCCAGGTCGGCGATGACCGTCTGAACGATGCTGCCGGCGGCTCCGGTCACCAGGAACGTGGTCTCGCTACCGGGCTCGCGTGCCTGGTCGTGCTCCGCGGGGCGCTCGATCAAGCCCACCGACCAGCGCAGCTCGTCGGCGTAGCCGACCTCCACCACGCCGGGATCGAGCAACGTCTCGTCGAGCAGCGCCTTGGCAACTTTGGACTCCGCGCTCGGGCCGAAGTCGACGACCTTGACCAGGGCCTCGGGCCGTTCCTGCGACAGCGCCTTGGTGAAGCCGGTCACGGCACCGCCCAGCACGCTCGTGGCCCCATCGGCGTCATAGCCGTGCCGGCCGCCGAGACGGGTGCCGGACACCAGGAACATGCGCTGACCGGTAAGCGAGCGCATCGCCGCGGCCAGCAGCTTGACGCGGACGTGCAGGGCAGCGCGACGGTGGTCAGCGCTCAACTCGCCGAGCGGCCCCTCGTGATCGAGTGCGGGAAGCCAGTAGACGCCGTCGATCGGGCCCGCGGCGGACCACTCGGCGAGTCTCTGCTCCAGGGCCGGCACGTCAGGGGCGCCGTCGATCTCCAGCACCTCGACCCCCAGCTCCTTGAGGTGGCCGGCCAGCCCTGCCGCCACGCCACCGGCATCCGGCATCAGGATGACGCGGCTGCCCTCGCCGAGCGTTATGCCCGTCGGAGCGCAGTATTCGAGCGGCGGACGCAGCACGGGCACGGGCACACGGCGCGGGAAGCGCTCGTCTTCGGCCGCCTGGAGCGAAACGGGCTCCGGTACGGGCTCAGGCTCCGGTGCGCCCTCAGGCTCGCTGGCCGCGGGTTCGGTGGCCGAGGGTTCGGCGGCTGGCGTTGGGGGTGTGTTGCCGGTGAGGTGGGCGCGGTCGCGGATGAATCCGGCGACGTGGTTGAGGGTGGGGTAGTCGCGGAGTTTGAGTGAGTCGTCGCGTTGGATGCCGTAGGTCTCGCGCAGGGTGGCGAATACTTCGGCTTGTTTGACGGTGTCGATCCCGAGGTCGGCTTCGAGGTCGAGGTCCATGTCGAGCAGGTCGGTTGGGTAGCCGGTCTGCCGGGCCACGATCTCCAGCACACTGGCATCAACGTCGTCGGTGGGCGCCGCTCCGGCGGCTGGCTCAGGTGTGGGCGGGGGCACCGTGTAGGAAGCGGCAGCTGTGTCCGGCGCGGGCCCGGCCGCCTTCACCGCTTTCGCGGCCGCCGGCTCCGCATCGGGCGCGGTTGACGCATCGGGCGCGGTTGCCGCCACGGGCGCGGTTGCCGCCACGGGCGCGGTTGCCGCCACGGGCGAGGCAACTGCCACGGGCGCGCCTGTCGCCATGGGCGCGCCTGTCGGCATGGGCGCGCCTGTCGGCATGGGCGCGGCTGTCGGCATGGGCGCGGCTGTCGGCATGGGCGCGGCTGTCGGCATGGGCGCGGCTGTCGGCATGGGCGCGGCTGTCGGCATGGGCGCGGCTGTCGGCATGGGCGCGGCTGTCGCCAACGCCCGGGGTACTAGCTGCGGCTTGGTGACCGCCGGTGCTCCGGCATCCACAACCCGCAGCCGGCGATGAACTACCTCCAGCTTCGGCTCCATCTGGCCGCTGACGCGCTGCAGCCAGTCGCTCCAGCTGGCGCGATCGGAGATCCGGTAGCGGTAGCCGAGCTCGTCCACGCCGCGCCGACGCCCGTCTGGGACCGGCGTCCAGCGCAGCAACAGCATGGCGATCTGCGATCCGAACCCTGCCGCCAAGCGCAGCGCGTAGCGGATCGGGTACGCCCCGCCACGGGACAGATTGAGTATGCCCAGCTCGGGATCGGGATCACGGAAGTTCGGCACTGCCGGGACGACCCCGGTCTCCAGAGACTTGACCGCCAGGACGTCCTCCAGGCCGACACCCATCGGATGGCCGGTCATTCCCTTCACGTTGGCGATCACGATGCGATCGGCGTTATCGCCGAAGACGCTGCGCAGCGCGTGGATCTCTGCGGCGGCGCTGCCTCCGCGCGCGGGCGTGTAGGTCTCGTGGGAGACGAACACCATCTCGCCGGCGAGTTCTTCGCGGCGGACCCCTCGATCTTCGCCCTGGCGGACCAGCTCCTCCATGACGGCGCTGATGTGCTTGACGTCAAGCCGGGTGCCGTGGAAGGCCGAATTGGCGGTGACCGTCCCGAGCACCTCACAGATGGGGCTGAGTCCGCGCTCGCGAGCTGAGCCGGAGCTCTCGACCACCAAGCCGGCGGCGCCCATGCCCAAGATCATGCCGTGCCGTCGTTGATCGAACGGCAGCGCCGCGTCCTCTACGACCTCGTCGGTAGCCGCCGCGCCGGTGGCCAGGAAACCAGCGCCCATCCAGCCGATCATCGAGTCCGAGGTGGCGTCGTCGGCCGCCACGATCACGACGCGCCGGCAGCGACCGGCGGCAATCCAGTCCTGCGCCAGGGTGACGGCCTGGGTTGTGCTGGCGCACGCGCTGTTGACCTGCGTGTTGGGTCCCCGCGCCCCGATCAGCTCGGCGAACTGCGAGTGGCCCATCGACAGAATGCGGAACAGGAAGCGGCGATCGAACGTGTAGGGTTCCTCATCGAGCTGGTGCTGGAGGTCGTGCATGCGCCGCTCCACCTCGGCCAGGACGACCGGATCGGTTCCGTCGTGATCGAGCATCCGGGCGCGCAGCGATTCGAGCGCCGCCAGGCGTTCGCGCCGCATCCGATCGGTCGTATGGCGAGTGACCTCGTCGGTCATCTCCTCCAGGCCCGGGAATGCGGAGGCGAAGATGACGCCCGTGTCGTCGCGAAGCGCGTCCGGCAGCGACCAGCGGTCGGGAAGCTGTGTGCCTGTGGTTGTGGTCTTGTAGCGAAGGACGAGTGGGATGCCGGCATCTCGCAGCGCGTCGATTCCGGCGGCGATCGCCAGTTGCGTGTCGCGCCCAAGCGCGGCCGCCCGCTCGTTCTCGACGCCGAACTCGTCCACGAGGTCAAACGCACCCGCGCGCGCCGCGAGCTTGATCACCGCGTCGAGGCGGTCGATCGTCTCGAAGGTTGCGCCGCCGTCCTCAGCCTTGACCAGACGCGTGATGTGCTTGTCGAGGATGTCACGACGCAGGCGGGCCGGAATAACGTCGATCCCCTGCTCCCCGTTGAGCAGGCGCGCGATATTTGCGTCGTCGAACAGCCGCTCAGCGCCGGGTAGCCCCAGCCCTGCGCCGGTGATGACGATCGGCTCGGCGATTGGCCGCCGCTCTCCCTGATCGTGGCTCACCAGCTCGCGAGCCCGCTGCGCGAACTCTTCGAGCAGATTCTCCATGTCGTCGTCGCTTCGCCCGGGGGCGTCGCTTGGCCCGGGGGCGTCGCTTGGCCCGGGGGTGTCGCTTGGCGCGGGAGCGTCGCTTGGCGCGGGAGCGTCGCTTCGCGCGGGGGTGTCGCTTCGCGCGGCAGTGTCGCTTCGCGTCGGGATGTAGGTTCGCGCTTGGGTGTCATCGGCGTTCGTGCTTGGTGCCGGCGGGGTCTGGCGAGGCGTCTCGCGCAGCCGGGCCGTGGCGCCAGCTTGCAGCTGGGCAGTCGCCCGGGAGGCCGGTTCGCGTCCGGCCCCCAGGCCGGCCGCCCAGAGACCGCACAGAGCCATGTTGAACGAAGCCACATCCCCCTGCTTGGGATGGTTGGTGGCAAGGCTCACGATCGCATCGTCGCCGAGCACATCGGAGGCGAAGCCCTGGAGGGCGTGCTTGGGTCCCACCTCGACAAAGATTCGCGCGCCCGCGTCGTGAAGCGAGCGCAGCCCCTTCTCAAATTGCACCGGGGAAGCCACTTGGCGGCCGAGGATGTCCAGCATCTGCTCCTCCACGCCATCGCCCGACGGGTAGAACTCGCCGTCAACGTTGGCGACGATCGGCAGCTGGGGGGAACGCAGACCCAGACGTCGCAGCGTCGCCCGCAGCGGAACGCTCGCCGCCGCCACGATCTCGGTATGGAAGGCGTGGCTGACGGGCAACATCACCGCGGTGTGTCCAAGCTCCTGCAGTGCCGCCGCGGCGCGGTTCACGGCCTTGGTAGCGCCGCCGAGAACGACCTGATGCATCGAGTTGACGTTGGCCATCACCACGTAGCCGTCGATTTCCGCCACGACTTTCTTGATCTCCGAGAGGGGCGCCATCACCGCCGCCATCGCCCCGGGGTCCTCCACGAGCAGACTGGCCATCTCGCGCCCGCGCGCGCTGACGGCCTCGAGCGCGGCCTCGAACGACAGCGCTCCGGCCGCCACCAGCGCTCCGTACTCACCCAGCGAGTGCCCCATGACCATGTCCGGAGCGATTCCGTACTTGCCCAGCAGACGCGTGAGAGCGATGTCAACCGTGAGCACGGCCGGCTGGGTGATCTCCGTGCGACGGAGCTCCGCTTCGGCTCGCGCGACCGCTTCGGCGTCGGCTGGGTCGGCGAACACGATGTCCGACAGCCGGCGTCCCTCAAGCAGCGGAAGCATGATCTCGTCGGCCTCGTCGAACAGGTCGGCCACGACGGTCTCGTGCTTGCACAGTTCGGCGAGCATGTTGGCGTACTGAGAGCCCTGGCCGGTGTAGAGGAAGGCGACCTTCCCCGGAGCGCCGCTGCCGCGATGGATGCCGCGCGCCCGCAGCGCCGCCCAGGCCGCCGGTGCGCCGCGGGCGAGCAACCTCAGCGCGATTTCGGACTTGCTCACCAGGTCAGCTCCGTCGACGTAGTCGATCGCGATCCGTTCCGGCGCGCGGAGCGCCTCGGCGCTTGGTGGCGTCGGGTCCAGATGGCGGCCTTGGCGCGCTTCGGCCAGCGCGGTGCGTAGCTCGTTGGCGAGCGCCGCTTCGGTCGCGGCACCGAGCACGAGGGCGCCGCGCAGCGGCAGCTTGGCGGCTGGCGTGGCGACGGCTGGGGCGGCGGCCGCTGGGCTGGCCCGCTTGGCGGGGGCCGGGGTGGGTGGCTCGGCGGTCGTTGCGGACTGCGAGGCCAGTTGGCTACCCGGGGTGGCCGTGATCCGGCTTGAGGAGCGGTGGCCGTTGGTTGTCGGACGCTCGGGCACGTATTCCTCCATGACGATGTGAAAGTTTGTCCCTCCAAAGCCGAAGGCGCTGACGCCCGCCACGCGCGTGCCGTCGGCCGCGAGCTCCCAGTCGCGCAGTTCGGTGTTGACGGCAAACGGGGAGGCGGCCCAGTCCAGATTATGGTTGGGTCGATCGAAGTTGAGGCTGGGTGGGAGCACCTTGTCGTGCAGCGCGAGCGTGGTCTTGAGCATGCCCGCCGCTCCCGCTGCCGCCTTGAGGTGACCGATGTTGGACTTGACTGACCCCAGCGCGATCGATCCCGGCGCCAGCTGCGCGCCCGCGAAGGCCTCCATCAGGGCGCCGAGCTCGACAGCGTCGCCCACCCGCGTGGAGGTGCCGTGGCCCTCGATCAGCGTGCACTCGGCGGGTGAAAGCCCAGCGGCCTGCCACGCGCGCTCGACGGCGAGGCGCTGGCCGACGGGATTGGGGGCAGTGATGCCCTTGCCTCTGCCGTCGCTCGCGCTGCCGATGCCGCGCACCAGCGCGTAGATCCGATCGTCGTCGCGCAGTGCGTCCGCGAGTCGCTTGACCACGAACAGCGCTGCGCCCTCTCCCATCACGAACCCGTCGGCGCCGTCCGCGTAGGGGCGCGTACCGCTTGGCGACAGCGCACCGATCGCGCAGAACTTAACAAACGTCGCGGCGCCCATGTTGCGATCCACGCCACCGGTGATGGCGACGTCGAACTCCCGCGCGATCAGGCCTTCGACCGCGGCGTCCATTGCCGCTAGCGCCGATGCGCAGGCGGCGTCGACGGTGAAGTTGGGGCCGCGGAGGTTGAATAGGTTGGCGACCCGGCCGGCGACGCAGTTGCTGAGCTCGCCGGGCATCGTGTCTTCGGTGACCTGCGGAAGAAAGCCGTCCATGTTGCTGTGCAGCTCGCGCTCGATCGTCGCGCGCAGCTCGGCCGGTAGTGCGGCAAAGCCGGCGGCGTTGTTCAGCTCGCGGGCGATCTCCGGAAACACGATCCGCAGCGCGGTGAGATAGTGCTGCTCGCCTGACAGTGCGTTGCCGATGATCACGGCGGTGCGCTCGAGGTTGAGCGGCCGGTCAGGCCAACCGGCGTCCGCGAGCGCCATCCGGGTGCAGGCGACCGCCCACTTCTGAGCACCGTCCATCGCATCGCTCACCTTCGGAGGCATCGGCAGCTTCCAGCCGAGCGGGTTCCAGTCCCAGTCGCGCACCCAGCCGCCGATTTTGGAATAGGTCTTCTCGGGCGCCGCGGGGTCCGGGTCGTAGTACAGATCCGGATCCCAACGGTCCGGGCCGACCTCACTGATCGAATAGCGACCCTCGCGAACGTTGCGCCAGAACGCGGCGGCGTCCGGGGCGTCGGGCATGATCGCGCTGACTCCCACGATGGCGACGGTTTTGTCGAGCGGATCGGTCATGTCAGTCAGGCTTTCGTTTGTAGTTCACGTGCATCAAGCTCGTTTGCGCGCGTAGATCGCGTCGGCAACGGTCGCCAGGTCGCTCAGCAGACCGCCCTGGGCGCGGTAGATCGACGCGAGGCCCAGACGCTGCTCGAGGCCGCCGAGCTCGCCCCCGTCGGCCCCCACGACCCAGCGGACGGCCTCGGTGGCGATGGTCAGAGCGACGTTGCGGGCGTTCACCCGGCTGGCGGCGGCCAGGGGCTCGGCGCGCAGTCGCCGGGCCGCCTTGAGGTTCAGCTGCTTGGTGGCGGCTCGCTGGGCTCGCCGTGCGACGGCGGCCGCGCCCTCGGCCTGGGCGATCAGTGCGCCCAGCCGCATCAGCACGTGCTGATTGCGGGTCAGCTTGGCTGCGCGACAACATTCGAGCAGTTCCGCCAGCGCGTGGTCGGCAAGGGCGACGATGTCCGCACCCACTGTCGGACGCTCGGCGTGCAGCGCCTCCAGTTCGCGCGCCCTGGCGTGGTAGAAGTCGCCGCCTGATTTGAGGTGGTCCTGCCAGCGCCCGCGGGCGATCGTGATCTCCATGATCTCCGAGGTTCCCTCGTAGATCCTGGTGATGCGCACGTCGCGCTTGATCTTCTCCACCATGTAGTCGTGCGTGTAGCCATAGCCGCCGTGAGCCTGAATGGCGGCGTCGGCGGCCGCGTCGCCGGCCTCGGTGGCGAGGTATTTGGCAACCGCACCCTCGACGTTGAGCGGACCCTCGCCAGCGTCCAGGCGTTCGGCGGTCTCCTCGATCGCCGCCCTCGACGCCTCCAGGGCCACCACGTGCGGGACGATCAGCTTGTGGGTGTAGCCCGGCTTCTCGGACAGGGGGCCGCCGGCCTGGATGCGCTTGCGCGAGTAGCGAATCGCGCGATCGAGCGCCTCCCACCCAGCACCGAGCCCGAACGCGGCCACCATCAGCCGCGTGTAGCCGAACACCTGCTGAGCCTGGACGAGCCCCTGGCCTTCGACGCCGCCGATCAGCCGGTCGGCGTCGACATGGACGTTGTCGAGGAACAGCGCCGCGGTGTTGCTCAGGCGGATTCCGTGCTTGTCCTCGGGCTCGCCGTGCGTGAACCCCTCCGCGCCGGCTTCGACCACGAACCAGCTCGGCCCATCCGGAGCGAGCGCCAGGATCGTGTAGAGGTCGGCCACGCCGCCGTTTGAGATCCACTGCTTGGCGCCGCTGATCCGGTAGCCGGTCACGGTCCCGTTGTCGGCCACGCGCTCGGCGGTCGTCTTCAGCGCACTCAAATCGCTGCCGGCCTCGGGCTCGGTGGCGCCGTAGGCGAACATGACCCCTTCGGAAGCGATCCGGGTCATGTACTGGCGTTTCTGCTCCTCGGTTCCGCCGACCCGGATCGGGTCGCTGCCCAGGAACGTCGCCAGCTCGGAGGTAGCCAGCCCCAGATCGATCGCCGCCATCCGCTCGCACACGCGATAGACGTCGAACGCGCCGCCGCCCATGCCGCCGTATTCGTACGGGACGAACAGCAGCTGAATACCGAGCTCCTCCCCGGAGGACATCCGGCGCACCAGCTCCGCTGGGAACTCGTCGCGCTCATCGAGCTCGATCAGCAGCGAATCGGGAAGCTCGCGGCTGGCGAACTCGTCGATCGACTTGAGCGCGACCTTCAGCGCCTCATGATTGAACTCGGCGGTCGCCATCAGCCCAACTCCTCAGTTCGGATCCAGCCTAAGCCTTCTACTCGGCGAGCCCTTTGCCATCGGCCCTGTCCGCAGATCGTGAGGAGGGTGGACTACGGACACGACCTCGCGCTTGACCGGTGCCATCAACGGGTCTACAACGGTCGTTCCGTGCCCACGGCCACAATAGATTGGTAGATAACGACGGTCACCGAACCGCCGCACGGGAATCGAGCCAGGTGAGAGGAGCCTGTCGTCCATGAACATCGCGGTTCCATTGCGCCTCATGCCCAACCCCGGGGACGAGCTGGAGGTCGATGACAGCGGCACCGACATCGATCGCGAGTACGTCGAGATGGTGATGAACGAATACGACGATCAGGCGCTCGAGGAGGCGGTGCTGATCAAGGAGGCCACCGGCGCCACCGTGACCGCCCTCGGCTTGCAGGCCGAGGGGATCGAGCAGGCGCTCAAAATGGCCTCTGCGCGCGGGGCCGACCGGACGATCATCGTGGATGGGGGCGAGATCGACCCCTACGACAGCCGGACGACGGCGGCCGCCTTCGCCCAGGCGCTGGTGAAGCTAGGCGCCGACCTGGTTCTGACCGGCGTGCAGACGCCATACGACGTATTCGGGCAGACGGCGCCTTACCTCGCTGCCGAGCTTGGTTGGCCATACGCGGACGTGGTCGTCGGCGTCAGCCTCGTCGACGGGGCCGCGCGCGTGCTGCAGGAATACTCCGGAGGCCGGATGGCACTGCTCAGCCTCGGGCTGCCGGCGGTCGTCGGGGTGCAAGCCGCCACCTCGCCGCCGCGCTACGTCTCGATGGCCCGCCTTCGTCAGGCGATGTCCGATGGCGCCGCCGAGACGCTCAGCGTCAGCGTCGAGCGCCTGGCCGGCGCGCCGGTCATCTCTTCGCTGTCCCGCCCGGATCCGACGGTCGGGGCCACGATGCTCGAGGGTGACGCTAAACAGATGGCCACGGAGATCGCGACCCTGCTGCGTGAGAAGGGAGCTCTGGTGAGCTGATGGGCGACGTGCTCGTATATCTGGAACCGTCGGGGGGCGAGCGCGTGCTCGCCTGGGCGCGACCGTTGGCCGACGCGGCCGGTGGCGCGCTGGTGGCGCTGGTGGCCGGTGACGGCCCAGTCGATCAGGGCGCGCTGGCCGCAGCGGATGTCGTGCTGGAGGTGTCGCATCCTGCGCTTTCGCCCTATACGCCGGAGGCCCACCGGGCAGTGCTGGCCGCGGCGATCAGCGCGCGCACGCCGGACCTGGTTGTGCTCGAGAACACGACCGCCGGCCTTGACCTCGCCGCAGCCTCGGCAGCCACCGCGGGGCTTGCGTTCGTCGGCTATTGCGTGGAGTTGACGCTGGAAGGTGGCGAAGCACAATCGGTGAGCGACATCTACGGTGGGCAGTTGCTGGCCACCGCACGGACCCCTCTGCCGGCGGTGGTGGCGGTCAGCTCGAGTGCCCTGCACGGCGACGTCGCAAGTCCGGGCCGTGGCGAGCGCGTCGAGCTTCCGCCTCCGGCCGCGCTGGAGAGTCTGAGGACGGCGTTCGTCGAGGACGTCGAAGCGCCGGATGGAGGCGTGGACTTGACCAAAGCCGATCTGCTCGTTTGCGTGGGCCGCGGCATCGGCGACGCCGAGAGCATCGAGGTGGCACAGGAGCTGGCGTCCGCGCTGGGCGGCGAGCTAGGTGCGTCACGACCCGTGGTCGATGCCGGATGGCTCCCCAAGGCGCGCCAGATCGGGAAGTCCGGAGCGAGGGTCAAGCCCAAGGTCTACCTCGGGCTCGGAGTCTCCGGAGCGCCGGAGCACCTGGAGGGGATGCAGGAGGCCGAGCTGATCATCGCCGTCAACAAGGATCCGAGCGCGGCGATCTTCAACATCGCCCATTACGGCGTCGTCGCGGATCTGTTCGACATCGCCGAGGAGCTGACCGCGCTCGCCGGCGAGACCGGCCCCTAGGGACATGATCCAGATCCCGGGCGCTCGACTGCCTCGATGAGCCCCGTCGCCTTTCCCATCGTCTGGGCGGTCGCGATGCTCGTGTTCGCCGCGATCATCGCCGGCCGCGCGCGCCTTTTGCTGGCGGCCCGCCCGGCGGCACGCCGGGACCGGATCCCCGAGCGCATCAGACGCACGGTCGTCTACGCGCTGGGTCAGAAGAAGTTCCTGACCGGCGAGCAGCCTGCCGGGATCATGCACGCGTTGATCTTCTGGGGCTTCGTGGTCCTGATGCTCCAGGTGATAACGCTGTTCGGCCGGGCGTTCGACGCCGGCTGGAACATCCCGGGCTTCGGCCCCGACCAGCTGCTGGGGCCGCCGTTCTTCTTGATCCGAGACCTGCTGGAGGCGGTCGTGATCGTCGCCGCCGGCTACATGCTCTACCGGCGGCTGATCGCACACACCCCACGCCTATTCGGCACCGGACGCGCCGAGCAGCGCTACCACGATGCCCCCCACTGGGAGGGCAACCTGATCCTGGTCTTCATCCTGGCGATCATGGTCGGGGGGCTGCTCTACGACGCCGGCCATCTGGTGGCCTCCGACATCCACGGCCATGAGCGGGATTTCGCGCCGCTGGCCGCGTTGGTGGCGGCGGCGCTCGGCGGCCTGAGTCGGCCCGCCGCGCGGACCGTGAGCGAGGTCGGGTGGTGGGTGCACTGCGTGACGATCCTGATCTTCCTGGACCTGCTACCGCTGTCAAAGCACTTCCACATCCTCACCGCGATCCCGAACGTGTTCTTCGCCAAGCTCCCCCCGCAGGGCGTGGAGCGCCCGCTGGTGGTCACTCAAGTGGCGCCCGCCGCAGTGGCGGCGCTCGATCCTCCGCCCCAGGATCGGACCGGTGTCGCCTCATTGGCCGACTTGAGTTGGAAGCAGGTGCTCGACGCGTTCACATGCACCGAATGCGGCCGCTGCACGGCGGTGTGCCCCGCGACCGCGAGCGGATCGCTCCTGGCGCCGCGCCAGCTGATCCTCGACATCCGAGATCGCCTGTACGAGCACTCGGAGCAGCAGGGCGAGGCAAACGGCGCCGAGCCGCTGATCGCCGAGGACGTCCTGTGGGCGTGCACCACTTGCATGGCCTGCGTCGAGGCGTGCCCGGTGGGGATCGAGCACGTGCCGACGATCGTCGACATGCGCCGCAACCTGGTCGAGCGCGGTCAGATGGATCCGCTGTTGCAGGAGACGCTGCAGAAGTTCGCCACGCAGGGCAACTCATACGGGAAGTCCGCGCGCATGCGGGCGCGCTGGACCAAGGCCCTGGAATTCACGATCCCCGACGCGCGCCAGGAGGCGGTCCAGTACGTCTGGTTTGTGGGCGACTACGCTTCGTTCGACGAGCGCGTGCAGCATGACTCGCAGCGGTTGGCTCGCATCCTGCATGACGCCGGCGTCTCATTCGGTCTGCTGTTCGACGGCGAGCGCAACGCCGGCAACGACGTGCGACGGATCGGCGAGGAGGGCCTGTTCGAAATGCTCGCCGAGCACAACATGGCGGTGTTTGCCGGAGCGCAGTACGAGGCGATCTTCACCACCGATCCGCATTCGCTCAACACGCTTCGCAACGAGTATCAGCAGTTCGGGCTCGACAAGCCCGTCTACCACCACACCGAGCTGCTCGCCGATCTTGCTGCGCGGGGCGTGATCACGGTGCCGCCCGCGCTGGAGGGAACCCGGGTCACCTACCACGACCCGTGTTACCTGGCGCGCTACAACCGGATCACCGACGCGCCGCGCAAGCTGATCGAGGCGACCGGCGCCGAGCTCGTCGAGATGCCGCGCAATGGCGTCAACACGTTCTGCTGTGGAGCCGGCGGCGGCCGCATCTGGATGAACGAATCAGAGGTCGATCAGCGCCCCAGCGAACAGCGCATCCGGGAGGCACAAGCGCTCGGTGCGATCGACCACTTCGTCGTCAGCTGCCCCAAGGACCTGGCGATGTATTCAGCCGCGGCCCAGATCGTGGGCGCCGATTTTGACGTCGTGGAGCTGACCGCGCTGATCGAGCAGGCGCTCGACCGAGGTGAGGCTGTTGGCGCTGGCGCCGGTGCGCAGTAGCATCGCGCGCCGTGTCGGTCGCGGTCATCACGGGCTCGGGAACCTACGCGCTGTCTGGCTTTGAGCAGTCAGAGATCGTCACGGTCAGGACACCGTTCGGCCCCGCCGCGGTGGCCCGCGGCAGTTACGCCGGCGTCGACGCCCTGCATGTCTCGCGCCACGGTGCCGGCCACGCCGCGCTATCCAACCACGTGACGCACCGCGCCAACATCTGGGCGCTAAAGGAACTGGGTGCCACGGCGGTGATCGGATGCACGGCCTGCGGGGCGGTCGACCCGACGTTGGCATTGGGATCGCTGGTCGTGTTCGACGACCTTCACTTCGCGCCCAATCGACTGCCCGACGGGACGTTGTGCACCTTCTTCACCGAGCCGGGCGATCCGTCACGCGGGCACTGGATCCTGCAGGGCGGACCGTTCTCCGAAGGTGTGCGCGACGCGCTGCTGAGCGCCGGCGAGCGCCCCGACCTTGTCGTCCACGACGGTGGTGTCTACGGTCACGTCGATGGACCGCGCTTCAACACTCCGACCGAGATCGCTCAGCTCGCCGGGTGTGGCGTGGTGGCGGTAAGCCAGACGGGTGGACCGGAAACGGTGCTGTGCGGTGAAGTCGAGCTTCCGTTCGCGCTGATCGGCTTCGTCACCGATTATGCGAACGAGGTCCGGCCCGGCGAGACGACGCCGGTGGCGGAGCTGATCGATCTGATGTCAAAGAGCGGGTCTGCTTTTGGGGTGGTCCTGGAGGTAGCACTCCCCAGGCTGAGCGCACGACCGCCGACGGCCGCCGGCACCGTCTACCGATTCGAGCAGGGGGCTTAGTCGGTCTGTTCGTCAAAGCCGGGTGGCGTGGATGTCCGTCGGGCGAGGTTGAACGCGTTTGGGGTGCGCGATAGGCTCGCCCCGGATGCCGTCTCCCGCTGTGCTGATCATGGCGCGAGCGCCGCGGGCAGGGACCGTCCGACGAGCGCTGGAGCCGATGCTGGGTCCGGCACGCTGTGCCGCGCTGCAGGCCGTGCTGACCCAGCGGGCGGCGGCATGGGCGAGCGAGGTGGCTCCTGGCGCGGTTCACATCGCCTACGAGCCCGCCGACTCAGGCCCTGAGCTGCGCGGTCTGCTCGGCCCGGAGGTGTTCCTGTTGCCTCAGAACGGCGAGGGGATCGCCGGCCGTCTCGCCGACGTCACCACCCGCGTGTTCGGTCATATCGAGGGTCCGATGCTGATCATCTGGCCCGAGCTGGCCCGCTGGCGCCCCGAGCACGCGACCGGCGCCCTGGATGACATGCGCGACGGCTGCGACGTGACCCTGGGGCCGGTGATCGGCGGCGGCTTCTACCTGATCGCGATCGCCAAGCCGCTGCCGAGCCTGTTCGCGCTGCCCGAGCAGGCCTGGCGCAGCCCGGACGCGATGTCGATCGCGCTGCCGGCCGCAGTAGAGGCTGGCCTGGAGGTCGGGATCCTGCGCACCGAGCGCGGCATGCACAGTCCCGAGGATCTCCGCGCGGCGCTGGCCGATCCGCTCGTGGCGGGGATCATCGGAGGAGTGTTGGGTTAGGCTTCGGACGAAGCATTCTCAATGCACTGGGGAGTGGTGTAACGGCAGCATGGGAGGCCTTGGACCTTCCGGTTCTGGTTCGAATCCAGGCTCCCCAGTCTCAGGAAGCCCAGCAAATCTTGGGCTTTGGGTCCGAGGCACGAACCAGCGTTCGTGGATGGGAAGCTCCCGGGCGGCAAGGGAATTTCGAGAACGGTGCACTAGGATCTCGGCGTGCCCGCGCCCGTCGTCGTGATCCTTGCCGCAGGGCAGGGGACTCGTATGCGCTCAGCCGTGCCCAAGCTGCTGCACCCGCTGTGCGGTCGTCCGATGGTCGCGTGGCCGGTGGCCGCCGCCAGGGCGGCGGGAGCCGAGCGGATCGTGGTGGTCGATGGACCCGAGCGGCGACTCGAGCTCTCGCTTCACGGCGACGTCGCGATCGCAGTCCAGGAGCAGCCGCTTGGCACCGCCGACGCGGTCCGGGCGGCGTCCGCACACATCGGGCCGGCCGACACGGTAGTGGTGATCAACGGCGATGTGCCGCTGATCAGTGCGCAGACGATCCACGCTCTCGCGCAGGCTCATGCACGCTCGGGCGCGGCGGCGACGATCGCGACCGTCGTGCTCGAGGATCCGACCGGCTACGGGCGGGTCGTGCGTGGTCCCGACGGGACCGTGGTGAGGGTCGTCGAGACCAAGGCCCCGGGCGACGCGACCGAGCTGGAGCTCCACATCCGTGAGATCAACACGGGCATATTCGCCTTCGATGGCGCGGCTCTGGTGGCTGCGCTCGCCGAGGTGCGAGCCGACAACGCCCAGGGCGAGCACTACCTGCCCGACGTGTTGCCGATTCTCCGCGCGCACGAGCGAACCGTGCTGGCACACGAGCTTCCCAGCTCCGACGAGCTGCTCGGCGTCAATGATCGCCGGGCGCTGGCCGACGTCACCGCGATCGCCCAGCGGCGGATCAACGAGGCCCATATGCTGGCCGGGACGACGATCGTCAATCCGGCAGCGACGGTGATCGACGTCGACGTGCAGATCGGCCAGGACACCGTGATCGCGCCGTTCACCAGTCTGCACGGATCAACCACGATCGGCGACGGCTGCGAGATCGGTCCGCACACGACCCTGATCGACTCGCGCGTCGGCGACAACGCGACGGTGGTTCACGCCTACGTCAACCAGGCGTGTGTGGGCGACCGCGTCAGCGTCGGCCCGTTCGCATATCTGAGGCCGGGCGCCGTCCTGCGGGAGGGGGCCAAGGCGGGCACGTTCGTCGAGATCAAGAACTCCGACGTCGGGGCCGGCAGCAAGGTTCCCCACCTGTCCTACATCGGCGATACCGATATCGGTGAGGCGACGAACATCGGCGCCGGCACGATCACCGCCAACTACGACGGCTACCGCAAGCACCGCACCACGATCGGCTCCCGGGTCAAGGTCAGCGTCGACACCGCATTCATTGCCCCGGTGAGCATCGGCGACGACGCCTACACGGGCGCCGGTTCCGTGATCAGCCAGGACGTTCCCCCGGGCGCGCTGGGGGTCGCTCGCTCGCGCCAGTCCAACATCGAGGGGTACTCCGACCGGCGCAAGGAGCGCGAGGCCAGGCAATCCCAGGCGCCCCCGCATCAGTCTTGAGCGCTATCACACCGTCATCCCCCGAGGCTACACTCGCAGGCACCATGAGCCTGTTGCAGACGCGGACGGCACCAACCGACTTGCAACTGGACTACAACAAGCGTCTGATGCTGGTTGGCGGCCGGGCCAATCCCGAGCTCGCCGCCAAGATTGCCGCCAAGCTCGACGTCGACCTCGGCCGAGTCACGTTAAAGACATTCTCCAACGGAGAGGTCTACTGCCGCTACGAGGAGTCCGTGCGCGGCGCGGACATCTTCATCGTGCAGCCGATCTGCGGAAACCCCGACTTCGGCCTGAGCGCCAACGATGCGCTGATGGAGTTGCTGGAGTTGATCGACGCCGGCGTCGGCGGTTCGGCGCATCGGGTGATCGCCGTGAGCCCGTGGTACGGGTACTCGCGCCAGGACAAGAAGTCCGCCCCCCGAGAGCCGATCAGCGCCCGGCTGGTGGCGCGGATGCTGGAGTCGGCCGGGATCGACCGGATTCTCACCATGGACCTGCACTCGGGCCAGATCCAGGGCTTCTTCCAGAAGCCCTGCGACCACATGACCGCCCTGTTCATGCTCACCCAGTACTTCGCTGATCTAGGTCTGAAGGACCTGGTGGTGGTCGCGCCGGACGTCGGCCGCGTGAAGCTCAACAAGGAGTTCGCCCTCAAGATCGGCGCAGACCTGGCGATCCTCAATAAGGAGCGACCCGCCCAGCAGGTCGCCGAGATCGCGCACGTGATCGGTGAGGTGGCGGGCAAGACGGCGGTTATCGTGGACGACATCATCGACACGGCGGGAACGCTCAAGGCGGCCGCCCACGCCGTTCAGGAAGCCGGCGCGCGACGCGTCTACGCCGCCGCCACGCACGGCGTCTTCTCCGGCAACGCGTGGGAGAACCTGGCCGTCGCCGGCTTTGAGCAGGTGGTCGTGACCGACACGCTGCCGCTGCCCAAGGGGGCACCCGACAACGTTCGCGTGCTCTCTTGCGCCGACCTGCTCACCAACTCGATCCGCCAGATCTTCACCGACGGCTCGGTGAGCGACGTGTTCGGCGGAGAGAACCAGCTCTTCTAGCGCCTGGGTGCTCAAGCTGGGGCTATGACTTCTGGT
>OCZT010000564.1_pt1 | contig 37091 bp, 34 predicted proteins | sample 1539031 | NCBI WGS metagenome assembly OCZT01 (sample SAMEA3539308, study PRJEB22396) | soil metagenome | biome: tundra; feature: field; material: soil | place: USA | collected 2010-05 | depth 0.15 m
GACCAAATGATAATTACAACCTTGAAACATCTCATGTTCTCCCTGCATTAATCCGGAAAATGCACCTTGGAAAGTGTCTGGAAAACAATGATTGGGATTCTATCCGAAAAGATTTTAATAAATATCCTGTAGAAGGAGTAAACGGAAGTGCAAAGGAAAGTGATATTTTAGAAAAACTTTCAAAATATGGTATAATCAGCAACCAGCAACCAGCAACCAGCAACCAGCAACCAGCAACCAGCACCCAGCCCTGTGAAATAGGACAGAGCCCAGGGTTTACTAATATTTCACAGGGCCAGCACCCAGTAACAATTGCTCTCTGGGGAACTGGAAGCCCATATCGTGAATTCTTATATGTCGATGACCTTGCCGGTGCCTGTGTTTTTGTAATGCAAAAGGTAGACTTTAAAGATCTCACTGGATATTCCCATCAGCCTTCAGCCCTCAGCCCTCAGCCCAACTTAAATATAAAAAACACCCATATCAATATTGGTACCGGCCGAGATCTTACAATTAGTGATCTTGCAACATTGATTAAAAACATTGTTGGGTTTAAAGGCCGATTGAATTGGGATAGCTCTAAACCAGATGGTACATATCGTAAATTGCTTGATGTTTCTAAGATTAATAAATTGGGATGGAAAGAAAAAATCAGTCTGGAGGAAGGTATAAAAATGATTTACAATTCGTATACAAAATAACTATCACCTCAATTTTAATAAATAATTTTTATCTTTTGTTTTGGTAACTTTGATAGAAATTCATTATGATCATTTGATATTCTTGGTAATTAAGTAATAATATGTTTTAAAATGAAGGTAGTCATTTTAGCTGGCGGACTCGGGACACGAATTAGCGAAGAAACTGATTTAAGACCAAAACCTATGATTGAAATAGGGGGAAAGCCTATCCTGTGGCACATTATGAAAATTTACTCATCTTTTGGGTATAATGATTTTATAATCTGTTGCGGCTACAAAGGATATTTTATTAAAGAATATTTTGCTAACTATTTTTTACATCAGGCTGATGTGACGCTTGATCTTCAGAAAAACTCTCTGGAAGTGCATCAATCAAAAGCCGAACCGTGGAAAATAACGATGGTGGATACTGGTATAAGTACAATGACAGGGGGAAGAATTAAACAAATACAGAAATATATTGATGGAACTTTTTTACTTACATATGGAGATGGTGTGGGTAATGTCGACATTAAGGCTCTGATTGATTTTCACAGAAAGAATAACAAAAAAGCTACTGTCACTGTTGTTCAGCCCTCTGGTCGATTCGGATCCATACAGTTCGATAATAATGACGAAGTAAAAGTTTTTGCATTTCAGGAAAAACCTAAAGGTGATGGAGCCTGGATAAACGGAGGTTTTTTTGTGTGTGAACCTGAAGTTTTCGACGAAATAGATGACGATAAAACCATTTGGGAGCGAAAACCTCTTGAGAATATGGCTGCAAAAGGAGAACTTGTCGCATATCGTCATTATGGGTTCTGGAGGCCGATGGACACTCTTCGTGACAAAACTGATCTCGAAGAGATGTGGAATTCCGGAGAAGCAAAATGGAAACTATGGTAAATAAAGCATTCTGGAAAGGCAAGAAAGTACTGATTACAGGCCACACAGGTTTTAAGGGGAGTTGGCTAAGCATGTTTCTGCATAAGCTGGGAGCAGAGGTCTGTGGCTATTCACTCGAACCGCCAACAAACCCTAATCTGTATGAGCTCTGTAATATTAATTCTTTCGTAACTTCAACTATCGCAGACATCAGGGATTTTGACAGTATTCTGAAAAAAATAGATACAGATAAACCTGAAATTATAATTCATATGGCAGCCCAGCCGCTGGTTAGGTTGTCATACGCTGAACCTGTTGTAACATATCAGACAAATGTAATTGGAACCATGAATCTGCTGGAAGCGGTCAGGGTTTCAAAATCGAATTCAGTAAGGGTTATTGTAAACGTAACAACAGATAAATGCTATGAAAATAAAGAATGGCTTTGGCCTTATCGCGAAAATGAACCATTAGGAGGACACGATCCTTACTCTAGCAGCAAAGCATGTTCCGAAATTATCACTGCATCATATCGAAATTCATTTTTTAACATTGCGAATTATGATCAACATCACCTAGCGATTGCGACAGCAAGGGCAGGAAATGTCATTGGAGGAGGAGACTGGGCTTCCGACAGACTCATCCCCGATTTTATCAGAGCAATTCTAAATAGGAAAGTGATCATAATACGTAACCCAGATTCTATCCGTCCATGGCAGCATGTGCTTGAACCTTTGTCTGGCTATTTAATGTTGTCTGAACAACTCTATAATAACGGAGTTTCTTTTGCAGAATCGTGGAATTTCGGACCAAATGATGAAGACGCAAAATCTGTAAGGTGGATCGTAGAAAAATTATGTGAAATGTATAGTAATGGAGCAGCTTATGAACTGGATAAAAATGCACATCATCATGAAGCGACATATTTAAAGCTTGATTGCTCCAAGGCAAAAGAGAAACTCAGGTGGCATCCAATGTGGAATCTGAACAAAGCTCTTGAAAGCATTATTTTATTTACAGATGCGTATATAAGAAAAGACGATCTAAACGCGTTGTGTATGGGTCAGATTGAGGAATATCTGAATCTTCCTGACTAACATAGCAGGTAAGCCAATTACTTAGGATCAATGTTTAATATACTTCTCGAAAAAGATATAGATCATATTATTTCTCATTCAGGTGATATTTTTGATAATCTGAAGGGCAAGAGAATATTTATAACCGGGGGAACAGGATTTTTTGGTAAGTGGATTCTGGAAACCTTTGCAAAAGCAAATTCAGACTTAAAACTCAACCTGGAAGTAGTTATTTTAACCAGGAATATAAACGCATTTCGTCAAAATTTTAAGTATTTATACAACAATAAGATATTTATATTCCTTGAAGGTGATATAAACAATTTCAAATTCCCGAAAGATAAATTTGACATTGTAATCCACGCTGCAACAGATTCAAATTCAGAATTGTATAAAACAAATCCATTGTTAATGTTTGATACAATTCTTAATGGGACCAGAAATGTCTTAGATTTTGCAGTAAGAAATGAAGTGAAGAATTTCCTTTATATAAGTTCAGGGGCTGTTTATGGAAAACAACCATGTGAATTGTCATTGATAACCGAAGATTATTCCGGTGCTCCGGAGCTCAATGATATTAATTCTGCTTATTCCGAGGGAAAAAGAGCGGCAGAGATGTTGTGTGTCCTTTATTCTTCAAAGTATGGCATTTCAGTAAAAATTGCGAGATGTTTTGCTTTTGTCGGTCCATATTTGCCACTGAGTAAACACTTTGCTATCGGAAATTTTATGAATGATTATCTTAAAGACAAGGCAATTGAAGTTAAAGGTGACGGTACAACAGTACGATCTTATTTATACTCAGCAGACCTGGTGATCTGGCTGTTAACAATTCTGTTGAAGGGTAAGAATTGCAGACCTTACAATGTTGGTTCGGAGATTGGAATCTCTATCAGGAAACTTGCTGAGACTATCTCAGCATTTTCAGGAAAATCATTAGATGTAAAGGTCATGACAAAATTGAATGACCAAGGGAATACCTACAGATATGTTCCCTGCACCGGCAGAGCTCACAACGAATTGGGCCTCTTCCAAACTATATATATCAATGATTCTATTGGCAGGACATTGAGTTTTTATTTAGCTGCAATGCAACTGTAAAGCATAATAATTATTAAAGCACATTAATAGAAAATAATATGAAATTATTTGAAAAACCATTGTTTATTTTTGAAATGGCAAATAACCATATGGGGAGTCTTAATCACGGCTTGAGAATTATTGATGAATTTGCTCATGTTAAAAAAGAATTTGAAAGTGATTTTAATTTTGCCTTTAAATTTCAATTTCGTCATCTCGATACTTTTATTCATCCAGATTTCAAAGAAAGGAAAGACCTAAAATATGTAAAGAGATTTTCTGAGACAAAGCTGACTGATGACGAATTCAGGATACTGAAAAAAAATCTTGATAAATTTCATTTTTTTTCTATATGTACGGCTTTCGATGAGAAGTCAATTGATTTGATTGAAGAGATGGATTTTGACATAATTAAAATTGCAAGTTGTTCTCTTACCGATTGGCCTTTATTAGAAAGAATTATTCTGACAAATAAACCAATCATAGCATCAACAGCAGGCTCTGATCTTAATAGTATTGATAATGTTGTTAGTTTTTTTCAGCATCGAGATAAAGTTCTTACATTGATGCATTGTGTAGGTGAATATCCAACCAGTCCGGAGAACCTCCAGCTTAACCAAATAGATTTACTGCAAAATCGTTATGCCGGAATTAATATAGGATTTTCCACTCATGAAGATCCGGATAATCTTGATTCGATTAAGATAGTTGTTGCAAAAGGAGTAAGAATTTATGAAAAACATGTTGCGGTTGTGAAAGATGAATTCGCAAAGAATGAGTATTCAGCTACACCCGAACAAATTCTAAAATGGTTAATATCTGCCAGAGAAGCTTTTGCTATGTGTGGGATTTCAAACAGACGAGCTTCATTTTCTGAAAAAGAGTTAGCTGATCTGCGGCAATTTAAGAGAGGTGTATATGCATCTAAAAGCATTAAACAAGGAGAAGTCATTGAACTTTCAAAAACATTCTTTGCTTTTCCAAATAATCCCAAACAACTTTTGGCAAATGATATGTCAAAATATACTCAATTTATTGCAAAAAATGACATCAATTTGAATGAACCAATATTTGAAGATAACGTAGATAAATTAGAAGAACGAGAGAAAATTTATACTATAGTTCAAAAAGTCAAAGACATATTATTAAAGGGGCGGATTATTTTTCCGGGAAAAGCGGAACTGGAGATTTCTCATCATTATGGCATAGAGAAGTTCTATGAATTTGGGACAACTATGATTACAGTAGTTAACAGAGATTACTGTAAGAAATTAATTATTTTGTTACCAGGTCAAAAACATCCGGAACAATACCACGCTAAAAAGGAAGAGACCTTTATGATTCTCTACGGTTCTATAAAGGTAACATTAGATGGAATAACCCAAACTTGCAGGCCTGGGGATATTGTAATTGTAAAACCAGGCGTGAAACATGCTTTTACGACTGAGGATGGAACGGTATTTGAGGAAATATCATCAACTCATTTTGTAGATGATTCATTTTATACTGACAAGAATATTCAAAATTTCAAAAAAAGAAAAACACTTCTAAGTTATTGGCTGGAGTAGATTTTAAGTTGTTTGAATCCATAAGACGATAATGAAAACAATTGTATGGGATGTCGATGACGTTTTAAATGATCTTACAAGAGAATGGTTTGAAAAAGAGTGGCTTGTCACACATCCTGAATGTAATATAAGTTATACTCAGCTCAAATCGAATCCTCCAAATGAACTTTTGAATATTGATGTCCAGGATTATCTCAGATCATTAGATCATTATCGTTTATTATATGGTTCGAAATTGAAGCCAGTGGATGAAGTTTATTCCTGGTTTAAAAGATATGGTCAAATGTATAGAAATATTGTGCTTACATCAACACCGCTTTTTTATGCTCCATATTCATCTGAATGGGTTTTGCGAAATTTTGGAGCCTGGATAAGGTCATTTAATTTTCTTCCCTCACTGAGAGAAGAATCTGAAATTTTTAATTATGACATGAATAAAGCTTCATACCTGAAATTGTTCGATAAGGTTGATTTATTTATAGACGATAACGAAAAGAATATTTTAGAGGCTCGCTCAATTGGGATAAATTGTATAACAATGCCCAGGCCATGGAATAGTGATACTTCAACTATTAAAGAGTTTTTATACAACTTGATTACCAATCATTTATAATGTTTTATTGATAACATATATCAATATAAAAGTATGCAAAAACTGTCTGATTTTGTTTTAGAGTTCATTGCAGAGAAGGGTGTAAAACATATTTTTCTATTACCAGGAGGCGGCTCGATGCATCTTGTCGATTCTTTAGGAAGGAATCAACGAATTGAATTTATTGTCAATTTACATGAACAGGCCTGTGCAGTTGCAGCGGAAGCATATGCTCAATATACAAATAATCTAGGTGTAGCTCTGGTTACTACCGGTCCTGGTGGAACAAATACTTTAACAGGAGTAGCTGCAGCATGGCAAGACTCGACCCCTTGTTTATTTCTCTCAGGCCAGGTAAAAAGATCTGATATGATGGGTAAAAGAGGCGTAAGGCAGATGGGATTTCAGGAAATCAATATTGTTGATATCGTGAAACCAATGACTAAATATGCCATAACTGTAGATAATCCTGACGAGATAAAATATCATCTGGAAAAAGCAGTATATCTGGCAAAAAACGGAAGACCCGGACCTGTATGGTTGGATATTCCTCTTGATGTTCAGTCCAGTACAATCGATGAAACCAGACTTAAGTCCTTTAATCCTTCAGAGATAAATAATGATAACGATCTAGCAGCACTTCATAATTCAGTTCTCCAGACTATTGAACTCATTAACCAATCTGTACGACCAGTAATATTGGCAGGTAACGGGATAAGGTTATCAAATGGGTTAGATCTGTTTTTAAAATTAGTAGAACTAATAAAGATCCCTATTCTGACAACCTGGAAAGCAATCGATTTTTTTGATGAAGAGTATCAATATTACATTGGACGCCCAGGAAGTGTAGGACAAAGGGCCGCAAATTTTGCTCAACAGAATTCTGATCTGATCATCAATATTGGTGCAAGGTTGGATTTAGGTCAAACAGGATACAACCATACAAATTTTGCGAGAAATGCCAAAAAAGTGATGGTTGATATCGACGCTGCAGAAATCAACAAAATGCAGATGAAAATTGATATTCCTATATGTTATGATGCCAGTTTATTTCTAAAAGAATTCCTTAACAACACAGAAAAAATTGTAAATAAGGACAGGAGTAAATGGTTGAATACTTGTCTAGCATGGAAGAAAAAATATCCCGTAATCTTACCTGAATATTATGAGGAGAAAGACTTTGTCAATGATTATGTTCTGATTGATCTATTATCCAAGGAACTTGGAGACAATGATGTTTTAGTACCAGGAAGTTCAGGAGCTTGCAGTGAGCGAACAATGCAGGCTTTTAAAGTAAAAAAAGGGTTGCGGATTTTTAATAGTGAAGCTTTAGGCCCGATGGGTTTTGGTATTCCGGCTGCTATCGGAGCTTGTATCGCTAGTGGCCTGAAAAGAACGATATGTATTGATGGAGATGGCGGATTTGTCATGAATATTCAAGAATTGGAAACTATAAGGCGATTAAATCTCCCTATTAAATTTTTTATTTTAAATAATAAGGGATATGCCTCAATTAGGGCTTCCCAAAATAACTATTTTAATAGACGTTATGTTGGAAGCAGTATCGATAGTGGACTTACTCTCCCTGATTTTTGCAAGGTTTCATTTTCTTATGGAATAGAAAGTCTGCCAATAAGAACAAATAGAGAGTTAATTGAAAAACTTAATTTTATACTAAGTTCCGATGGTCCAATTATTTGTGAGCTATTTGTCAATCCCGATCAACTAACAATGCCTCGAATACAGAATGTACAAAAAAGTGACGGAACCATGATTTCAAAACCGATGGAAGATTTGTGGCCCTTTTTAGATAGGGATGAATTTCTTTCAAATATGATAATTCCCCCGATAGAAGAATAAAAATGATGAGGCAGTAAAAGATGAAATTTTTAATTGCAGGGCTTGGATCCATAGGATGTCGGCATCTAAGAAATTTGATATCGCTTGGGGAAAGAGATATAATCCTTTATCGCAGTAAATTAAGCAACTTAGTTAATAATGAATTCAAAGAATTCCTCGTTGAGACGAACATTAATTTAGCACTTGAGCATAAACCGGATGCGGTAATAATATCAAATCCTACTTCATTACATCTTGATGTGGCTATCCCTGCTGCAGAAGCCGGGTGTCATATTTTACTTGAAAAACCAATATCTAATTCATCGGAACGCATTAATGATCTAAAGTTAGCTTTGCAGAGAGGCGGCAGTAAAATTTTAGTTGGATTCCAATACAGATTTCATCCTACACTCAAAATTGCAGCTCGTATTCTTTCTAACGGAGACATTGGAAATCCAGTTTCAGCACGAGCTCATTGGGGTGAATATTTGCCTGACTGGCATACGTTGGAAGATTTCCATAATAGCTATTCTGCGCGTGTGGATTTAGGAGGGGGAGTTGTTCTAACTCTCTGTCATCCTATTGATTACTTAAGTTGGCTACTGGGAAAGCCTAAATTTATTTGAGCAGAGATGGGTAATATGGGAGAATTGGGAATACAAGTAGAGGATATAGCAGAGATTGTACTGCGTTTTCCAAATGGAGCTCTCGGTAGCATTCATCTTGATTATATACAGAGACCTGCAAGTCATCACTTCGAAATTATTGGAACCAAGGGGACTCTTAGATGGGATAACGTTAGCGGCATATTATCTATCTATCGACACAATAATTCAGATTGGGAACATTTTATTCCTCCCGAAGGGTTTGAACGGAATTGGATGTTCATGGATGAAATACGACATTTTGTTTCAATTATACGATCTGAAGTTCCTCCTTTATGTACACTTGATGATGGAATAAATGCTCTTGAAATCGCTATTCATTCGCTATCCTTTAATAGTCAGTGATTAATAAGATGATAGAGCATATTTTCAAGAAGATTTATACATAAAATTTAAAAAGAGATATAAAAATTATTTACGGGGGAAAAGCATGATAAAACATAATAATAAAAACCAGTATATTAAAAACCTTAGGGAACTTTTAAGTGAAGATTTAGATTCTGTGATTAAAAGAGAACAATCGACATTTGATAATCTGGTGTATCCATATAATGATAGATTAGTTCTTTTTGGTGCAGGAGGGTTAGGCAAGAAAGTACTACAAGGTCTGCGTCAAATCGGAACGGAACCGTTAGCGTTTGTTGACAATAATCCATCTTTTTGGCAAGAAAAAATAGACGGTCTTGTCGTATTTGATCCAAAAACTGCGTCCCTAAGATATGGTAAAGATTCGGTATTTATAGTCACCATTTGGAGAGCTGGAGGAGATCATCGACTTGCTAAAACGCAGAAACAATTATATGATTTAGGCTGCAAAAAGGTCATATCTTTTGCTTCGTTGTTTTGGAAATTCCCTGGTATTTTTTTACCTTATTATACAATAGGTCTTCCTCACTTGTTAATTATGCAAAGTAGCCAGATACTGAGTGCATTTAATTTGTTAGAGGATGACAATTCACGCTTCGAATTTATCGCCCAATTACGTTGGCGTTTGCATTTGGATTTTGATGGACTACCGTCCCCAGTAACTCACGATCAATATTTTCCTGACGATTTGTTTACATTAATTTCAGACGAGGTATTTGTTGATTGCGGGTCTTTCGATGGCGATTCTATTCGGAGTTTTTACCAGAAAAAACAAGTTTTTAATGGGAAAATATTTGCAATTGAACCCGATCCACAAAACATTAAAAAATTAGAAATGTACTTAACTTCGCTTGACAAATCTTTTAAAGATAGTGTTTCCATTATTCCGAAGGTAGTAGGTAGAAAATATGAAATACTACGTTTCTCGGCTAATGGGTCTGCTTCTTCTGTAATTGATCCTGAAGGAATAATCGAAGTTGAATGTTCTCCAATAGATGATATAGTTGGCCATATAAATCCCACTTTTATAAAAATGGATATCGAAGGTGCTGAGTTAGATGCCTTGAATGGTGCCACCAAATCGATTAGGAATTCGCTACCAATTTTGGCGATAAGTGTTTATCATCTTCCAGATCATTTATGGCGTATTCCTTTGTTTATTAATTCAGTTACTGATCAATATCATTACTTCCTACGTCCACATAACGAAGAAGGTTGGGATTTAGTTTTATATGCTATCCCAAACGAGCGATTACTAAAAAGCTGACTTGTGTTAAGCTGTTTAGGATATTACTTAGTATTATTTTATGATTTCAATTTAAAACTCTTATAAATACTTATGGACAAATTATTCTCTTTAAAGCATAAAATTGCTGTTGTAACTGGAGCTTTGGGACTTATAGGCAAAAACCACTGCTTAGCATTAAATAATGCTGGAGCTTCAGTAGTAGTAGCAGACTTGGATGAACAAAAATGCATCGATTTTGCCAATAAATATCTTCATAATTCTACTGGAGTTTATCTCGATGTAACAAAAAAGGAATCAGTTATAAATTTAATGGATAAGGTTCTAAGCATATATCAAAAAATAGACATACTCATTAATAATGCAGCTATTAATGATATGTTCGAAGATCCTAAAGTGGCTACTGAACAATCCAAATTTGAAAATTATCCTATTGAATTATGGCAAAGATCAATCGACGTGAACCTTACTGGAGTTTTTTTATGTTCACAGGTAATTGGAAGTGAAATGGTAAGGCAAAAAAGCGGAAGTATTATCAATATAGCTTCTACTTATGGAATAACTGCTCCTGATCAATCAATATATATAGATGAATTTGGAAATCAATCTTTTTTTAAACCTCCTGCTTATTCAATAACTAAAGGAGGAGTTATCAATCTAACCAAATTCTTGGCATCTTATTGGGGCAAAACAGGAGTCAGAGTAAACACCTTAACTCCCGGTGGTGTTAAAAATGCTCAAAATGATTTTTTTGTTAGTAATTACTCGAAAAGAACTCCATTAGGAAGAATGGCAGAACCGAGCGATTATCAAGGTGCACTCATCTTTTTAGCTAGTGATGCGTCAGCTTACATGACAGGTGCAAATCTTATTGTAGATAGTGGTTGGACATGTTGGTAATTATTGAAATGATGAGGATTCTTATCGCTTGATTTCTCCATCGTTATACTAATGCATTATACTGTTCTAATATTTATAGCCATTCTGATTTGAAAATTTTAATAACAGGGGGATCCGGTTTTATCGGTAAAAATCTGATAGAACAGTTGAACCATAAATATGCAGTATTTGCTCCTAGTAGTAGAGACTTGGACATATTAGATGAAGAAGCTGTTTTAACTTTTCTTGATCAAATTCATTTTGATGTGGTAATTCACTCAGCAACCTGGAATGCTACACTGACATCTTCCAAGGATTCCTCCCTTGTTTTATATAATAATTTGAGAATGTTTTTTAATCTAGCACGGGGAGCAAACCTTTACAAGAAAATGATCTATTTCGGATCTGGTGCTGAGTTCGATTTAAATTATTGGGTACCTAAAATGAGTGAAATATATTTCGACTCATTCGTTCCTCATGATCAATATGGATTCTCTAAATATATTATGAATAAATACTCTGAAAAAGAAGCTAATATATATAATTTAAGACTTTTTGCTGTTTACGGTAAATATGAGGATTGGCAGATAAGATTTATCTCACAAAGTTGCTTTCGTGTAATTAAAAATATTCCCATTTCAATTAAGAAGAATGTAGTTTTTGATTACACACACATTGATGATATCATAAAAATCACCGATTGGTTCATTAATAATACTCCAAAATCTAAAACTTATAATATCTGTTCAGGAACGACTTATAGTTTGATTGAATTAGCTCAAAAAGTACTTTCAATTGAAGGAAAGAAACTGGATATTCATATTGAAAACAAAGGAATGGGAAGAGAATATAGCGGTGACAATTCAAAACTCCTTGATGAAATAGGAAATTATTCTTTTAGAAATATTGATGTCTGTATTCATGAGTTATATAGTTGGTATTCAAATCAATTTATTGATTCATGTAAACTTTAAATATAAAATCTTTTACTTCCATTTATAATTTCAAATTTATGAACTTAACTTATCAAAAGGAAGGACGGAATTGTCCTGTTTGTAGAAGTGAAGAAAGTCAATTATTGTTTCGAACTAGATTCTCCAAAATTTCTGACAACTATCTTCTTGACTCATATGATGTAGTGGCTTGTAAAACGTGCGGGTTTTGTTTTGCAGATCAAATTCCAAATCAAGGAGTATTTGATAAATATTATAAGAATATGTCAAAATATGAGGAGTCAAAATCACTTTCCATGGATTCTCAGTATGATGTAAAACGATTCAATCAAATTGTAGAATTCATAAATTCAAATATTAAAGATAAGAACTCTCGCATAGTAGAAATTGGTTGTGCAACTGGTTTACTATTATCTCTTTTAAAAAAGAAAGGATTTAATAATCTTTTAGGAATAGACCCCTCTCCTTCTTGTGTCGAAACAATACGTAACATGTATGGCATACCGTCTCTATTAGGTACAATCACCGATTTGTCATCAATAAAAGCCGAATCTGTTGATTTAGTAATTTTAGTCGGAGTACTTGAGCATATAAGAGACTTGAATTTAGCTCTCGTGGAGATTAGAAATGTACTGAGATCTGATGGTAAAATTTGTATTGTAGTGCCTGACGCTTCTCAGTATCTAAATGGGAATGATGCTCCATTCCAAGAGTTTAGTGTTGAACATATAAACTACTTTGGCCCAGGATCACTTATAAATTTGATGATCAGTCAAAATTTTTCAAAAGTAGTTATTGACCAACAAGTGTTTGAAGTTAATTTTAACACGTTTACTCCAGTTATTTTGAACCTATTTAAAAAGAGTAAAGAAAAAGAGAAACAATTTAAATATGATATGGGGACTGTCACGAACTTCAAAGAATATATCATTAATTGTTACGAGCGAGAAAAATCTATTCACGACAAAATTGAAAAGATAAATATTGATAAGAAACCTTTGATAATTTGGGGTACCGGAGCTCAGACACTAAGATTACTTGCAAATAGTGATCTCTCTAAGGCAAATATCATTGCATTTGTAGATTCAAATCCAAAATATCATGGAAAGAAGTTGAATGATATTTCTATAATAAGTCCGGAGGAACTAAAGAATATGAAGGAAACAATACTAATTTCCACAAGAGCATATCAAAATGAAATTGAGGACCAAATAAGGCAGGTTCTTAAATTAAAGAATACGATAATTAAGTTATATTAACAATATTTTCATAATATTCGATGAACAAATCAGATGAAATTAGAAAAAGTATTCATGAGTTAACCAGGGAATATTTTCAGACTAAATTTGAGAGCCAGCCATTTATTCCGGGTAAAACTAAAGTTAATTATGCTGGCCGGATTTTCGACGAAATGGAGTTAATAAATCTTGTAGATTCATCTCTTGATTTTTGGCTTACAGAAGGTCGTTTCTCCGAAAAATTCAGCGAAAAAATAGCTGAATATCTTGACGTTGAATATGCCTTGCTTACAAATTCAGGTTCTTCAGCCAATCTTCTGGCTTTTGCTGCATTAACCTCTGAGAAGCTTGGAGAAAGCCGTTTGAAACCAGGAGATGAAGTAATTTCAATTGCAGCAGGCTTCCCGGCAACAGTCACCCCGATTTTTCAATATAATTTGATACCTGTTTTTGTCGATGTTCAGATTCCTACCTATAACATCGATATCGAAATGCTAAAAAAAGCAATTTCACCAAAAACCCGTTGCATTTTCTTAGCCCATACACTTGGCAACCCATTTAATGTGAACGAAGTGATGAAAATTGCTAACCAGAATAATCTCTGGGTTATTGAGGATAATTGTGATTCTTTTGGTAGTAAGTACAATGGAGAATTTACAGGAACCTTTGGACATCTATCTACTATTTCCTTTTATCCAGCGCACCACATTACTACGGGAGAAGGTGGAGCAATAATCACTAATGATCAGAAACTGGCTAATATTGTGCGTGCTTTCCGCGATTGGGGTCGTGATTGCTATTGTGCAGGAGGTGAAAATAATACCTGTGGAAAGCGGTTTACTCAGAAATTCGGTGATCTGCCGGTTGGCTATGATCATAAATACGTTTATTCCGAAGTGGGCTACAACCTCAAAATGACTGAAATGCAAGCAGCTATTGGTGTTGCTCAGATGGATAAATTGAACTTGTTTTGTGAAAAACGTAGGGAGAACTTTAAAAAACATTACAAAATATTCTCAAAATATCCGCGATATTTTATTCTGCCCGAAGCCACTGAAAAAGCTGACCCGGCTTGGTTTAGTTTTATTCTTACACTTAAAAAGGATGTTCCGTTCACCCGCGATCAGCTTACTAAATTCCTTGATGAACATCTTATCGAGACCAGGAATCTGTTTGCCGGTAATATGACCAAACAACCTGCATTTATTAACAAACCGTATCGAATTGCGGAAAATCTCGACACCACCGATTATATTATGAGTAATACGTTCTTCATGGGCACATACCCCGGAATGAGCGATTCCCGATTCGAGTACATAGACTCTGTATTGGGAAAATTTATTTCCAGACTGAATCAGAAATAGTTCTGGAAAATGTTTTCAGAGCCGGACTGGTTTAGCTGGATATAAGAAGAGAATACGACAACGGACATGGGAACTTTCCTTGCGAGCTGCTTAACAATTAAAATTTATGTCACTTCCTAAAAAATACAAAGCTGAGATTATTTCAATCGTTAATCCGGTAGACAAAATATATACAATAGAAATAAGATCTGATTCAGGAGAATTTAAATATCGCCCTGGACAATTTCTACATCTTGCTTTGGATGAATATGATCCAAGTTCTGGTTGGCCTGAGTCACGTTGTTATTCTATGCAGACATCTCCCGTAAACGAATTCATTAAAATTACCTTTTCAGTAAAAGGGAAATTTACCGCAAGAATGGCTGATGAACTAAAGCAAGGGAAGATTATAGATCTGAAACTTCCCTATGGTGATTTTTTCCAGCAGGATCATTCAAAGGAGAATGTGGTTTTTATTGCAGGCGGAACAGGAATCACCCCGTTCCTGTCACTTTTCAATGATCCATTATTTAAAGAATATTCAATACCTAAATTATATTTTGGTGTCAGGGAAAAAGGATATAATATTTACAACGAGTTCCTGAGACTGGCAACTGAAATAAATCCCGGATTAGAAATAGATATCAGATATCAGGACAAGAGTGGATTTCTGGATATTGATCAGATTTTTCATGAAAACAGGAAAGATTCAACCTACTTTATATCAGGACCTCAGACCATGATCTCAGTATTCAAATTACGATTACTCACATTAGGAGTACCCGAAAGCAATGTAAAAACAGATGATTGGGAATAATATTTTAGAAATAATTTTAAAAGGAAGGAATTACTTTGATTGAGCTTGTTATAAGAATTCTAAAAAAGTTTGGTGTTGATAGGGCTATCTTTTACACATCTGCGTCAAGAATAATTCAGGCATTCACCGGAGTTATTACAATATTTTTTGTAGCTCGATTTCTTTCAGGGATAGAACAGGGATTTTATTATACTTTTGGTAGTATACTTGCAATCCAGATATTTTTCGAATTAGGATTAAACGGGATCATAACTCAGTACGTTGCTCATGAAGTATCTCATCTTCAGTGGGATCTGGATGGAAGACTGAGTGGTTCGCCGCCTCATTTGTCCCGGCTGTCTTCATTGCTGCATCTGGTTGTAAAGTGGTATTCAATAATAGCAGGAGTCCTTTTTTTGGTATTGCTTATAACTGGTTTTGTTTTTTTCAGAAGATATGATACATCCGGAGGAGCAGTTATCTGGAATATTCCCTGGATAATCCTTTCATTTTCAACAACTCTTGCATTTCTTATAAATCCGATTCTTGCTTTTATAGAGGGTCTGGGAAAAGTAAAGGAAGTTGCAAAGATGAGATTGGCACAACAGATTCTGACTACTTTAATGATATGGATTTGGTTAGTCTCAGGCTTGAAGCTTTATGCCAGTGGTGTGAGTAATGTATTTGGGCTTTTGCTGTTATTGAATCTTCTTTTCTTCAATAAATACTGGTACATATTCGTAAATATATGGAGGTCATTAGGTAAGGAAAAGGTTGGTTATAAGCAGGAAATTTTTCCCTACCAGTGGAAAATTGCTCTTAGTTGGGTAAGCGGATATTTTATTTTTCAGTTGTTTAATCCGGTCCTTTTTGCTACCGAGGGTGCCATTGTGGCTGGTCAGATGGGGATGACCCTTGCTGTACTGAATGGTATATTTAGTTTGTCCTTCAGTTGGATGTCTACCAAAGTTCCTCTTTACTCCGGGTTTATCGCTCAGAAAAAATATGACGAACTTGATCATGTATTTAATAAAACTCTTAAACAATCAAGCTTTATAAATGGATTAGGTCTCGGGGTTTTATTCTTCCTGATTTTTGGATTAAGATATTTCAATATGACCCTTGGAAATCGATTTCTCCCATTTTTACCATTATTAATGATGATGATACCTGTGTTTTTGAATCAATTTATATCTTCATGGGCAACATACCTGAGATGCCATAAGCAGGAACCATTTCTTATTCCATCTCTTGTCGGCGCGATTAATTGTAGTCTTTCGACAATCATTCTTGGTAAGTATTTTGGAATTATTGGAATGACCATGGGATATTGTATCCTTACTATTTTTGGAGGTTTTATCTGGGGCTATTATATTTTTAAAACAAAAAAGAAAGAATGGCATAAAACGGTTGTTTCGTCGTAAAAAGCTAAAATCTGAGTCGGACAACCTGGTAGTACCTTGTATCATATGCTCTTGATAATGTTTGAAATTGCCGGGCATCCAACCTGCTTTGTATACCTAAAATTAATATGAATAACGAACCTATTATTATGAAAAAATCTGCAAGTAATATTTTATTGAGTATATGCATTCCAACTTTCAATAGAGCAGATTTTCTTCGTGACGCTATAAAATACATATTGCCTGCTGTCAATAATATGAATGAAATAGTGGAGCTTATAATTTCTGACAATTGTTCAACTGATGGTACATCAGAAATATTGAAAGAATTGCCAATGAGTCCATGGATTCATTGTGTTAGAAACGAAACAAATGTGGGAGCTCTTAAGAATGGACTTAATTGTATTGATCTGGCAAAAGGAGAATATATTTGGTTTGTTGGAGACGATGATGTAATCAGACCAGAGGGTCTTAATCATTTGTTACAGGTTATCAGGAATCATACCGAAATAGATTATTTCGTTGTAAACGCTATAACGTTAAGCAACGAACAAAGAAATAATTTAAGCGATATAATAAATAATGATGCAATTTCAAAACAACAAAATACAAAATTTAAATCTTTGTCAGACAAAGATATATCGTCGTTTAACGAATATTTAGATCCTGATTTTGACCCAATCTTCCTGGGAGCTATGATGTGCAATGTTCTCAGACGCAGTGTTTGGCAGAAAGGTGTAACAGGAATAGATTCAAATGCTCAAATGGGGTCTGTAGTTGGCACCTATTTAGTTTGCAGCGTATTGGCTCGTTATATGGTTGGCAAACCCTCATTTTATGTGGGATTCCCTTGTAGTCTCGCTTTTTGGGGACATCAGGAATGGCGGGGTTTTATGCCAATTATATTAGCTTATACTTTCTACTCCATATTGGATTGCTACGAGGAACATGGGATAGAGCCCTGGAGGATTGATAAATGCCGTCGATATTTGCACCAAAATTCTGCGATGGCTATTTATCGACTTGCTTTATTTAGGTCGTTGCCGGGAAAAGAACTGTTCTCATTTCGATTGCATTTATTTCGATACTGGCGACATTATGAACTTTGGAAAGGTCTTCTTATAATACCCTTTAAGAGTATTGGTCCCTATTTACTCAGAAAATTAATATTAAAGTAAAGTACTTATAATCCAATCCAATCTAGTTCTATAAGGAATCGATATAGATGATAGTTTCTTAAAATACTGTTGATGATGTAACTCAGGCCAATATTAAGAATTAAATTTATAACATCGATTAATTTAGAAAACGGGATAGATGAATACGTTATTTGGGCAAGAAAATTTCTTACGGATGAAGAATAGTTTAAACTCCTGGCATAAGAATTAATGAATATTTGAGTATGAAAAAAAAATCAAAAGACATAATCTCGCATGATGGTTACAAAGCCGGTATAAAAAGAACTCTTGATGATTTATCACAAAAAATAGATGTGTCAATAGTAATGACTTATTTTGAACGGAAAAATCAGTTATTAAACACGATTAAGTCTTTTTCAATGCATGGATATGAAGGAGTCGAAGTGATAATTATTGATGATGGAAGTGTTGAACAACCTGTTACCGTTGAAGAACTCTCTTGTTTTGCACCCAAATTTAATATTCGCGTTATCAGAGTTGAAACTGCGGGAAAAAAATATTTCAATTCATGTATTCCTTTTAACAAGGGCTTTGCAGAGGCTCGGGGAAGTATCATAATTATTCAGAATGCAGAATGTATCCATGTTGGTGATATTGTTTCTTATTGCCGAAAATATCTTGATGATAGTAGATATTTTTCTTTTGGATGTTTTTCAATAGACCAGGAGGCGATGATACAAATTTCTAAAAGAGAAAAACTTGATAGAATTTTTCTTGAGAAATATATCTCAAGAAATAAAGGAGTTACTAAAGACGGAGAAACCGGATGGTATAATCACTCTCTTTTCAGGCCGGTTGCATACCATTTCACTGCAGCACTGACCAGGGATAATCTCGATCTTTTAAAGGGGTTTGATACAAGGTATGCCTATGGGATAGGATTTGACGATAGTGAAATTCTCGAAAGAATACAAAGGTCGAGAATGAAAATTGAAATTATAGATGATGTTACGGTTCTTCACCAATGGCATTACAGTATGACAAAAAATCTGAGATTTGAAAAGCTCTTTACCCGAAACCGTTTACTCCTAAAGTTGGTCACTAAAAGGGAAAATAAAATCTCATATTCCCGTTTTTCCATTAGATATCTATGTTTTTTAATCATTTTGCCTATTCTGTCTATAGTTGTAAAATTTGTTGATAGAAGGAGAATATTAAAATGGAGTGTAATTTTGTAATCTGCTGTTATTTAGAGTTATAAAAAAAAGGAGCAGATAATTAAACGTATTAAATAATAAATTAGGATGCAACTTAGACACAAAGAATTGTTTTTAGATGAGTCTAAATTGATTTGTTTGTAAGTTTTGCTAAATTGGATTCAAGTAAGAGTACTTTCAGTAACTTTCGGTCGGATGGTAAATACATAAATGATGGATGAAAATCTAAAAAAAGTATTACGCCCAATGTATTATTGGACAGAGTCCCGTCTAAATTTCATTCTCGGATTTTTGTTTCCGTCCAGAATAAAAGATTATAAGAGAATTCCAATAATAATTAATAATCGGAACAGATTAACTTTTCTATTGCAATTATTAAATAATTTAGAAATAAGAGGATATAGTAATATCTATATAATTGATAATAATTCCAGCTATCCGCCATTGTTAGAATATTATAAAAAATGCCAGTATCATATTTTTAGATTAGATAGTAATGTTGGTCATTTAGCTTTATGGAAAACAAAAATCTATAAAAGATTTATAAAAGATTTTTATGTATATACTGATCCGGATGTAGTTCCTATTGAGGAATGTCCTAATGATTTTCTTTCGTTTTTTATGGACACACTGAAAAAATACCGATTCGTGCAAAAAGTAGGATTCTCGCTTAAAATTGACGATTTGCCTGATTATTTTTCGAAAAAAGAAGAAGTGATTAAATGGGAGAGGCATTTCTTTGAAACAAAAGCGGATGATAAGTTATATTTGGCTCACGTCGATACCACTTTTGCACTTTACAGGCCCTGGGCATGGAATGGAGCTAACTATTACCATCAGACATTCAGAACAGCTCATCCATATTCTGCAAGACATATGCCTTGGTATGTTGATAGCTCAAATTTGACCGAGGAAGAACATTATTATATTGAACATTCTGAAACGAGTACACACTGGACCAAAAAAGAATAGGAAGATTATATTAAAAATATGTATTGATCCTGATAATAAATGTGGTTCTATTTTGTCATTTTTATTTTCATAAGTTTTTTTTGCTTCGTAAATATAAAGCTAAAGCAAAAAAATATAGTTTTTTGGCTAATAGTTTTATTACTGATAGCTATAGCCGGCTTTAGTGGAAATATTAGTCGTGATCATGAATCATATATATCATCTTATTATCTAGTAATAAATGGTAAACTTAAAATTAGTGATATATCATTCAAAATTATAAGTTTATTAGTGGATAAGTTATTTCACAAACCTTTATTCCTTTTTATTATTTATGCTATCTTGGGAGTTACATTGAAAGCCATAGCAATAAAACGATTGAGTGAATTTTGGTTTTTTTCGATTCTCATTTATTTTTCCTTTTATTTTTTTCTTCATGAATTAACACAGATCCGGGCAGGAGTCGCGTCTGCATTTATTCTAATGAGCATTCCTTATATATACGAAAAAAACCCAAAGAAGTTTTTTTTGTACGCAGGGGCTGCTGCTGTTTTCCATTTTTCAGCATTAGTATTGTTGCCATTCTATTTTTTAAAAAGGGATAAAATTCACACATGGTATTTTTTTCTCATTCCATTTGGCTACCTTCTTCATTTTCTAAATGTAAACCTCTCCTCTCTTATCCAATTAATAAATATTGACATTATAAATTACAAATATGTATTATATACACATAATGTTGAAAACCAGAAAATTAACATTTTTAATGTATTAATGATTTCAAGGTATATTTTATGTGGTCTCTTTTTATGGAAGTGGAAATTACTCAGGGAAAAAAATCCTTATTCAGTAATACTCATTAAATTTTATATTATTGCAGGCTTTATTTTTATTGCGTTTGCTGATATTCCTGGAGTAGCTTTCAGGGTAAGTGAACTATTAGAAATAGTTGAAATAATACTTATTCCATACATAATATATTTGACGAACATACACTTGATGGGGAAAATAGCTGTTGGTATTATCGGATTTCTATTTTTAGTTACGCTGTTATTCCATGATAAACTTGTTCTCGGTTATTTCTAATGAGATTTAATTTGTATTTACTCATAATAAATAAGTTTATTAAAATATAGATCATTTAATTTATGTGTGCAATAGACATTGTAATTGTAAACTGGAATGCAGGTGACCTTTTATTAAACTGCGTTAAGTCAGTTCTTAAATCAGATTTGAGCAACAATTCATATTCTCTATATATTTTAGATAATAACTCTACAGATAGTTCTATATCACATTTAGAAAATATCTCAAATAATGTACATATTATTCGTTCAAACGAAAATTTAGGTTTTGGCAAAGCCTGCAATCAGGGTGTAAGAAATGGGAACAGTAAATATATATTATTCCTAAATCCGGATACACTGGTTGAACAGATGACAATAACTGATTCTGTAAATTTTCTTGAAAATAATCCTGATATTACAATCCTTGGTTGTAAACATTATGATGAAAATGGTAAAACTAGAATAAGTTGCTCCAGATTTCCAACATTTCGTCACTCATTAAATGATATTTTTGGTCTTTCTAAAATTCTACCCAAATTATTTAAGCCTGCAACGTTAATGACTGATTGGGATCATATGGAATCAAAATTCGTTGATCAGGTTATGGGAGCTTTCTTTCTCATAAGGAGAACAGATTTTGAGAAGGTAAAAGGATTTGATGAACAGTTCTTCGTTTATTATGAAGATTCTGATTTAGCAAGAAGGATAATTAATAATGGGGGTTCTGTTTTTTATAATTCTGAAATTTCAATATTCCATAAAGGTATGGGTACGACAAAAGAAATTAGTGGTAGAAGACTTTTTTACTCTTTGAGGAGTCAACTTAAGTATCATAGAAAATACTTCAATGTATATCAAAGAATCTTGTTAGCAGTATTAATTCATTCAGTGGAATTTCCATTGCGATTACTGCAAGCTTTCCTAAAAGAAGGTTCGTCTGGTGCGAGAGAGGTTATTAGAGGGTTTATCTTGTTACATAGCCAAAATTCTTAATGAACAATCGAAATATTGATGCAAAATCATTGAGTAATAGTTTTAATACTGACAATAGGAAAAGCTTAACTGTCACGAAATATATGAAAAGATATTTAAACAGATAGTTGACATCAAGGCGGAGGTATTTTTTTGTTCATAGTAACTATTTGATATCTTTTTTATGAAAGTTATTATATTCCCAAGGTATGATTCTACTCAAGCATCTACACGTGTTAGAGTTTTACAATATCTACCTTTTTTGAAGGAAGCAGGGATTGATTTTGAAGTTTTTCCTATAATTAATTTTGATGGTATCTCAGGAAGGATAAATAGTTTAGCATTTTGGAAGTCGAGATTAAAGTCTTATTATCGGGTTGGTAGACGCTTATTTAAAGAAAAAGGCAAAGAGTCTCTAATACACATTCATTCTGAACTATTTCCTTTCATGCCCTTTTGGTTAGAATATGGATACCTACTGTTGTTAGGGAAAAAGAAATATATAATTGAATTAGACGATGCTTGGTTTCATCGATATAATGCTAACAACTCTATATTAATAAGGTTATTCTTAAGCAAAAAAATTGATTTGTTAATGCGGCATTCAGTTCTTGTAATTGCTGGAAATCAATATATTGCTGATCGCGCTAAATTGGCAGGAGCGAAGTGTATTGAGATCATACCTACTGTGGTTGATGTTGAAAAATATATGAACTATTTATTATCATTAAAGAAGATAAAGTCAATCTATAATAAAAAAGTAAGATCTTCTCTTAAAGAAGCAATCAATTATAAAAGCAAGCCTGTAATCGGTTGGATTGGTACACCTTCTACAACAAAGTTTCTTCTGACTATTAAAAACATCATAACATTAATGAATGATAATGGAATCGCAAATTTTGTTGCAATTGGAGCTGACTCCTATCAACTCAGGGGTTTACCTGTTACGGTTATTCCATGGAATGAAGAGAATGAGTTAGAAACACTTTCTCAGTTTGATATTGGCATTATGCCTCTATCTGACTCTTTATTTGAGAGAGGTAAGTGTGGTTATAAACTTATTCAATATATGGCATGTGGTTTACCTGTCGTAGCGTCTCCCGTTGGTGTAAATAGTTCTATAGTAGTACATAATGAAACAGGTTTTTTGGCATCAAAAAATGATGAATGGCTAAAATATCTTACTCTTTTGTGTAGTGATTTGGAGTTAAGAAATAGATTAGGTCAAAAAGGTCTGATTCGCGTTAATGAACTTTATAGCTTAAGGGTTACTTCACCTAAATATGTTTCATTATTAAAAAATATGTCATCATATTAAGCTCTGCTATCTTTATACATCCTGTCTTATTCATCTTGGGATAGTTAATGAAATCACTTTTTACATGTTTTTCTGATTTTATAAAAAGGATACTAACGGTATCAAATCATCAGTGCATAGTTCGCATAAATTAGCTGCCAAGGTCAGTATTACTCCAATTCTTAGAAATAATGAGATGAAGAAAAAAATGATTAGAATAACAACTGCTCCAGAATCGCTATTAATTTTGTTAAAAAATCAATTAAAATTTTTAAATGTATATTTTGAAGTAATTGGAATAGCTTCTCCAGGTAAGGAATTAGATATGGTTGCAGTTAATGAGAAGATAAGGATCATTCCTCTTAAAATGTATAGAAGGATCAGTATTTGGAGAGATATTATTTCATTGATTAATATGTACAGAATTTTAAAGAAAGAAAAACCATTTATAATTCATTCGATAACACCAAAAGCTGGTTTTGTTTCTATGATTGCAGGATATTTTGCTGGTGTTCCTCATAGAATTCATACATTTACAGGTTTGGTTTTTCCGTCTAAAAAAGGAATCTTTCGCTTTCTGTTATTAAATATAGACAGGATCATATGTTCATTGGCGACAATAGTAATTCCTGAAGGAGAAGGAGTTAAAAATGATTTAATAAAATTCAGGGTTACAAAAAAAGAACTTAAGGTAATTGCAAATGGAAATGTCAATGGAATTGATTTAGATTATTTTAATATTAATTGTTGTCTTCCTGAAGAAAATACATATCTGAAAGAAAAGAATGGTATACTGCAGGATGATATTGTGTTAATCTTTATAGGCCGTATAGTAGTCGATAAAGGAATTGAAGAGTTAGTTAATGCATTTGTCGATCTTTGTTTTGAAATAAGTAATATCCGTTTACTTATAGTCGGTTCATACGAAAGACAGTTTGATCCGATATCTCGCCATTCTGAAAGTTTGATTAGTGAACATGCTAAAATATTACACATAGATTTTCAAGAAGATATTAGACCTTATTTCTCAATTAGTGATATATTGGTTTTACCAAGCTACCGTGAAGGTTTCCCAAATGTTGTAATGCAAGCCGGAGCCATGAATTTGCCATGTATTGTCACTGACATAAATGGTTCTAATGAAATCATCATCAACAACCTAAATGGACTTGTCATCCCTACAGGTGATGTTCTGAAATTGAAACATGCTATAAAACAATTAGTTTTGGATAAGAACTTGAGAAAGGAAATGTCTCAAAATGCCAGACAGTTGATAGTACAACGCTATGATCAAAATCTGGTGTGGAATGAATTACTAAAAGAATATATTTCATTACGATAAATGTTATATCAAAGTGTTATAAAGCCTGTGCTTGATAGATTTATAGCATTACTGGGCATTTTAGTTCTTTCACCAATCTTCCTTTTTATGACTATTATATTGCTTATTGCAAATAAGGGAAAACCATTTTTCATTCAAGCACGTCCTGGAAAGAATGAAAAAATATTCTATCTCATAAAATTTAAAACAATGAATGATGAAAAAGATATAAATGGGAATATTCTATCTGACGAAAAACGTATAACCAAAACAGGATCTTTTATTAGGAAAAAATCTTTAGATGAAATTCCTCAGTTTATAAATGTTCTTATAGGAGATTTAAGTTTTGTCGGGCCGAGACCACTCTTAATAGAATATCTGCCACTTTATAATGAGTTCCAAAGAAGACGTCATAAAGTGAAACCCGGAATAACAGGATGGGCTCAAATTAATGGAAGAAATACTATTTCATGGGAAGAAAAGTTTAAATTGGATGTATGGTATGTGGATCATTTATCTTTTGTACTTGATTTAAAAATAGTATTTTTAACAATAATAAAAGTTTTTAAACAGGAAGGAATTTCTGAAGTTGGACATGCCACAACCGAGGCTTTTAATGGGAAAAACTAAATTATGAAAGATCTTGCAATTTATGGAGCTGGAGGGTTTGGAAAGGAAGTCGCATGCTTAATTAGCTTAATAAATAGGGTTAAACCCAAATGGCATCTCATTGGTTTCTTTGATGATGGAAAAGCAAAAGGAGAAAAGAATGAATTTGGAATTATTCTTGGTGGTATAGATGACTTAAACGCCTATGATAAACCCTTGGCAATTGTAATATCAATAGGAATCCCTTCAACAGTTGAAAACTTAGTGGCAAAAATTCATAATGCTAATGTGAATTTCCCCAATATTATAGCTCCTGATTTGTTTTTTTTGGATGAACCATCTGTTTCAATGGGGAAAGGTAACCTTATAATGGTGCAATCGCTGATAAGTTATAATGTAAAAATTGGGGACTTTAATCTTTTTAATTGCGGAGTCAGTTTAGGGCATGAAGTTTCCATGGGATCTTATAATTCAATGATGTCCTATGTTAAAATATCCGGAGATGTAAATATTGGTAGTACAAACTTTTTTGGAACTTGTTCGGTTGTACTTCAAGGAATTCAAATAGGTAATTACACAACAATTGGAACTAATAGTGTTATAATGAGGAAAACGAAGGACTATACTACCTATCTTGGCAATCCAGCTTCTGAAATATTGAAGCCAAAATTATAAAATAATTAATACTAATTTAATTGAATAGTTACTATGACAAATGATGAACTGTACAAAAAAGTATTTTGTGAAACATTCCAAATAGAAGAATCGCAGCTGACAGGACTAACCTATCAAGGTGTTAAATCTTGGGATTCTATAGGTCATATGGCTTTAGTTGCAGATTTAGAAGAATCTTTTGATGTTATGATGGAAACAGATGATATTATTAATATGTCATCATTTGAAAAAGGGAAGGAAATATTAACAAAAAACTATGCAGTTGAATTTTGACTTGAAATTACCTAATTATGCTTTTAACTGGGAAAAATGCAGTAATAACTGGTTGTCTGAAAGGTATTGGTCGATCTACACTTGAGACCTTTGCAAAGAATGGCTCGAATGTTTGGGCATGTGCTTTAGCCCCTGACGAGGAGTTTGAGGTATTTTGTCAAAACCTGGCAAAAGAAAATAATGTTTGGATTAAACCTGTTTATTTTGATTTATTGGATCAGGAACAAATCAAATCAGCGTTGAAACTAATAGTATCTGATAAACAGCCTATTCATATTTTAGTCAATATTGCCGGAATGACAAAAGATGCGTTATTTCATATGATACCTATGGATCAGATGAAATTGATCTTTGAAGTTAACTTCTTCGCTCAGATGTACATCACTCAGTTTATTACTAAACTAATGGTCAGACAAAAAGTTGGGAGCGTTGTTAATATTTCTTCAATATCGGCTCTTGATGGAAGCTATGGGCAGTTATCTTATAGCGCAAGTAAGGCTGCAATTATTGGTGCTACAAAGACTCTGTCAGTTGAACTCGCAGATAAGGGTGTACGTGTTAATGCTCTCGCACCTGGCGTTATTGATACAGATATGGTCAAAGCTGTTCCGGAAGATATAATTCAAAAGCGTATTAATCAAATGAAATTAAAACGTTTAGGTCTTGTTGATGAGGTTAGTAAAGCTATTTTGTTTCTAGCTTCAGATTTATCGGACTATATAACAGGACAGGTTATACGGATAGATGGAGGGATCAAATAATGGAAGAGAGATTACTTATAGGGAAAAATGCAATAGTCACAGGATGTGCCAGAGGTATTGGCAGAAGTATTGTAGAGGTATTCGCTCGGAATGGCGCTAATGTTTGGGCTTGTGCACGTAAGAAATCAGAGGAATTTGAGGAAACTCTGCAATTGTTTTCAGAGAAGTATGAAATAGATATAAAACCTGTTTATTTTGACCTTACTGATAAAGACCAAATGAAAACTGCCGTAAGAACGATAATGAGCGATAAAAAGGATATCGATATCTTAGTTAATAACGCTGGCATTACTTACAATGCATTGTTTCAAATGTCAACCATGGATAAGATAAATGAAGTTTTTGATGTAAATTTTATATCACCATATTTATTCACACAATATATTGTAAAGTTGATGCTTAGGAAGAAGAGCGGATCTGTTATTAATATTGCTTCTTCAGCTGCAATTGATGGTAATCCTGGTCGTTCAGTATATGGAGCAAGCAAGGCAGCTTTATTATGTGCTACTAAATCATTAGCTGCTGAATTAGGTGATCAAGGAATCAGGGCAAATGTTATCGCTCCTGGCATTACAAAAACTGAAATGTTGAATAGTATGACAGAAGAAGTGATAAATCAAACAGTAATGAATACTGATATGAAAAGACCAGGGGTACCTAATGACATAGCAAATGCTGTATTGTTTCTTGCTTCTGATCTATCATCATATATTACCGGCCAAGTAATTCGAGTTGATGGTGGAATGTAAAACCTAATTATCACTTGCATGCCAAACATTGAATATTTAAGAGAAATGTCCCATAAGATACGACTTAGAATCTTAGAGTTGACTTATAGCGCTGGGAAGAGTGGGGCTCATGCCGGAGGAGGATTGTCGGCTGTTGAAATATTAGCGACACTTTATGGAGCTGTTTTGAAATACGATGTAAATAATCCGTTTGATAAAAATAGAGATCGGTTTATATTGAGCAAAGGTCATGCTGCAATTGCTCTTTTTTCTACATTGGAACAAGTTGGATTTCTGACAAAACAAGAATTAGATCAGTTTGAAGTTGATGGATCTCCATATTATGCTCATGCTTCACGTAATTTATCTAAAGGAATTGAATTCTCTGGCGGAAGTCTTAGTTTGGGATTATCATTTGCAGTTGGCGTTGCATTGGCTAATAAGAAGGACGGTTTGAGTAATCATATTTATGTACTGGTTGGTGATGGGGAATGCGATGAAGGATTAGTTTGGGAGGCGTTAATGTCAGCTGCACATTACAATTTGACAAACCTGACAGTAATTGTTGATTTTAATGGACTGCAATCAGATGGTTATTCTTCAGGAATAATGAATAAATTGTCGTTACCTGAAAAATTTAGATCATTTGGTTTTAGTGTTAAAGAAATTGATGGACACAACCTAGATCTCCTTCTTGATTCTTTTAAATCAAAGGATTTATCGAAACCCAATGCTATAATTGCCTCTACTGTTAAAGGTAAAGGAGTTTCATTTATGGAGAACAATATAATTTGGCATCATGGATGTTTATCCCTAGATCAGTACAACCTAGCCGTATCAGAACAGAAATACTACTAAATTATGGTTGAAATCAATTCGCTAAAAGCTAGGATCTTTTCAAAACTTGGACAAAGCGGGGCTGCATTTGGAGTCGGGCTTTTTGAAATTCTAAAAGAGCATCATGAAATAGTTGTTTTATCTTCTGATATGTCAAGACCTGCAGGATTAGATAGGTTTAAAACAATGTACCCTGATATGTTTTATAACGTGGGTATTGCTGAACAAAACCTAATTGGAATTGCATCAGGAATGGCTAGTGAAGGTAAAAAAGTAATTGTAACAGCTCAAGCTGCATTTATTTCTATGAGAAGTTTTGAACAGATTCGTCAGTATATGGGGTACATGAGATCCAATATTGTAGCAATTGGTATAAATTCCGGATTTGCTTTAAATTTTTTTGGGAATTCACATTATGCCATTGAGGATATTGCAATTATGAGATCAATACCCGGTTTGACTATTATTTCACCTTCTGATGCGGGACAAGCAGTTAAAGCATTTGCAGCTGCTGTTAATATTAACACTCCTGTATATATTCGACTTACTGGAACTCTCAATTGTCCTATAATCTATAAAGATGACTATGAATTTGAAATAGGGAAGGCAAAACTAATTAAAGATGGGAAAGATATTACCATTTTCGCCACAGGAACTATGGTTTATAATTCTCTTCTGGCGAGTGACATCTTAGAAAAGGGAGGAATTTCTACCCGTGTAATAGATATGCATACTATTAAACCACTCGACAACGAAATATTAGTAAAATACTCTTCTTCAAATCTTTTTGTTTCGGTTGAAGAACATAATATAATTGGGGGACTTGGAACTGCTATATCTGAAGTTTGTGCATCTGACCGAACCCTGCCCAAATTGTTACGTTTGGGTGTAAGGGATACATTTTCTCATCCAGGTGAATATTCCTATCTACTTGAGCAGAACAGGCTGATTCCTAATTTATTAGCAGAAGATATATTAGTTAATTATAAATAAATCTTTTAGAATATGTCATTATTCGATGAATTAGCTGATAAGTATGGAGATAATAGCGCTGTTTTAAGCAATACGGGAGAATTATTGAGCTATAACCATTTAGAAAATTTTTCAAACAGGATAAAAGACAAAATACAAAAACGGTCTTTAGTCTTTTGTCTAGGTGAAAATACTATTGGGTCTTTCTGTGGTTACTTCTCTTTTATTAAAAATGAGATCGTTCCTTTAATGCTTGATGCGACTATTAATAAAGAGTTACTTGATAATTTGATTGATATCTATGAACCTAATTATTTATGGGTAAATAACTCTTTATTAAAGAATTATCCTGAGAAAATAATAAAGTTCTCTGAATATAACTATTCTTTAGTATCATTGAGTAAAAGGAAGGCGGAATTAAATGAAGAATTAGCTCTTTTACTAACTACTTCAGGAAGTACCGGAAGTCCTAAACTGGTTCGGCTTTGTTATGAAAATATTAAGGCAAATGCTGAATCTATTGCGGACTATTTACAAATTACAAATAGTGAACGACCAGTTACTTCTTTACCGATGAGCTATTCCTATGGTTTATCTGTAATTAATAGTCATCTAATAAAAGGAGCAACTATCTTGTTAACAGAAAATTCTATTGCTCAGAGAGAGTTCTGGAATTTTGTAAATGAACAGAAAGCAACCTCTATGGCTGGGGTTCCTTATACCTATGAGATGTTAAAGCGTTTGCGATTTTTTAGGATGAATTTACCAAATCTTAAAACACTGACACAAGCAGGAGGAAAATTGTCCCCCGACCTGGTTAAGGAATTTGTTATTTATGCTACTCAAACTGACCGGAAGTTTTTTGTGATGTATGGCCAAACAGAAGCTACGGCGCGTATGAGTTATCTGCCTTTTCACAGAGCTGCAGAGAAATACTCCAGCATGGGCATTGCTATTCCAGGTGGCAAATTCTCCCTAATCAATGAAAAAGGAAATGAAATTGAGGTTCCTGATGCAGATGGTGAACTTATTTACACTGGGAAAAACGTAAGTTATGGATATGCTGAATGTCGCGATGACTTATCAAAAGGTGATGAAAACATGGGTGTGTTACACACTGGTGATATTGCCCGCAGGGATGCCGAAGGCTTTTATTATATTACCGGCCGGATGAAAAGGTTCATTAAAATATATGGTAACCGCGTGAATCTGGATGCGTCAGAACAAATAGTGAAGACAATCACTCCTGATTGTGCTTGTGTGGGTAGAGATGATAAAATGCTCGTGTACGTAACTGATGAAAGCTTGTGCACTAAGGTTAAGGATCTGCTGGTAAAAATTACTGGAATAAATAATTTGGCTTTTGAGGTGAGGGCTATTTCAGAAATTCCTAAGAATGATTCCGGGAAAGTCCAATATGCTAAATTAAAGAATGAATAATAAGATATGGATATAGAGGAGTTGTTAAATGAAAATCCATATTTGCTGGATAAGAATAGTAAAGAAAAACTATTGACTCAAGGATTAGTGGAACTAACCAGAAAACATTATGCCGGATCATTTCATTATAAGAGGATGATGGATGCAATAGGACTTGACATATCGAAAATCAATTCATATTATGATCTCCCTTTTCTACCTGTGAGGATGTTCAAAGAGTTGGAATTAGTTAGTGTGCCAAAAGAGGAGATCGTTAAAACAATGACCTCATCTGGCACTACTAACCAACAGATCTCTAAGATATTTTTAGACCGTGAAACATCGTCATTGCAGACAAGGGTATTAACAAAAATTGTTACTGACTTTATTGGCAAGAAACGTGCCCCGATGTTGATATTAGATAGTTCTTCAGTAACAAAAAACAGAGAAATGTTTTCTGCTCGTGGTGCCGGAATAATTGGCTTTTCTATGTTTGGTTCTCAAAGGATATACGCCTTAGATGAAAATATGCAACTGGATATAGAAGGGATTATAAATTTTCTTGATTCTCACAAGGAGGAACCAATTTTTATGTTTGGTTTTACTTTTATGATATGGCAACACTTCTACAAGGAATTGCTTCGCACAGGTTATCGTCCTGATTTATCGAATGCAGTGTTAATTCATGGCGGGGGTTGGAAGAAATTATTGAGTGAATCTGTTGGCCCGGATAAATTCAAAAAGTGTCTTAATAAGGTTTGCGGAATAGACATTGATCATGTTCATGACTATTATGGAATGGTTGAGCAAACCGGAACTATATACATGGAATGTGAATTCGGCCATTTGCATGCTTCTAATTTCTCTGATATAATAATAAGAAGATCTTTGGATTTTTCTGTGGCTGATTTTGGAGAGAAAGGATTCATTGAGGTGGTTTCTTTATTGCCACAAAGCTATCCTGGTCATGTCTTGCTGACGGAAGATGAAGGAGTGGTTTTAGGAGAGGATGATTGCCTTTGTAACCGTAAAGGTAAGTACTTCAAGGTCATTGGCAGAATAAAAAATGCAGAAATCCGAGGCTGTAGCGATACTTATGCAACTCAATTTAACTGAAATAACTTTTCTGTTTCCACAGGATATGGAGCTTGATACAGTAAGAAGCTTACCCCCTGATGAGATATTTTCTGACTTATCAGTTAGTTTTTTAAGTGCACTTTCATCTGTACTAACAAAAAATCAACTGACCAAAAGTTATCCGGATGTAGCTACATTCGCATTTTTTTGTAGAAAGGCTAACATCCTGGCGAATAAGAGAAAATATGAAGGTGACGCAATACGATTAGGTCGAGGTGTTGTTTTCCATATCACTCCCTCAAATGTGCCAGTTAACTTTGGTTATTCAATGGTAGCGGGCATATTAAGTGGGGATGTTAATATTGTGCGTGTTCCTTCCGAACATTTTGAACAGGTTGATATTATATGCCGGGCAATAGAACAGGTGACTGACTTACCGGAATTCGTCATTTTTAAAAAAAGGTTATTCCTTGTTAGATACGATCGGCAAAGTAGTGTAACAACAGTTTTATCCTCTTTGTGTGATGTGCGTATAATCTGGGGTGGGGACGAAACAATTGCACAGATAAGACAGTCAGTTTTGCCTCCTCGCTCTTTTGATGTGACATTTGCCGATAGATACTCTCTAGCTGCGATTAATGCTGATGCATTAATAAATGAAACTAACTTAGGTAAGCTTGCTGAAGGATTTTACAATGACACATATTTATTCGATCAGAACGCCTGTTCGGCTCCTCGTTTGGTTCTATGGACAGGAACGAAAGAAAATATAATTGAAGGAAAAAACCTTTTCTGGGAGGCTGTTCAAAAGAGATTAGAACAATATAAATTATCCTCTATTTTATCTATGGATAAGCTTTCTGCATTATATTGGCAGAGCACACAATGTGAGGGTATTCAAAGAGTAAAACTAAAGGATAATAAATTATGGAGAATCCACATTAGTAACCTTTCTCCTGATATTGATAAATACAGATGTGCAGGAGGATACTTTTTAGAATATGAAGCTGCCTCGTTGAATGAGTTAAAAGAGATTGTAAACCGCAAATATCAGACTCTGGCATATTATGGATATTCCAGGGAGGAGCTATCTGATTTTGTAAAATTCAATCGCCTAAATGGTATTGATAGAATTGTTCCTTTTGGAAAAACAACAGATTTTGATCTGGTTTGGGATGGGTATGATCTGATTCGATCTTTGTCAAGAGAATGTTCAATTGGTTAAAGAGTGAGTAAATAAATGGTGATTGAAAAATCAAAACAATAAACGAGATTGAATTTAATCTTTCACTGGATTTATTAAACCCCTGTTCGGTCGTGGTAAGTATCAATCCTTGACGAATTAATGATATACAAATATTCTAAAGAAAATTAATTAATGAATAATAAGATTTGGCTTTCATCTCCACATATGGGTGGTTCGGAAATGAAATACATTAATGAGGCATTCGATACTAATTGGATTGCGCCTCTGGGACCTAATGTTACATCATTTGAGAACGAATTGGGTGAATACTTGAAAATCAAACATGTAGCTGCTCTTACCTCGGGTACAGCAGCTATTCATCTTGCTCTGATAATTTTGGGAGTCAAAGCCGGTGATGAAGTTATATCTTCATCTTTTACATTTTCAGCTACTGTAAATCCGATTGTTTATCAGGGTGCAATTCCGATTTTAATAGATTCTGAAGAGGAGTCCTGGAATATGTGTCCAGACTTACTTGAAGAAGCAATTAAGGACAGAATTAAAAAGGGGAAAAAACCCAAAGCAATTATTATTGTCCATTTGTATGGAATGCCGGCTAAGATTGTTGAGTTAATGGAGATAGCAAATAAATACGATATACCGGTTATTGAGGATGCAGCTGAAGCTTTAGGTAGTAAAATTGGAAACAAAGCATGCGGAACTTTCGGAGTGATGGGGATTTTATCTTTTAACGGGAATAAAATTATTACAACGTCCGGGGGGGGGGCCTTAGTTTCTGATAATGATGAATATATCACAAAAGCCCGGTTTCTTTCAACTCAGGCACGAGACAAAGCCCCACATTACCAGCATTCCCAAGTTGGGTATAATTATAGAATGAGTAATGTTCTCGCAGGAATTGGAAGAGGACAACTAGAAGTTTTGGAGGAAAGAATTGCGAAACGAAGATCTAATTATGAGTTTTATTTTAAAAATTTAAATTCTCTGAAAGGTATTTCTTTTCTGAACGAAGTTCATCCTTCCTTTTCAAACAGATGGCTCACAACAATAATCGTTGATCCGACAAAAACTGAAGGCATTTCGTGTAGCGATATACAGAAGGTTTTAGAAAAAGATAATATTGAATCCCGACCTCTTTGGAAACCAATGCATTTGCAGCCAGTATTTAATATTTTTCCATCATACATAAACGGTTTATCTGAGAAACTGTTTAATTTCGGATTATGTCTGCCATCGGGTTCAAATATATCCGAGCATGATTTGGAAAGAGTTTTATTTCAGATTAATCATGCATTTGCTTAATTTAAAAGATCAATATTTAATAGATTTTCATCTAGAATGAAAAAATATCTAATTTCTATTAATGAGGATAAATGTGATCTTTTATGATTCTTTCAATAATCTCATAAAAAGTTCTAATGAAATCTTTTCATCTGGATGTGACTGAAAATAAAAGCATTGAGATTTATTCTGTGAATCTGATAATTCTCTTTTATTTATTTAGGACAGCTATCCCGTTTTTTAAATTTCCCTTTCTGTTGTTATATACTTGTTTTATAGTCTATTCAATAGTAAAATATAAAAACCAAATATTTACAACATTGAAAGCATTTGTTCATAATTATTTTTTGATTCTTATTCTTGCTTTGATACTTGTAATTTCTTTTTTGTTTTCAAATAAACTATACCTCAGCATTTTTAAAGATGTTGTTAATATGATAATATTATTGTCAATATTCCTCATGTCAACCGTTATTATTACAAGCAAAAAGGAATTTAAAGTTTATGTTTCCAGCATGGTTTATTTAATTATTCTTTTTGCACTCGTTATCTGTATTACGAACCTGCTGGATGTATTTGAAGTATTTACTATTAATAGTTTTTCCATATTTAGTGATATTGGTGGAAGTTCAACTTATAATAATGTTATTGATAATAATTTCTCTCTTCTTCCTGTTTTTTTTGCTCTGGTAGGCGTCTTCTATCTCTTAGGAAAAACTAATTCAAGACGCCTGATAGTTTATTATAATATATTACTGATAATTTATTCATTTAATATTATTCTCTCAGGATCGAGGAGAGGATGGATAACTTTGATTATTATTTTCATGATTCTTGCATTACTAAGGATTGCTATATTATTTAGAGAGAATAACTATTTTAAAGAATTAATCATTAGTTCTAGATTTTATATTTTGTCTATGATATCTATAATTATTCTTCTAAGCATGTTCTTTTTTTGTACTTCATATAGTTTTAAAAATACCACTCTTAAGTATCTGGGATCGAAAAATGTTGTTCTTGCCAAGTATAAGATTTCATATAATTTATACCGATGTGTTGCTGCAATAGATGGGAAATTATCTTTTACAGAATTCTATAGGAAATTATGGACTCTTAAATTTATCCCTGAAGATCCGGATAGTGGATGGGGCAGTCGATTCCATAAAACTGTTTTTCCCCTTAAAGGCAGGAATGTGCAAATAGTTCCTGTTAATGCAAAAGGATATTTAATGGACAGCACCTGCAATGGGAGCTATTATCCTGGAGATAATATAAGTGAATCATTTTCCATTCTTACGGAATTAAACACTACAAAAGGTGATCGGTTTAAAGCTTCTGTTTACTGTTTTGCTTCAGATAGTTTTAATGTTAATTCTCTGGCGTTGGGAGTACCTGATGCTTGTATTAAAAACAAAATAGTTTCCGGGAATAGTAATGCCTTATATGATTTCAGTAATAAAGCAATTTGGCAGAAATTAAATATTGAATTTGTCAGTAACGGAGGAAATGTTCCTATTTTAATTAGTTTTTGGAAAAGAGGGGTAAAAAATTTCCTGGGATTAAAAGGCTATGTAATTTTCGCCTATCCGACGTATGAAAAAATACCTTCCGATAGTTTGTCAATCAATATAAGCCATAGCGGAACAAAAACAGGACCTTCTCAATTTGATAGGATGAGGAATGATATAGCTCAAAACTATTATGAGACATTAAATCAACCAGAAGAAAACTACAATAATAGTAGTTCTGTGCATACTATTTCAATCAATTCCAATTTGAAATTATATAAGTATAAATCCTTGAATATTTTATTATTTCCATTTTCAATATTACCAGAATCAGGATCAATTCAAAATGATCCGGATCTTGTACGGAAATTGGCTTCAAGATTTATCTCAGAGGATACTACATATTACCCTTACAAGTCCGGAATAGTATTAAATCCGATTCCCAATCCATTTTTGGGCGATAGAATTTCAAGATGGGAGTTTGCTTTTAACATCTATAAAAAAGAATTTAATTGGAGACAGAAGGTTTTCGGAGGTGGTTTTAACTTTCTTAACTGGTTTGGATATTATTTCGATCATGACAAAACGCGTAGTGATTATCCTCATAATCCATTCCTTTCGGTTCTGTTATACTCTGGAATCATGGGTCTAATCATTTATTTAATCTTAATGTATAAGGTGTTCTATTATTATATTAAATATTTCAAAGAGTATAAAATCCTATCTGTCTTTTTTCTTATTACTTTTTATTTTTCATTTTTCAGTGCAGGGAGTCCTTTCGATCCACCTATAATGGGCTTCTTTGTTATACTTCCTTTTTTCATTCATTCTATTCTTAAAAAGGGAAAAACCGAAGTTCGTTAATTGAATTAAATGAAATCAAACAAACTATTTTGGGATAGCTATGCATCTGATTTTGATTCAATTTATGGGACAAAAAATTCGTGGTTTAATTATACCATAAACAAGTTATTCAGAGGCGCTATGAAGATTCGGTTTGAAAAAACTATGCAGATAATTCCTGATGAAAAAGTTTCTGTTATTGATATCGGTTGCGGACCAGGCCATTATTGTTTTTCTTTAGCACAAAACAGCGAAAGGGAAATTCTTGGGATTGATTTTTCGGAAATTATGATCAAGTTAGCAGCAAAACATTCTGAAGAATTGG
>OCZT010000565.1_pt1 | contig 36981 bp, 34 predicted proteins | sample 1539031 | NCBI WGS metagenome assembly OCZT01 (sample SAMEA3539308, study PRJEB22396) | soil metagenome | biome: tundra; feature: field; material: soil | place: USA | collected 2010-05 | depth 0.15 m
TCGCCGATCGCGCCAAAACCAGGATTGTTGTCCGCCGTAGCCGGACAAACGCGAGATCGCCACTGCGACGCGACCCGCTAACTACCCCTCGCTCTCCGTCGCCGCCAGCCACGGCCCGATCAGCACGTCATGAATGGCGTCGTCCAGCCGACCGCCAAGCGCAATCGCCAGGGCGGCATCCACGATCGCCTCGCCCGCCTCGATCTTGATCTGCTGCCAGACCATTTCGTCGTTGCCGCCCTGGTAGAACGGCACGGCATTGCGACTCCGTGTCGTCCAAGCCATGGCCGTGTCTCGAACCCGCCCGATCTCCTTGTTCAGCCCCCGGGCGTCCGCGACGGCGCGCACCGCGCTCCATGCCGCCTCGTGATCCTCCTGGCTCGTGGCCTGCCATCCGGCCCGCAGCGCCATCAATTCAGCCTGATTCAGGTGATCTAGCGAGCCGAAGAAATCCCCCATCTCCTCTGTGTCGAGAAGATCAACGCCGCTCTTTCGTCCGAACAATTGGATCGTTTCCTTCCCGAATTCGACCTCTACGAGTTAACCTGGGTCGCGCGCAACCATGGCTCAATGAGCAACTCCCGAGTGACAGGGTCGAGCCTGCTTCCGAGAGCCGTCGCCACCGCTGCGTCGACGATCGCGGGCCCGGCCTCGACCCTCGTCTGGCGCGCCAGGTCTATGACTGTGTAGCCAACGTTATTGGTTCCGCGGGAGGCCCGGTCCAGCGCCCTGTCGCGGACGCGATCGATATCCTTCGAGAGTCCATCGCGCGCAGCGATGGCCCGAATTGCCAGCCAGGCATCCTCGTGCGCTTGCTTGCCGACCGAGTGCCAGACCGCCGTCAGAGCCTGCACCTCGGCCTGGTTCAACCCCTCGAGCCGCGCGAAGAACGTGTCCATTTGAGGCTCGTCGCTTAACCTAACGCCGCGCTTGCGTCCCCACATCGCCAGATCCCCTCTCAGTCCTCGTCGACTTGATCGAGCATGTGGCGCCGCAGGAAATCGATGCAGCGCCTCCAGGCGTCGCGGCGGTTTTCGCGCTTGGACCAACCGTGAGCCTCCTCATCGTACCAGTGGACGAGATGGTGCTTGCCCTCAATCTCCAGGGCCGCTGTGATCTTCTCGGTCATCAACGGAGACACGCGCCTGTCACGCCGGCCGTGCAGGATCAGTAGCGGCGCCTCAATCCGCTCAGCCCGGAACAATGGCGACCCGCGCCGATAGGCTTCGGCGGCCGACGGATCGTCCGGCTTGCCCATCATCCGCTCAAGGTCAAGTCGGCCGGGCCGGTCGCCGTGGCGGTAGCTCTCGGCGATATCCGAGTCGCCGTACAGATCCACGCCGGCGCGCCACAGAGACGGCTCTTCGGTCAAGGCGCAAAGCGTCATGTAGCCGCCGTAAGAGGCACCGTAGTGCCCCAGGCGGCCGTCGCACCAGGCCTGCCCGGAGGCCCACTTGGCGGCGTCGATGACATCGAAGGCGTCCGTATGGCCCCACTCGCCGCGATTGGCCCAGCGGAACTGACGGCCGTAGCCGGTGGAACCGCGGAAATCTACCGACAGGAACGCCATGCCCGCCTCCACAACGAGCTGGCGGAACGGCATCCAGTTGCGGAAAGACTGGTGGGTTGGTCCGCCGTGCGAGTGAACCACGCACGGGACGCGCGTCGTCTCCTCACCAACAGCGCTCGCCGGCAGGTAGAGGGTCCCTTCGATGGCCAGTCCGTCGCGAGCTTGGAAGGCGACGCGCGTCCCGGTGGAGAAGTGATCGGCGTCTACGACTGTGGGCAGTGAGTGAGTTATCTGGCGAGGCTTGATGCCCTCTGCCGCAGCCTCGGACATCGGCAGCAGCCAGAGATCGTCCGGCATGCGTTCATTCGACCCGATGGCAAGGATGGCAGACGAGTCCGGCAGCCAGCCGACGGCCAGCCAGACGCCCTCGAACGGGCTCAAGACGGCCGACCGGCGACCGCCTACCGGCACCGCAGTGGCGCCGCCCGGGCCCGGCAGATCCCCAACGAGCAGATCGGACAAGCCGTCACGGATCTCGATGTGGACGAAACGCTTGCCGTCCGGCGACGGGAGCGGCACGTAGCCCCAGCCACCGCCGGGCTCGCCGTGCTCATGCTGACCTGAGGTAATGACGGAGCGCTCGGCCCCATCCGCCGAAACGCGGATCACCTGGAACCAGCCGTCCTGGTCCGAAATGGCAAGCAAGCCGGACCCGTCAGGCAGCCAGCGCGCCCCGGTCTCCCAGGCCGACGCCCCCGCGACCAGCTGCTGAGCACCGGTTGCGACGTCCACGACGTGGATCTGGTAAGTCAGCAGATCCGGCAAGCGCTGCGAACTTACCGCGATCCGGCGCCCATCCGGCGCCCAGGAGAACTCGTCGACGTCCACGCCCGTCGGCGTAACCGGAGTCGGCTCTGCAGAGCGCGGCCGCGCAGACGGCCTGCCGCGACGCGGCACCGGCGCATCCACGATCCAAACCTGATCCCAGCCTCGGCGGCGCGAGATGAACCCGATCTGATGGCCGTCGGCGCACCAGCGCGGCGAGCGGTTGCCGGCGGGATGCTGTGTTACAAGGGCCTGATGAGAGCCCTCAACGTCCACCATCCAAATGGCTTCCTCGCGGACGAAAGCAATGCGACGGCCGTCGGGTGACCACTGAGGATCCGAGACGGGCTTCTCGCTGGCGGTCAGCTGCTCCGGGTAGCCGCCGCGGAGCGGCATCAAGAAGATCTGGCGAGCCCCGGCAGCCTCGGCGGTGTAAGCCACTCGCCGGCCATCCGGCGACAGGCGGAACTCGCGCGGCGACTCGATGGCCGCGGCCTGTTCGATGGTGAGGCCATCGCGCGAGGACCGGCGGGCGCGGCCGTTCTCAACGATGACACGAACCGGGTCCGCGACCACGCGCGCCGCCCTTGTGCTGCCTACGCCGCCCGGAGGCTCCGCGGCTTCGGCGGTATCGGACGGCCGGGTCGGCTCGGACAGCAAGGACGGCTCGCTCCGGTCCCTCACTGCTCGCCCCACTTCAAGCCCACGAATCGATCTTCCTTCTCGCCGAACTGCGGAACCGGGTCCACTCGGACAAACGTCTCGCGCCCGAACATCCCTTCCATCTGAGCCCGGGTCTCCGGGTCATCCCAGTTGCGGCCGCGCATCTGGCTGTCATGGCAGGACAACGCCGCGACCTTCCGCTCGAGCACGGAAGCGATGGGGATGATCGTGGTGATCTCCTCGTCCGGACGGGCCAGATTGATGAATGCTTCACCCTGGCGGATGTCGTCTTCCGTGGGCGGTGTCTCGTCGCCGCCACGGCGCCGCTCGGCCTCCTGCGCCGCCTGCATGCCTTGCACGAAGGAACGCGGCAAAGCCTGGTGATAGAGGGCGGTGGGACCACCTGGTTCCGCGGCGGCCACTCGATAGGCGGCCGTGGCCGTCGCCGAGCAGGCAGTGTGATCCGGATGCCCGTAGACGCCGCCCGGATCGAAGGTGACGATGACGGCCGGGTGGAGTTGCCGAATCACGACCAGCATTCGCTCCACCACCTCTTCGTGCGGGGCCTTGGCCAGCGAGCCCTCCGGCGCGCCCCAACCTTCCATGCCCGAGTCGCGATAGCCGAGAAAGATCGGCTCGGCAACACCGAGTTCGCGGCAAGCGCAGGTCAGCTCCTGGCGGCGCACTTCGGGATCCAGAGCATGGTCCACGTCCATTTCGCCGGGGCGTCCGCCCTGGTCGCCGTTCGTGACGCAGAGAACCCAGACGGGATTCCCGGCCGCTGCGGCAAGGGCCATGACGCCGCCCGCGCCGAAGCTCTCATCGTCCGGATGGGCAAAGATCGCGAGCAGACCGGCTGGCGTCACAATCGGGCCTCCTTCGCTGGTGCAGAGCGATCTATTTGGCAGAGAGCCTTGTCGAAGCTTTGGGTCCGGTGCCGTTGCCGGCCTGGCCTTCGGCCGATCCGGCAGAGGACCCCTCATTTAGCCCCAGACCCTTTTCGAGGTCTGCACCGAGTTCCACAGTGCGCCGGTACGAAGCCCATACGGCTTCCGACAGGACGGTTCGCAGCCGGCCGGATTCCATCTCGTGGATGGCGGCAGCGCTTGTTCCGCCCGGCGAGGTGACCATGTTGCGCAGAACGGCCGGGTGCTCGGCAGTGGCCTTGGCGAAGGCCGTGCTGCCTTCCAGCGTCTCGATGACCAAATCGTGGGCGACGTGGCGCGGGAAGCCGAGATGCACGGCGGCATCGATCAGCGCTTCCATCACCAGGAAGACATAAGCCGGGCCGGTGCCGCTGACTGCGGTGGCCATCTCCACGAAACGCTCGTCCTCAACCTGCATCTCCGTGCCGAGGGCGCGGAGCAGAACGCGGGCCTGATCGCACTGCAGCTCGGTCACTTCCGGCGTGGGATACCAGACCGTCATGCCGCGGCCGATCTGGGCCGGCGTGTTGGGCATGCTGCGGACGACTTCGCGATGGTCCAGGAGACTCGTCAGCACCTTGCAGTTGGCGCCGGCGACGATCGAGACGACGAGCTGCTCCGGGCGCAGATGACCGCCCAACTCGTGGCCGATCTTGGTGAGCGTCTGCGGCTTGACCGAGAGGAGGAGCACATCCGCGCCGCGGGCCGCCTCCAGATTGGAGGCAACCATCCGCACGCCGTACAGCTTGGTGAGTTCCTCGCGCCGCTCCGCCCGCGGCTCGCTACCGACGATGTGATCGGGCGCTACGAGCTTGCCGCGGATAAGCCCGGCAATGATCGACTCGGCCATGACGCCGGATCCGATTGTGGCGACGGTTCGGTTCGAAAGAGGGGACATGTCGGCGAGTATAGGAGCGTCTTGCGGCCCATGAGGGCTGGTTTCGCTCGAAATTGCGCCACTTGGTCTGTCCATGACGAGAAGGCGCCGCCCGGGAATGCTCATTAAAGACGAGGGCCGGTCGCTTAGGGAGGGAAGCGACCGGCCTATTTGTTTCTCGTCTTGCCCTGGGAGAGGAGGAGGAGCTGAGACGTATGTTGGATCTTGCTTCTGAACTACTCCTGAAGATTAGGTGGATGTTCTGTGAAGGCTGAGTGCAGGTTGCGGGCGCCCAATTCGCCGGCGCAGGCACCGGCGCCGCCTACGGCCGACGGGCCGACCCGAGCACGAAGAACCGCTGCGTCACCTCGACCCGAATGTCGGTGAAGCCGGCCCGCGCCATGGCGTCCGCCAGTTCCGCAGGTTCGTAGAAGATCTTGCGGACGCGGAAGGTCGAACCGTCGTGCAGGCGACGAACCTGGACGTCCTCTTCCGGCGGGCGATGATCCTGTGCGCTGGACGCCGAATCCGGCCGGGAGTCGATGGAGGCGAGCCGCCCGCCCGGCGCAAGCCAGCGGAAAGCCAGGGCGAAGAATTCGTCCAGTCGACTTCGATTTATGTGGCTGATCCAGAAGCCGGCGAAGAGGCCATCAGCGGTGCCGATGGGCTCGGCCCAGGCGTCACGAACCTTGAGCTCGGCCGCCCGGCCCGCTGCCGCCAACCGGTCGCGAGCTATCTCCAGAGGTTCGGGTGCCGCGTCGAGCAAGGTAAGGTCGCCCATCCGCGCCAGTATCGGAGACCACCAGCCCGTGCCCGCTGCAAGCTCCACGATCCGGCCGTGGAGCGGCTGCCTGCCCAGCCAATCGGCCGCGGCGTCCAGGTCCGATCGCCAGGCCTCGTCCTCGGCCGGGCCGTGGGAGTAGCGGCCACGGCGCAGATACCAGTCGTCGTACTCGCCGGCTCGGGCCGAGTAATAGCGGACCATCTCCGAGTCGATGGTTTGGTTCCCCTGCAATTTCAGTCCCTCCTAGGAGTCCTCGACCAGCGGCGTCCAGCTGTCCGGCGGCGAGGTATCCACAAAACCTTCCGGATCGAAGATCTCTGCCAGCATACCGACGGCGTCCACGACTCGCGGCCCGGGGCGGAAGAAGTAGACCGATTCCACGAAAAAGACCCTGCCGTTGCGAACGACGTCCATGTCCGCCCAGAACTCCGGGCGCTCAGTCTTGCGCCACAGCACCTGAGCCTGAAGCAAGGTAAGGCCCGCCGGCGCCAGAAGCAGCATCTCCGGGTCGACGTCACGGATCTGCTCCCAGCTCGTGGGAGCAGCCTGTTCACCTTCCCGGCCGAGCACGTCCCAGCCGCCGGAGCGGCGAACCTGTTCCGGCACCCAGCGGCCGCTCGCGAGCAGCGGCGCCAGGCCCTCCAGCACGACTACACGCTTGGGCCGCAGGCCCTGGTCGTGCCGCGCCAGAACCCCCTGCTCGATCTCACCGATATCCTCGCGGAGCGCCTCGACCAGCTCGATGGCATCGTCCTCAGCCTCAGTCATGGCCCCGATGGTGGTGACGGAGTGGAAGATGCCCTCAATCGTGATCGGGTCCAGGGTCACGATCTGGGGAGAGACCTCCGCCCCGACCAGCGCCGCCTCGATCTGGCGGGCGCCGGGGCCTTTGCCGCCCTCGCGAACGATGATCAGGTCCGGCGCCGCAGTCAGCAATGCCTCGCGATCAAGCTCGCTCGGCCCGAGCTCGTCGTCCGGGTTGAGTGCCTGGGCGCCGACCAACCAGCCCGCCGGCTCGCCCAACGGGCGCGTGACCACGGCCACGCCCTCGACATCGGCCGGGTAGTCGCAGCGATGGCTCACGCCCACCAATTGGTCGCCTAATCCGAGCGCGCAGATGATTTCCGTGGCGGACGGCAGCAGCGAGACGATCTTCATTGGTAATCAGGGGCGCGGTGCTCGTCCCCATACCCCGCAGAGACCCGGCGAACTGACCCCGGAACGGGGCTCACCAGACATAGCCTTGGCAGTGACATGAGCGGTCGTTGAACTCCGCGATACCCTGCAGGATGCGGGTCTTGAGTTCGTCCACGGAGTTCACCCGGATGTGGCGCAGGAAGGTCCTGGCCATCTTCGAGAAGGCGCACTCGATCAGGTTGAACGCGCCACTAGATCGTTTCCTGGTCCAATTCGAGCGACTCCTCGTCGCCCTCTTCGGTGAGCTTGAGCCAGACGAAGAGACCGCCCAGCACGACGAGCGGAATGACGATGAGCGCACCGAGCACCAGCAAAAGGAACGTTCCCGTGAGCTTCAAGATCTTCATCGTCTTACCTCTCTACCCGACCGCTGCTATTCCCGGGTTCAGCCTCAAGCCCGCGACTTGGGCTTCTCGCCTCTGAAGTCCGGAGCCTGGGCGATCATGGCCTCGACCTCTTCACGTGTGAATTCGGCGAGGAGGTGCCTGCTGCCGGTCTGGCTGCCCATCAAGAACCGGAGAACGAAAGCGCCGTCCTGTTCGAAAAAGAAGATGTCCCTCGGCTTCTGCTCATCGACATATCTGCCCACGACACGGAACGCCTGCTCATAGTAGCCCGCCTGGCCCCAGGTGACCGCTCGCTGCTGATTGTCTCGCCGAGCGTGACCCTCTTCCATGAACCGAGCGACGTCGTCGTCCAGAAAGGTGAAGGTTTCCTTTGTCTGCGAGCCCAGATGGTCCGACCAAGCACCCGTCGACGCGGTCTCCACAACGAGCCCTTGGACGATAAAGCCGTCCGGTGCTTCAACAACCATGACTTCGCGCATTCCGCGCTGATCCAGGAACGCACCGATGGATCGCAGAACTTCTTCGAAGTTCTGGCGCGGACTGCCGTCGTAGATCCGCATCCTTGGTTCCTCGCGCTAGGCGGACATGTGGGCCGGGCCGTTCAGCCGGGCTGTTGCCGGCAGGTTTCGCTCGACCGCCGAGGTATGAGCACCACCTGATTTGCGAGTGTAGCAGCCCGCAACAGAGCCGCAATGTCCGGCCTCCTGACCTGCGGGCCGGTCCGATGAATACGCCATCCCGATGGATCGGCGCCGGGCCGTAGAATGTCCTCGTGATTGGGCCCCAAACGTCATTCGGAATCGTGTTCGAATGACCGGCCGCAAGTACGGCGCACATACTCAGGGCGCCGACAAGGGAGCTGGAACCGAATGACCCAGGCGGCCGAGGAACTCGATCAGCTATCGATCGACACCATTCGCACGCTCGCCATGGACGCCGTCCAGAAGGCTAACTCCGGCCATCCGGGTGCCCCGATGGGCATGGCGCCGATGGCGTACACCCTCTGGACCCAGTTCCTGCGCCACGCCCCCACGGATCCGCACTGGCCCAACCGCGACCGCTTCGTGCTGTCGGCCGGGCACGCCAGCATGCTGGACTACGCGCTCCTCTATCTCACCGGGTACGGGCTGACCATCGAGGACCTTCAGCAGTTCCGGCAGTGGGGCTCTAGAACGCCCGGCCATCCGGAACACGGCATGTCCGCCGGGATAGAGGCGACGACCGGACCGCTCGGGCAGGGCTTCGCCAACGCGATCGGCATGGCGATTGCCGAACGCCGACTGGCTGAGGAATTCAACCGACCCGGCCACACGCTGATGGACCACTTCATCTACTCCATTTGCTCCGACGGCGATATGCAGGAGGGGATAACCGCCGAGGCCTCTTCACTGGCCGGCCACCTCCGCCTCGGCAAGCTCGTATTCCTCTACGACGACAACCACATCCAGCTCGACGGGCCCACCAAGATGGACTTCACCGAGGATGTGCTTGCCCGCTTCGATGCCTACGGCTGGCACACCCAGCGCGTCGAAGACGGTAACGACGTCGCGGCCATCGGGGCAGCGATTGCGGCTGCGAAGGCAGACGAGCGACCGAGCCTGATCGCGGTCCGGACTCATATCGGCTACGGCGCGCCGACCAAGCAGGACTCGGAGAAAAGCCACGGCGCGGCCCTCGGCGAGGAAGAAGTTCGCGGCGCCAAGCTGTTCTACGGCTGGGATCCGGACAAGCACTTCTTCGTGCCGGACGCGGCTCTGGCTCACTACCGAGAGGCAATTCCAGCCGGCGAGAAGCTCGTGGCCGAGTGGAACGCGAAACTGGCCGCCTACACGAAGGCATTTCCGGCCGAAGCGGCCGAACTCGACCGCCGCTGGAACTGCCGCCTGGCCGATGGCTGGGGCAAGAATCTCAAGACCTACGCCGTGGGCGACGCAGTCCCGACCCGCAAGGCCAGCTCCGAGGCGATCAACGCTCTCGCCGGCCCGGTGCCGGAACTCTTCGGCGGCGCCGCGGATCTCTCCGAATCGAACATGACCGATATCGCCGGCGGCGGCATCTTCGAGGCGGACAACCCGAGCGGCCGCAATATCCGCTTCGGCGTCCGCGAACACGCCATGGCGTCCATCGCCAACGGCATAGCGCTATACGGCGCGCACATTCCGTACGTGGCCACATTCCTCGTATTCAGCGACTACGCCCGCGGCGCAATCCGTCTGGCGGCGCTGAGCTGCCTCAAGGTCGTGTACGTGTTCACGCACGACTCCGTTGCCGTCGGCGAGGACGGACCCACTCACCAGCCGATCGAGCAGATCGCGACGCTGCGAGCCGTTCCCAACCTGGACGTCATCCGGCCCGGCGACGCCAACGAGGCCGCCGCCGCCTGGGGCGCCGGAGTTGATCGTTGCGATGGACCCACGGCCCTGATCATGTCCCGCCAGAAGCTGCCCGTTCTTGCCGGCACCGCCGAAATGGCGCGCGACGGCGTGGTCCGCGGCGGCTACATCCTGCGCGACGGATCGGGCGACAAGACCTCGCCGGATCTCATCCTCATCGGGACCGGCTCTGAACTGCAGCTGGCCGTCGGTGCCGCCGAGATGCTGGAAAGCGACGGCATCCGCACCCGCGTCGTGAGCCTCCCTTCCTGGGAACGCTTCGAGCGCCAGGACGCGGCCTATCGCGAGTCGGTCCTGCCGAAGGCCGCCCGCAAGAGAGTGGCCGTAGAAGCCCTCAGCCCCTTCGGCTGGGAGCGCTATGCGACAAGCGACGGCGCAATCATCGGCATAGACCACTTCGGCGCATCGGCTCCCGGTGACGAGGTCATGCGCCGCTTCGGCTTCACCGTTGAGCGCGTGGCGGAGGTCGGGCGTGCGGTCGTGCGCGACGGTTTCAGCGGTCGCGTCCCCACCGCAGAACGCGGCCCGGAAACCTGCTAGAAACCTGCTGAGAGGAGCGGAAGATGCGCATCGCCCTGGCGGCAGACCACGCCGGCGCCGAGATGAAGGCCGAACTATTGGTGCGTCTCGCACCGCTCGGTCATGAGCTGATCGACCTCGGCGGCGATGGCACCAACTGCGAGGACGACTACCCTGATTTTGCCCTGTCCCTGTCGCAGGCCATTCTTCAGGGTCGCGCCGATCGCGGCCTGCTCATCTGCGGCAGCGGCGTCGGAGCCTCAATCGCCGCATCCAAGATGCCCGGCATTCGCGCCGGGCTATGCCACGACACCTACTCGGCCGGCCAGGGAGTGGAGCACGACGACATGAACGTGCTGACCCTCGGCGGCCGTGTTATCGGCATCGAGACCGCCGTCGCCTGCGCGACGAGTTTCCTCGCCGCCAATTTCACCGGCGCCCCGCGCCATGTACGGCGCGTAGGCAAGATCAGAGCGATCGAACTGGAGGCCGCTCGGATGGAAGCGGCCGGATCAACACTACCCAAGCCGTAGCCGCTCAACGCAGCCGGCATCCAGCCCAGCACCCCGCCAACCACGAGGCTTGCCACATGACGGATCTCGCACTGGACCTCACGATCAACGACGCGAAGCTGGAGGCGGCGCTGGCCGCGGCTCGCGAGCTCTCCATCAAGGAGAACTGGGCGGATCGAGCGATCGGCCGTCGCGACCCGTCGGTTTGGAGCGATCAGGACCTCACTCAGCGCGCCATCTCCACCCGCCTCGGCTGGCTCGAGGCACCGTTCCACTTCGCGGACAAGCTGGAGCAACTGCGCGCCTTTGCGGCAGCGGCCAAGGCAAGCGGTTTCACCACTGCCGTATTGGGCGGAATGGGCGGAAGCAGCCTGGCCCCCGCCCTACTCGCCGACGTGTTCGGCACGGCCAAGGGCGGCATCGAGGTTCGCGTCCTGGACTCCACGGATCCTGCCGCGGTCGCTGCGACGCTGGACGACCTGAACCCGCTCACCACGCTCTTCATCGTCTCCACGAAGTCCGGAACCACGGCCGAGTCGCTCTCGTTCCAGGCCTACCAGTGGGAGCGCACGGACATTGCCCTGGGTGACGCCGGCATCGGCCGCCCCGCCCAGGCGGGCGACTACATGGCCGCCATCACGGACCCGGACAAGAGCCTCAAGTCCATCCCGCACCACGACCAGCTGCGCGAGCTCTTCATCAACCCGCCGGATGTGGGCGGCCGCTATTCGGCCCTCACCTACGTCGGCCTCGTGCCGAGCGCGCTGCTGGGCGTTGATCTGGACCAGCTCCTGCTCAAGTCCCGCGAGATGATCATGGCCTGCGGCATCACGGACCCGGCCAAGAACCCGGGCCTGGCGCTTGGCATCGCGATGGGTGTCTTCGCCGCCAACGGCCGCGACAAGCTGACCTTCGTGATCGACCGCGAGTTGGCCGCCTTCGGCCCGTGGGTGGAGCAGTTGATCGCCGAGAGTACCGGCAAGGAGACCCTGGCCAGCATCGCCGCCCGAGCCGCCAGCCCGGCCCTGGAGCCGGTAGGCGTCGGCGTCGTCCCGATCGACGGCGAGGAACTCGCCGTCCCCGGCGTCTACGGCAACGATCGGGTCTTCGTCCGCATCACGCTCGCCGGATCCGCAGGGCCGCACGGCACCACCAGCGCCAACGTCGATGCCCGTCTGGAGGATTTGGCCAAGGCCGGCCATCCGGTGATTCGCATCGCGGTCGGCTCCAAGATCGAGCTGGGCGCCGAGTTCATGCGCTGGGAGATCGCAACCGCCCTGGCAAGCGTCGTCCTGGGCATCGAGCCCTTCGACCAGCCCAACGTCGAGGAAGCCAAGACCAACACCCGGGCCGTCATCGCCAGCTTCGAGACCGGCGCCGGCGCCAGCGCCGAGGAAACGGCCGTCGGCGTGGCCGACGAAAAGGCCCTGGCCACGGCTCTTGGCAAGCACCTGGACAACCTGCTCTCGAACGGCTACGCCTCAATCCAGGCCTATATCATGCAGACCCCGTCCCGTGACGAGGCCCTCGCCGAGATCCGAACAGCGATCCGCGATGCCACGCACCGCGCCACCACCGTCGGCTACGGGCCGCGGTTCCTGCACTCCACCGGCCAGCTCCACAAGGGCGGCGCCCCGATCGGCTGGTTCCTCCAGCTGGTCTCCGAGCATCCCGACGAACGCAGCATCCCGGGCAAGGCCTACACCTTCGGCCAATTGATCGACGCGCAGGCGATCGGCGACGCCCAGACGATCGAAGACCACAAGCTGCCGATCCTTCGTATCAACCTCGGCAAGGACGCCGATGCCGGCCTCGCCGGCCTCGGTCGAGCCCTCGCCGCAGCCCTCAAGGAGTCCTGAGCCATGGACCTCGGATTTGTCGGCCTCGGCCGGATGGGCGCCAACATGGTGCGGCGCCTCATGTTGGACAAACACCACATCGTGGCCTACAACCGGACCGCGGAGAAGACTCAGGAGATCATGACCGAGGGCGCAGACGGCGCCTTCTCGCTGGCGGAACTCGTCCAGAAGCTGGAAAAGCCGCGAGCGGTCTGGGTCATGGTTCCGTCCGGCGACGCCACCGAGTCCATGATCGACGAACTACTCAAGCTCCTAGAGCCGGGTGACACGATCGTCGACGGCGGCAACAGCAACTTCCACGACACCGTCCGCCGACACGCCAAGGTCGCCGAGCACGGCGTCAACTTCATCGACGCCGGAACCTCCGGGGGCATCTGGGGCCTCAAGATCGGCTATTGCCTGATGGTCGGTGGCGAACCGGAACCGGTGAAGCGCCTGGAGCCGATCTTCCACTCCCTGGCGCCGGAGAACGGCTATCTCCACACCGGCGGTCCCGGTGCGGGCCATTACGTGAAGATGATCCACAACGGCATCGAGTACGGCCTGATGCAGGCCTACGCCGAGGGCTTCGAGATCCTGCACGCCTCGGACTACAAGCTGGACCTGGCCGCCATCTCGGATCTGTGGATGCACGGCTCCGTGGTCCGGTCATGGCTCCTGGAGCTGGCCGTGTCGGCCTTCTCGCAGGACCAGGATCTGACTCACCTCAAGGGCTGGGTCGCGGACTCCGGTGAGGGCCGCTGGACCGTCCAGGAAGCCATCGACAAGGACGTACCGGCGCCGGTCATCACTCTGAGCCTGCTCAACCGCTTCCGCTCGCGGCAAGAGGACAGCTACCAGGCCAAGGTCCTGGCGGCGCTCCGCAACGAGTTCGGCGGCCACGCCGTGAAGACCGAATAGGCTCCCGATGAGGCCCGTCCGCGTCCCGGCGGCACCGCCCGTCGCCAGAACAGCCCGCCAGCTGCGGGAAACAGTCACTGCCGCCCGTCGTCGTGCCAAGCCGGATCCGGACACGAACCCTCTTCGTGAAGGACTGCGCCTGGAGCGAGTCCCGGATCCGTGCGCCTTCGTCCTGTTCGGGGCGACCGGAGATCTGGCCCACCGCAAGGTGATGCCCGCGATCTACCAGCTATGGCGCACGAACCTGCTCCCGGCGGAGTTCAGCCTCGTGGCAGTCGCTCGGCGGCCGTACACAAACGAGACCTTTGCCGCCGAAGTTCGAACGTCGCTGGAGAAGTACTCCCGCGTCCAGCCGATCGACGAAGTCTCGTGGCGCGAGTTGGCCAAGAGAATCCACTACCAGCAACTCGACTTCGCCGACGACGCCGGATTCGACGCTCTCGCCCAGAAGCTCGATGAGTCGGACGCACAGAACGGCACGGCCGGCAACCGGCTCTTCTACCTGGCCGTCCAGCCCTCGCAGGTCACGGAGATCGTGCGCCAGATGGGCCGAGTCGGGCTGGATCACGAGCAGCGTGGCTCGGGCTGGCGACGCGTCGTCGTCGAGAAGCCGTTCGGGCGTGACCTGGAGTCCGCTCGCACCTTGAACCACGAGGTCCACAAGGTCTTTCGCGAGTCCCAGGTCTATCGCATCGACCACTACCTGGGCAAGGAGACGGTTCGGAACCTCCTGGTCTTCCGCTTCGGGAACGGCATCTTCGAGCCGGTCTGGAACCGGAGCTACGTGGATCACGTCCAGATCACCGTGGCCGAGTCGATCGGCGTGGAAGGCCGCGGTGCCTTCTACGAGGAAACCGGCGCCAGCCGGGACATCCTCCAGAACCACTTGCTGCAACTCATGACCCTCGTGGCCATGGAGCCGCCGTCCTCGTTCCAGGCGGATGCACTGCGCGACCAGAAGCTGCAGGTGCTGCGAGCGATTGCCGCGCCGGATCCGGACGAAGTCCGCAAGAATGTGGTCCGCGGCCAGTATGGTCCGGGCTGGGTTCAGGGCGAACCGGCTCCGGGCTACCGCCAGGAGCCTGAGGTGGATCCGGAGTCGGAGACCGAGACCTTCGTCGCGGGCCGTTTCGAGATCGACGACTGGCGCTGGAGCGGCGTTCCGTTCTACCTGCGCGCCGGCAAGCGACTGCCCAAGCGAGCCACGGAGATCGCCATCCAGTTCAAGGACGTGCCGCTCCGGCTCTTCCGTGAGTCAACGGGCGATCCTGCCCCCAACGTACTGGCGATGCGCATTCAGCCAGACGAAGGCATCATGCTGCGCTTCGCGGCCAAGGTACCGGGCCTTGGCCTGGACGTCCGCACCGTGAACATGGACTTTGCCTACGACACGGCGTTCGTGGTGGACTCCCCGGACGCATACGAGACCCTCATCCTCGACTCGCTCCTGGGCGATGCCTCGCTCTTTACTCGAGCAGACGAAGTTGAAGCGGCCTGGGGCGTGGTCACGCCGATCATCAATGCCTGGGCCAATCAGCCGCCGCCGCACTTCCCAGACTACGCCGCCGGATCGTGGGGCCCCGAAGCGGCCGATGGGCTGATGGAGCGCGACGGCAGACGCTGGCGCAGGATCTGATGGCCGCCAGGCCGGTTGCCCATTCCGTCCCCGAGATCGAGGGCCAGCTCGGCAAGCTGTGGGCTCGCGCAGCCGTTGCGCGCGAGGAAACGGCCAAGGCCCAGGCGGCGCTGATCGCGGCACAGGCTGAAGCCGCCGCCCTTGCCGCAGCCGCCCTTGCCGCCGCCCGCGAGACGAGTGACGGCGGCGGCCACCATGTCGCGGCGCGCACCAGCGTCCTCAACCTCGTCGTAGTTGCGGGCGATGAGGACACGGCCGCAGCGTGCGCGGCCACGATCGCGGCAACCGCCTCGCGCCACGCCTCGCGTTCGCTGATCCTCTCAGCCGTGAACCCGGATGGACCGGCCGGCCTGGACGCTCGGATAGAGGCCCTTTCCATGGCCACGGCAGACGGCCGCGCGGAAACCGGGGCGGAAACCATCCACGTCACCGCTCACGGCGAGACCGGCGCTCACCTGGCCTCGATCATCGTGCCGCTACTCGTCCACGACCTGCCCGTGGCCTTGTGGTGGCCGGCAGACCCTCCGTTTGGCTCACGGCGCGCGGACCGGCTGCTTCCCATCGCGGACCGCCTCATCGTGGACGGTTCCGCCTGGTCGGGCGACGGCCTGGAGATTCTCGGCCAGCTGGCGACAGCCGTCGAGGAGCGCCGCGTCGTCGTGGCGGACTGGGCATTGCTGCGCCAGTCCCGCTGGCGCGAGGCCATTGCGTCCGTCTACGACCTGCCGGATCTGCGGGCCCACCTCGGAGCCGTGCGGCGCATCTGCGTGGACTACTCGGCTGCGTCGACGGGCACTGCTGCCTTCGAGACGAATGTGGTCAGGCCGCTCTACCACGTAGCCTGGCTTGCATCGCGGCTGGGGATGACCGTTGTGAAGCAACTCAGCCGCGAGGGAGAGGGGCGGCGAGTTGCCACTCTCCGGCAGAAGGAACATGACGTGGAGGTTGTACTCCAGCCGGCCGCTTCACCGCTGCAGGCCGGGTCCACGGTCCGCGTAGAGATCACTTCGCGGCTGAGAGGCGCAGAGCTGGTCGGCATCATTTCGGCCGACGACTACACGGTGGACGTGTCGATCCTGGATGACGCCCGCGAAAGAGTTCGACGCAGATACGCTGTGCCGCGCCTGACCGATGTCGATCTTCTCGCCCGAGCCGTCGAAGAAGGGGCGGCGGATCCCGTCGCCGTGCACTCACTGGCAACGGCCGCTCGGCTACTGGGCGTAGATTTGGGATCGCACAACGTGGGGCCGCACAAGGAGGCGGAAAGGCATAGGAGCCAGGACGATGACTGACCAGGAACCGGATTTCTGCCCTGAATCAGACACGCTCTCCGGAACCGCCGCTGCCAACCTGCCCGCCCCCAACAAGGGCGAACCGGAGTTGATCGTTACAGCGGATCCGGACGCCGCCGCCTCGGAGGCGGCAGAGCGAATAGCCGCCGCTCTAATCGCCGCCATCGAGCGGCGCGGCCGGGCCGACTTCTGCACCACAGGCGGCAACACGCCAATACCAATCTACCGGCTACTGGCCCAGTCCCCGCTCGTGGACACCATCCCGTGGTCGCAGGTCCGCATCTGGTGGGGCGATGACCGCTTCGTACCGCGCGGCCATCCGGAGTCCAACGTGACCTCGCTGGACGATGTCTTGCTGGGCGGGAGCGGGTCGGTGGGCGGTGCCCCGCTTCCCACGGCAAACATTCATCCCTTCCCCACCGACAGAGCCCTGGCGGAGTACAAAGACACGCATTGGTGCGCCGCGCAGTACGCCCGGGAGATCTGCAGCCAGGTCCCAATGGCGGACGGCAACTGGCCACGCTTCGACCTGATCCTGGTGGGCGTGGGGGACGACGGGCACGTCCTGTCCTGTTTCCCCAACTCACCCGCCCTGGACGGCATGGCCTGGACCATGGGCATGCCCGCGCCGTCGCATATCGGCCCGCATCTGCCGCGCGTCACGATCAATCCCAAGCTGCTTGAGGCCGGCCCGGTTCTCGTCGTCACGTGGGGAGCCGGCAAGGCGGAGGCCCTGGGTCACGTCTTCGGCGAAACGCGCGACGATCGGCAGTGGCCGGTTCAGCGCACACGCCGGACCGGCGCGCTCTGGATCGTGGACGAGGCTGCCGCGGCACAAATCCCGGCGGGGTTGCGCGGGTAGTCGTCGCGGGTAGTCGCGGTTGCTAGCTCTCGCCGCTGCTCTTGTCCTCGGACGCTACAGCAGCCATGGCAGCGTTGACGTTGCCGTTGGCGGCGCGGAGAACCTGAGAGTACATCGCCCTGTCGTCCGAGTCGACGCTAGCGGGCGGCCCGGATAGGGTGACGGTCGCGGCAGGCGAAGCGGCAGGAGCAGGAGCAGGAGCAGGCCCCGCAGCCGAGGCGGCGGGCTTCGTGGATGAAGGGCCGGAGACGGCAGCGGTTGCGCTGAGAAGGCCGGATGAGATTGGACTGATTGCGCCGATGCTCATTTCGTAATACCTAAGCGGATTACTTATGTTATCGGTTGAGTCCCACCGAACATAAGACTCAGAGCCTCAGCGGAACCTATCCCCAACTGCGCGGCCGCTGCGTTCGCGGGCCATCATGTCCTGCGGCGGATCCGGCACCAAGCCTTCGCGCACTGCCCTCGCAGCCAACTCAGCCCGGTTCTGGGCGTGCAGCTTCTCCACGATATTCTTCAGATGGAACTTGACCGTGTTCTCGCTGATACCCAGTTCGACCGCGATCTCGCGGTTACGCTGACCTACGGTCACGAGCTTGAGAACCTCGAGTTCGCGATCGGTTAGGCGCTGAGTCGGCTTGGGCTGCCCCCCCGGCATCCGCAGGAACTCGTCGATGATGTGGACGGCCGTGGCCGGAGTGATGGCCGGTTCGCCGCGAGCGACACCTTCGAGCATGGATCGAAGCTGCGGCGCCTCCAAGTTCTTCAGAAGGTAGCCCTGAGCGCCGGCCTTGATCGCGCGGAAGAGATCGGCCTCATCCTCACTGACGGTCAGCATCACGATGGCGATTTCGGGGTGGCGCTCCTTGATCCTGGCCGTCGCCTCGAGGCCCGACACGTTGGGCATCCGGACGTCCATGAGGACGACTTCAGGCTTTGTCCTGTCGACGAGTTCGATGGCCTCGCCTCCGTCGGAGGCCTGGCCGACCACTTCGTGCCCCCAAGCCAGAAGCAGCGAAGCGACACCGTCGCGGAAGAGGGCATGGTCATCGACAAGCACGGTTCTCATGGGTTTCAGTCTGCCTCCGAATGGGTGGGAGCGGGCGATCGGACCGCCTGGTGCTGCAGTGCGGGACTCTTCGTCTCGCGCGGCGAAGTGATGTCATCGGGCGGAAGGCCCCAGGAGGCGCTTCCGACGGGAATGTGGAGCTCAACGACCGTTCCGGCGTCGGGGCGGCTGTGCCAGGCGATGCGGCCGCCGACGGCTTCGGCCCGCTCCCTCATTCCGGCCAGGCCGAAATGAGGCCATCGTTCCGGACCGACGGTCAGCAGCTCGGCGTCGAAGCCGACGCCGTCATCCTCGACGCGAAGGACAAGATCCGCACCCTCGAGCGCAAGACTCAGTCCCACTCGATGGGCACGGGCGTGCTTGCGGACGTTGGTCAGCGCCTCACGCGCGATGCTGAAGATCTCGGCCTGAGACGCTGCCGAGAGGGCCGTGCCCACGGCTGCGGGGCCGGCCTCGAACCTGACGGCCAGCTTGGACGACTCCGCGTACCGGGCCGCGTACTCCTCCAGGGCCGCGGCGACGCCGCGATCCGAGGGCGCCGGCGGGGCGAGGGTCAGGATGGCTTCACGCACGTCCACGTAGACCGAACGTGCCGCGGCCGCCAGTTCGGCCAGTTGCACGCGGGCGTCGGCGACGCGGCCGGCGGCGAGCATCTCCTCGACCGCCTGGGACTTGGTGTTGACGTAGCCGAGTACTTGCGACAGCCCGTCGTGCATTTCGCGGGCGATCCGCTCTCGCTCGCCCTGGACCGCCAGGAGCTGCAGTTCGTCCTGGAGCCTGGCGGCCTCGAGAGCGAGCCCGACCTGAGTCGCCAGGGCAGCCAGCGTCTCCACCTCGGACGGTTCGAACCGGCGGCGAGAACCTGCCTCGATGGCGACGCCCAGCGTCCCGACGCGCCGTCCGCCGTAGCCGACTGGAGCGGAAATGCCGACCCGATATCCAGACTGCAGGTAGCAGCCGAGATCGTCCTCGTCGGTCGCCATGACTGCGGTTCTCTCCGGCTCCTCGCCGGTCAGGACGCCGGGAGCCGCGCTGGCGGCCCGCAGACGAAGCCAGCCGCCCGGCCCGTCCATGGCCAGCAGAGCGCCCTCAACGTCGAGGAGAGTGCGGGCGTGGTCGATGATCAGGGCGATCGTCCGGCCCGGATCCGCCCTGCCGGAGACGGCCAGACTCACGTCGTAGACGGCCCGCAGGACGGCGTTACGCGACTCCAAGACGGCGTTCCGCTCTTGGAGATCGATGGTCAGCCTATCGATCCGGCCGAAGGAGTAGATGGCGCCGGTCCCGACGACAGACAGGACCACGGCCAGTATCAGGAGGGTATGGAACGGGAACGGCAGCAGGGCGTCGAAGGCCGTGTCGCTCAGAACCTCGACGACACCGACGAAGAGGAGGGCGGCAGCGACGATGAGCCAGCGGCGGCGGCGATACATCTGGGACTCCAGGCTGGGGTGGCGCCCGACCGACTCCGCCTTGGTCGTCGAGCCCACCCGTTCGGGCGGCACTATGCGCCGATGTGGGGCGCGTTGGGCCGAATCGAGCTACCTGTCCTGAAGGGCGGCACGATCCGACGCCGCCGCCGATGATCCCCGGTGGATCAGGCCGCGTTGCGCTGCGAGCCCGCGTCCGAGTCGCCCTCTTCCTCCGGCATGCGCCAGCGGGAGACGAGGCGCCGAAGCTTGTCCGACATCTCGGTCAAGCTGGTCGCCGCTTGCACGACGCCGTCCGCCTGATCGCTCAACTCTTGCGTCGCGGCCGATACTTCCTCGGCGGCAGCCGAGTTCTCCTCGCTGATGGCGGCGATGGATTCCACGGCATCGTTGACGCGCAAAGCGCTGGCGCTCATCGAGCTGGCGGCCGCGTTCGTGGTCTGGGCAATCGAGGCGATCGTGTCCGACGCGGAGACCACGTTGAACGATGAAGCCTCCATCGCTTCCACGGCGGAAGTGATGCGCGCGACCGCGGCGTTTGACGCGGCCACGGCGCCGGCGATCTCGTCGAGTGCGGAGGCGGAGCGCTGGGCCAGGTCCGAGCCGGTCTCGACTTCACGGGCTCCAACCTGCATGGCGGCGACTGCCTCGGCGGTGCCCTTCTGGACCTCCGCGATCAGGGTGGCGATTTCCTTGGTCGCGGCGCGAGAGCGCTCCGCGAGCTTCCTGACTTCGTCGGCCACGACGGCAAAGCCCTTGCCCTGCTCGCCGGCCCGAGCCGCCTCGATGGCGGCGTTGAGGGCCAGCAGGTTCGTCTGGTCGGCGATGTCATCGATCGTCTGGACGATCGCACCGATCTGAGAGCCCTTGGCTCCAAGGCTCGTAACCACGTTCGCGCCCGTGTCCACGGCCTTCTTGATGCGGGCCATTCCGGCGGCCGACTCGCGCACGGTGGACGCGCCCTTGTCCGCGGCTTTGCCTGCGGCGGCCCCGGCGGCCGTGACCGCCTCGGACGCAGTGGAGGCTTCGCGGATCGCGTCGGCCATCTGGCTGATGGCGTCGGCCTGGGCCTCGACGCTGGCGGCCGTCTGGGCCGCGCCGGAGCCGACCTGCTCGATGACCTGACCGAGTTCGATCATGGCCATGCTGGTATCTGTGGAGGCCCGCGCCTGATCGGCCGCGCCGACGGCCACCTGGCCGATCGTCTGGGCGATCTGAGTCGAGCTCATCTGCGACTCTGCGGCAGTCTGGTTCACCTGCGCGGCCGCCTCGGCGACGGTCCCGCCGGCCTTGTTCAGGTCGGTCACCATCTTGCGCAGCCGCGTGATCATGTACCGGAATGCCTGGGCCAGACTGTCCTGCTCGGAGCGCGTACTCACTTCGCGAGTTAGATTGCCGGCGGCGATGCTGTCGGCGAGGGCGGCCAGCTCCTCCATGTATAGACGAATGCCGTTGAACGCCTCGGCCAGACGGCCGAGCTCGCCCTTGGTCGAGAGCTCTTGCCCGTCAACCCGGCTCAGATCGCCGATGGCAACCTGAGATGCCTGTGCGATCACGATCTCGATCGGCCTGGTGACGGAACGCGATACGACGACGCCAGAAACAACGGCGATGCCGAGCACGACGAGCGTGATTGGGTTCAGATGACCGCTCCTGCCGTCGAGCGCGGCCAGCGCGGCGACCGGAAGAACCGCGGCCATCAGCAACCTGGTCCGGATGGTCCAGTTGCCCGGACGGCTCGGGCGGAAGTCACGCGGAGATAGCAGCTTGGCCTCGCCCCGCCAGACTCTCGCCGGGTACAGCACGACGCCGACGATGGCGCTCCAGATTCCCGAGACCCATCCTCGCAGCACCTTCATGAGGCCATCCCCCGAAGGTCGGGACGACGGCAAGAGCTGAAGCCCCTGCTCTTCAATAGCGCGCGGCATTGCAGCCCTTTCGTTGTCGAGGCCGGCTCGGACGGTGAGGCGGTCTCGGTGCTGATCCGTATCGCGTAGTGCTTCATGGCCGGAAACGCTCATGACTGGCCGGGAACGCCCTCCAGACACGCTCGAGGGCAGGCTCGACCCGCTTCCCTAGTGGTATCGGAGGGATATCCACAACCTTCCCTACGCCAAACTCCGTAATTCACGCGGGGGCTGCCGGGGCCCGGTCGTTTCAATTCATCCTGCCGGCCGACACGACGTCGTGCCCGCGGCCGATCCGCAAACCTCGCACCCGGCGATATCATCGGGCTCAACGGTCAAATCCAACCTCATGACCACCGGGAGTACCTCGTGCCACACATGGATCCAATCGGCTGGATCGTCGTCGGCCTCATCGCCGGTGGCCTCTCCGGCGCCGTGGTCGAACGGGGGCCGCACGGCTGCCTTGCCAACACTGTCGTCGGAATCCTGGGCGGTCTGCTCGGCGGCTGGTTCGCCACCGAAGAGCTCCACATGGACAGCACCCGCGGATTCATCGGGGCACTGGTAGTCGCTTTCCTCGGCGCCGTGGTGATCCGCCTGATCCTCGACGCGATCGGCTCAAGCGACCGGCGCGACCGCCGCCACGACCGCCATTAGGCCCTGCGGACAGGTCCAACCGGCCGCCCGGGCCGCCTCACGGAACCTACCCGTTTCGCCAGGCTGGACGAGTTGACATCCCGTTAGCGCCACGGTCATAGATCGCGGTAGGATGCCCCGGCCAGAAGTCCCGTCGTTCCGAGGCCAGTTGCCGCTCCGGAACCGGGCCAGCCGCTCGCAAACCAGGCCCCAAGGAGGGCGACGATGACGACCAGCAACACCGAGAACGCCACGTCCCCGAAGCCGGCCGCGCCCGGGGCCGCACCCGCGGCCGCGCCCGCAGAGCCGAAGGCGCCCGCCGAGCGCCCCTACTCGCCCGGTCTCACGGGCGTCATAGCCGCCGAGACGGCCATCGGATACGTGGACGGCCTCAACGGCCAGCTTCTGTACCGCGGCTATCCCATCGGCCAGCTCGTCGAGAAGGGCACATACGGTCGCGTCGCCGAGTTGCTCTGGACGGGCGAGTGGCGCAAGTCCGCCAAGCTGGTTCCGGCCGAAGTGCCGGAGCCGGTTATCTGCGTCCTGCGCGAGCTGCCCAGCCACACCCACCCGATGGATGCCCTCCGGACCGCGGTGTCGGTCTGGGGTGCGTGGCGCCGGCCGCACTGGCCGCCCACGGTGGATCAGGCCCGCGAACTAGTGGCGTTTGCGCCATCGGCGCTCGCCGCGTTCCACCGCCTCCGCAACGGCCTCGAGCCGGTTGCACCGAACCCCAAGCTCTCTCTGGCGGGCGGCTTCCTGCAGCAGTTGACCGGCAAGGACCCGGATCCGGCCGCCGCAAGAGCATTGGACGCCTACTTCATCGTCGGCGCGGAGCACGGCTTGAACGCTTCGACGTTCACCTGCCGCATCATCATCTCCACCCGTTCGGATCTGGCCAGCGCAGTCTGCGGGGCGATCGGAGCGCTGAAGGGTCCGCTTCACGGCGGAGCGCCCGCCGAAGTGGTCAGCCAACTCCACGAGATCGGCTCGCCCGAACGCGCCGAGAAGTGGGTCCGCGAGGCGATCGCCCGCGGCGACAAGATCATGGGTTTCGGCCATCGCGTCTATCGCGCCTACGACCCGCGTGCGGCCGCGTTGCGCAAGGTAGCCGAAGGCATGTCCGACATGGCCGCCTGGCTGGACACCGCCGTCAAGGTCGAGGACGTCGTCCTGCGCATCTTCGGTGAACTCAAGCCGGACCACATCATCAAAACCAACGTGGAGTACTACGCCGCGGCCGTCCTCCAGGGAGTCGGGCTCCAGCCCGACCTCTTCCCGCCGACCTTTGCCCTAGCCCGAATGGCCGGCTGGAGCGCCCATGCGATCGAGCAGGCCTCGGCCGACAAGCTGATCCGCCCGGATGCTCGCTACGTGGGAAACCCGGAGACCACCGTTCCGTCCTTCGGGCGCTAGGACCGGGCACGCACCCGGCAAAGAGCGCGCCGGTCGCCTAGACCTCGGCCGGAATAGGCTCTGTTTTGATGTGCCCGGCGTCGTCGGTGCGCCGGACGAACACCACCGCCAGCACGGTCGCACAGGCGACGACGCCCGCGGCGGCAAAGAACACCGCCCTCAAGCCCAGCGTGACGACGCCCGCGCCGAGGGCCGGCCCCGCTATGCCGCCGAAATAGAGAGGCAGGTAGATCAGGTTCAACGTGGCCGAGCGGCGCTCCGGCGGCGTCTCCGTGGCCAGCAATCCGGAGACCATGGCCCCGACCACCGCCTGAAAGGCGATCGCCAAGCTGTAAGCAACGGCCAGCCATACAACGGTGGTGCCGAACGGCAGGATCAAGAAAGCCACGGCAACTCCCGCAATCGCGCCCACAAGGACTCGCCGGAAGCCGAGCCTATCGGCCACCCAGCCGCCCAGAGGCGACACCGCCGCCCCCACGATCGTGGCGACTCCCAGGACAATCCCCACCGAGCCCGCCATCTGGAGGGTCGTGTGCTCAACGTCGTGGACGAGAAGGGCCAGATACTGGGCCGACATCTGACGGCCGATGAACACGGCCCCGTAGACGAGAAACAGCCAGCGGACGATCGGGTCGGCCATGACTCCTCTCACGGCACCGAAAGCGAGGCGAATGGTGCTGCCCGTCGGAACGACCTCCGGCCGAACATCCCGCGAGGCGACGGTCAGCAAGAAAGCCACCCCAACCGACAGGACGGCGGCAAAGGCGAAGACCGTCGAGCTGGCCTGATGCAGGCCGTCGATCATGAACGCACCGATGGCCGGCCCGGCACCGAAGCCGAGCGGACTGCTCGCGGCGAAGATACCCAAGGCTAGGCCCAACCTGTGGCGCGGCGTAGCGTCGCGGATGGCCGCGATCATGACGCCGCTGTTGCCGAGCTGAAAACCGACCAGCGCCAGGCCGACTACGAGCTGCCACGGCGCCGCGCTGGCAGCGATCACCCCAAACACGACCGCTTCGACCAAAGCGCTTCTGACGATCACGGCCTTGCGGCTGTACTTGTCCGCCCAAACTCCCCAGAGCGGTATCAACGGCAATCCGGTCATGAAGAAGAGCGCCCCGAAGATCCCGACGAGATGCGGCACCTGCGCCGTCTCAACGCCGACTTCGATCAGCCGATTCGGCAGGAAGGCATAAATCTGGGCCACGCCGAGACCCTCGACGAAGGACGTGATCCAGTACAACGCAAGGAGCGGACGCCAGTCCGGAATGGGCCGTGACTTCACTCGCGCAGCCTATCCGACCGGGCGGTTGGGGTGCGTAACGGCCGGTTCCGGCCTGTATGCGGTATCTTTCGCAGGTCCATCCCGATAGGTTGATGGATCGGACAGGAGGAGCCCGGGTTGGATGACAGGGTCTGGAAAAACATTTCAATCGCACTGGGTGTGATCTGCGCACTGCTCATCGGCGTTTCCGCAGCACTAATGTTCCTGGGTCACAAGACCCCATCCGCGGGGAGCACCACGTCGTACCCGGCCATCGCCGGAGACGCCACTCCGACACCGGGGAGCAGCAGCGGGCCCTCCGTTGTAACGTCACCCGGCTCGGCTGCTCCGGCCGCCCCGACCCCAACCCCCGGCAAGGCAAGCCCCGCGACCATGACCTTCACCGGTCTCGGCCTGGACGCTTCCAATGATGCCAAGGGTGCCCCGCGCACCTTCACGTTTACCAGCGATGGCAACGGCCCGGTGACCTTCGCCGTGACCAAGATCTCGAGCGGCGGCACCGCCAAGCTCTGCATCAGCGTGGATGACGGCGCCTTCGCCTGCAAGATCGGCACCCCCTCCAAGCTGCCCAACTTCCTCACGAGCAAGGCGGACCAGATCCACGACAAGTGGACGATGACGCTGGTCGGCTACAACAGTTCCGCGCCGACTGTGGATGTCACGTTCACCTGGCCGGCCGCCGCACCCAAGGTCACCCTCACGCACGGCCGCTTCCAGGGAACGCCGGAAGGGCTCAACGGCTTCACCGCCACCTTCCAGCCCAGAGCTGCGGGCCCCCTCAACGTGCAGACGGCCTGGACCCTTCTCACAACGGACGCGAGCGTGACGCTCTACGACGCCACGGCCCAGCCGGCCGTCAGCCTGGACACCAAGTCCTACAAGGGTGTCGCGTACCTGAACCCGACTTACACCGCCCAAATGGACCCGGCCAAGAAATACCAGATCAAGATGCGGCGCACTTCACCCGATAGCTCCGAACGACCGGACCTAACAGCGGAGATCTCCTTCCCGTAGCCTCGATCGGGCTGCGCCAGGCGAATCGCCCCTGCCAGGACCCGGTTCGGCAAGGGAATCGACAGGGGCCGCGCCAGCCCGGATCAACCGGGTGAACTGTTCATGCGGGCCCCGTCTGGCTGAACGGAGGTCCGAGTTTGGACGACGTGCCGGCGCAGGATCTTCCTCTGGGCGAGGGGGACCTAGAGGCGGCGGCCCTCGCACGGCTCGCAACTGCCCTATACGAGGCCCCGACCGTGGTGGACGCCCCATCGGTCGATGAAGCGGCCGAACCCGATCCTTCCGATCCTATCGATCCATTGGCTCCGGCGCCGCATCGCCTCCATCGGCCGCGACTCTCGCGACCCAGGATCCGGGTACTCCCGTCGATCCCGGCCCGTGCTCATCGATGGCCTGCGCGGGCTGCCGCCGCGGCCCTTGCCGTGGCCCTAGTGCTGGGCGTCAACTCCGCGGCCCCGACGCCTAGGGCCAACCCATCGGCCGCGACGGTGGATGTGGCAAATGCATCGGCGGCCGCAACGGCGACCCCGCAGAGCGGGGCCCCGAACGCATCGGCGGCCGCAACGGCCACACCGAGCCCGAGTCCCTCGCAGGCGCCGCACCAAACCACCAGGCCGACCAGCACTTCACCGATCGCCTCGATCGCCTTCAGCAGCCTGATGCTCGACTCGGCCACCAGCCCCACTCACGCCGCTCGCACGTTCACGTTCATCAGCGATGGGCCCGGGCTCGTGACGGCCTCTATCGTGTCAACGTCGCCGACGGACTCGACCACGATCTGCGTCAAGGCGGACCTTGATCCAAACGTTTGCCAGTCCGGGGCGACACCCGAGGTCACTCTGGAGGCGGTCTGGGCGCATTCGAGTTGGACGGTCGCCCTCGTCTCCGCCAACTCATCCACGCCAACGGTCGACGTGGCCATTTCATGGCCTGCGGACCGTCCATCCATCTCAATGGCGCATGGACGCTTCCAGGGCTCGCCGAACCCGGACTCTCTACGGACTCTCACTGCCACATTCAAGACAAGGACGGCCGGACCCCTCAGCCTCATTGCAGCATGGCCGTCGGCAACCGCCGATGCGACACTCACCCTGACCGACATCTCCGGCCCGAGGGAATTGGCCCTGGACCGGAAGTTGTACGCGGACGCTGGCTCCGTTGCTCCGGGCTATACGCACATCGCCACGGCCGCGCACACATACCGGATCGTTCTCTACAACGAAAGCGCCAACCGAGGCCTGGCCGATCTCGCCGCGACGATCGCGTTCCCGTAGGGAGCTAGAGCTCGTCTGTCCGCACAACCCGGCCCAGGGCGCGAATGCGGCAGCTGGTCCAGACCCCGGCCCGGAAGTAGACATCCGACTCGATGATGGCCATGGCTGCTTCCTCACTCGCCGCCCGGATGAGGATCAGCGAACCGGACATGTCGGCAAACGCGCCGGCGTCGATGATCACTCCAGTAGCGCGGAGTTCCGCGATGCGGCCGAGATGCTCCGGCCGGACCGGTGGACGCAGTTCTTCCAAGTCCGGGCTGTATGTCGTCTCCACGACCCACACCCGCTCGATTGCGAGTCCGTCGGGTATCCCTGCGGCCATGACCTACCAGACCTCGCCAGGCTCGGGCCGGGACTCGGCCGCCGCGGGATTGGTATCGGGCTCCGGCTGCGGCTCGTCCGTCTCGGCGGGCTGAGGTTCACTCCCCTCACCGGCATGCCCGTCCAAAGGGGCTGCGTACTGGCCGCGCAGCGCGCCGATGGCAGCGGCGAACTGGATGGGCGCGTCGGAGTCGGGCTTGGATTCCGGCTCGGCGTCGGGCTTGGATTCCGGCTCGGCGTCGGGCTCGGCGGCCTGCTCGGCGTCGGGCTCGGCTGCCTGCTCGGCGGCCTCTTCGGCGGCGGCCACTTCGGCTGCCGAGGTGCGAGCCTCTTCCAGTAGCGAGCTGGCAAGACCACGCGGAGGCAGCTGGATGACGGCACTGAGCCCTGCGCCGGCGTCCGGCGATGCGCCGGGGTTCTCCGACGCGGCCTGCGTATCGGGCGACGCTGAGAGGGGCAGAGGCGTCGGCTCGGCCCCAGCCTGGTTCGAGGTTCGGGATGCGATCGGCCCGATAGGCGTCTCGGCCTCGATCGGGCCGGGCAATTCCACAACCTTGTCGGCAAGGCCGTCATATCGGTTCGAGCAGGCAAGATAGATGACCTGAAAATCCGATGACATTTCGCGCAGCAAGAGCGCGGCCCTGGCGGCACGCGTGTCATCGAAGGTCACGAACGGATCATCCAGCACGAGCGGCGGGCGGCGGCCCTGCGTGACCAGCCGCACCAGACCGATACGGGCGGCCAGGAAGACCTGATCGATAGTGCCCTTGCTCAGAACAGATGCGGAGATCCAGTCCGCCCGCTCCGGCGCCCAGACCGTGATGTCGAGCGTCTGGTCGTCGATATTGACGCGCCGATATCGCCCGCCGGTGAGTCGGGAGATGTCGCGGCCGACCTGCTGCTCCAGGAAGCGCGTGGCCTTACGCATCGTCCCGCTCTCAGAAGCCTCGATCGCGGCCAGCGTCTTCTCGTAGATCCTGACCCGACGGCGGAGGGCGGTGAGCTGGCCCTGCCACGTGACCAGGCGCTCGGCCTCACCGGCAACCTGCTCAGAGTCAACGGGGTTCGCGTCCACCCGCGCGATCGCGCCGGCTTCGGCGTCTCGAGCCCGCTCCAGCGCGGCATGGCGCTCCCGAGCCTCCGCCTCGAGCTTTTCGCGAGCCCGGGCATCGTTAGCGATCGGCCCGAGACCGTTCAGCGCGGCGGTCTTCTGCTCCATCTCAAGCGCGGCCCGGTCCTTCAGATCGTCCACAGTGCCACCGCTCTGGCCGGCCAGCAACGCCTGCACCTGAACCTGCAACGTCGCGATCTCCTGCCGGCGAGACTGCTCGCCCGTCAGGAGCATCTCCGCCGACGCGATGTCGTGCACGCCCAGTTCTCGCAGGATGTTCTGCACGCCCGACTGCGCGACCCGAAGGCCTTCCTCGGTCCCGACTCGGCCCTGCCGCCGCAGCGTCCGATCCCGCCCGCGGGCATCGTTGATGCGCCGGACGTTCATGACCACGGCCCGCCGTTCCCAGAAACGAACGACGAAGAGCAGCGACACCACCAGCAACGCGGCCCCGACCACGATGACGGGAATCAGCATCTTGGCCACGCCGACCGAAAGCATCAGTCCGGTTGTTCCCAGCAGAATGGCCGTGATGATGCCCGAGCTCAGATATGCCGGCTCCGGCTCATCGGCCTCAACCTCCGGACCCAGGTCAAGATGGAGCGTCTCCCCGAGGATGGCGACGCGGCCTTGGAGCGTGCGCATGCGCTCCAGTTGATCTCGCAGACTGGAGATGGACCGCTCCGGAGTGGCCTCGAGTTCCTGGAGGCGCTTCTGAGCCTCGGCGGCCTGGCGGTAGCGCTCGAACCGCTCCGCCGTGACAGCGCGGTCCGACCGGAGGCGCTCCGCCTGGCGCGCTCCCTCCAGCATGTTCCGACTCTCGCTAAGAGACATCTCAGACCGCAGCCGGGCATCGCGGGCCTGAGCCAGCGCGTCGCGGTCTTTCTCGAGCTTCTCGAGCGCGGCCTCGCCGCTCTTGAGGGCCTGCTCCGCTCGGGTGACGGCTTCCTCTGCGATCTTGAGCCGCCCGGGGTTCTTGTCGCCCCGTGACTTGAGGGCGCGAATGGCATCCTCCAGCCGCGACCTGGACCGCGATGAACCCTTGTCGCCACCGCCGATGCTGGCCTGCAAACGGTCGCGCAAAGCGCCCTCGTCCCGATCGAGATCGTCCATCTCCTCATGTCTGATGGAGGCAGTGGAGCGGAAGAACGCCTCGGTTGGGATGCCGGTCATTTCGGCGATGAGTTCGTCCACCTTCGCCGGGTCCGTGTAGATCTCGTTGCCGAGCTCCAGCGAAACCCGCCCGCGCTGGCCTCGGAACTCCTTCTCCAGCACGCCCTTGACGACACCTTCGCCATTCGGCCCCGACTCGTCGTCGGTGATGAATTCGAGCGTGGTGATCGAGCGGCGATCCTCCGCCGCACCCCAGGAGCGGAGACCTTCCAGCTCCGCTGTCGAGGCGGTCGCCTTCCGGAAAAGCGCCAGCTCGAGGCCACGTTGAATCGTGGACTTCCCGGCCTCGTTGGGTCCACGGATAATCGTGAAACCATGGGCAAGTTCGATGTCCAGGTCGCGATGGCGGCCGAAATCCTGCAGCCTCAGACGGGTAATCCTCACAGGGTCACCTGACGCCCTTCTAGAAGATGACGGCCCAATCTCAGAACCTCGCGCAGGTCGGAAAGCTCGTCTGAGTCCACGCCGGACGCGATGGCCGATCCCTCGATCTCCGCGATCTGGTCCTCGATGCTGCGAGTGAAGGCACCCAAGACCGTGTCCGGCGGTGCCGACGTGGCTTCCGGCGAGGCCGGAATGGAAACGTCCCGAATGCGGAACCTCAGGAAAGAAGACGAGAGGGCCCGCTCGATCTCGTCCAGGTCCAGGTCCAGTTCGTCCGGATATAGACCTGTCAGCCGTACGTCGAAGACCAGGTTGGAGTCGGCGTAGCGACCGAGAACGTCTATAAGATCCGGTTGGGAGTGGACGCCGGCGACGTCCAGTTCGAACTTCTGGGAGCGCGTCTGCCCGACCCGCTTTGGCTCCACTGTGACGACGTGGCGACCACCCTGGTCATCCAACGTGACGATGAGCACCTGACCGGCGCCGTCCTGGTCAACCGCAACCGGTTCCGGCGCTCCGGAATAGGCGTAGGAAACGTTGCCGGCACGGCCTTCCATGGCGGAGTGCCAGTGTCCGAGGGCGAGGTAGTCCAGCCCGGTCCGGGCTATCTCGTCCTCCGTGATCACAACCGAGTCCTGATCCGTTTTGCCCGGGATGGCGAGCGCGCCGTGGACCATGCCGATCTTCCAGCGCGCGCGGGCGTCCGAGGCGGCATCGAGGCCGGCCAGGGGGCTGCGAGGCGAACGCTTTGTGTCGAAGACTCGGCCGTAGATGATCGCGTCCAGCGGCGGAAAGACGATCTCGGGGATGTATGGCGTCAGCACCACGACCCAGTCGCTGGCGGCGCGCGCCATGCCCGGCAAGTCGTAGGAGCGGTAGATCGAGGCGCCGTCGTAGACGTCGTGAGTGCCCGGGATGATGACCGTGCGAATGCTCGCCCGAGCCAGGCGACCCAGCTCCGCGGCGACGCGCTCCACCGAACGGCGCGGCTGCGTGTTCGAATCGAAGAGGTCGCCGGCGATCAGGAAGATGTCGACCTTCTCGGCGATCGCAAGCTCAACTGACATCCGAAAGGCCGCAAATTGGCGCTCGCGAAGGACGGCCGCTCGCTCGCCCAGATCCGTGTGCCTCGCCCCCAGGTGGACGTCGGCTGTGTGAAGCAAGCGCAGCATCGGGACGTTTATTCCTCGGAGACTCGCGTGGTTCGCGGCACGATCCGCATAGAGGAGCCGACAGAGCGATTGTGCCAGGTTCGGAGCGCCCCGACGCGACTAATTGGAGGCAAAATCGGGGGCCGCGTTCCGCCATGCCCAACTCTTTCCCGAGACGATGGGTTGGGGCGCCACCGCGTGCTATGTTCGGGCCTGCCGAGCGTCCCAACAGGCAACGTGAACCTGCATCGTGACCGGAACCGCCGCTCCTCCCCGCGTCCCAGCGGTCTGACCGGTTCAGGTTCCCCTCCCCGGGATTCCGTCGGCGCGAAGACCACGACTCCGGGAGGAGAAGCGTGACATACGTCGATCGAACCCTGGTCTGCGTCGACTGTGGCGCCGAGTTCGTCCACTCCGCCGAGGACCAGGAGTACTACGCCCAGAAAGGGTTCGCTTCCGAGCCCAAGCGATGCCCCACGTGCAGGGCCTCAAGGAGGTCCCTGCGCGAAGGCGACGGGCGCGAGCGCCCCGCCGCGGGTCCGCGGGAGTATTTCGCAGTTGTGTGCACACGCTGCGGCAATCAGGCCCAGGTCCCGTTCATGCCGCACATGGATAGACCCGTCTATTGCTCAGACTGCTTCCGAGCGGCCCACGCCCAGGGAGCCGAAGAAAGCTAAGGCGCCGGCATTGGGCTCATCGCCAAAGAAAAAACGGCGGCCGCCCGAAGGCGACCGCCGTCTTGTTTGCGAAGGGCTAGACAGCCTTCTTGGAGTACTCCGTGAAGGCACCGAACGCCATGGCAGCAGCGCCGCCGATGAAGATCAGATCGGCAATGAACATGAGGATCGGTGCGCCGTCCAGGCCATTGGTGAGCTGGAACAGAACGGTCAGAGCAGCGAATGCCAGGGCAGCAACCGCGAGGCCCAGGAGGATCTGCCCGACCGGCACCGGCCAAGTGATGTTCATGTTCGGGGCGACCTTCAGGAAGAGGACCACCACGGCCGCAATCGCAACCGTGAGAGCCAGGCCGGCCACGAGGCCCGCGGTGCCCCAGGAGAAGTAGTTCACCGAGTAACCGGGGATGCTGATTCCGTAGGCGCTGTAGCCGCCGGCGGTGCGGCTGCCGAGGATGATTCCAAACAGCCAGCCCAAGGCCACCACAATGGCACCGCCACCGATAAGCTTGTCGTTCTGGTTCAGTTTGGCCAGAATCTCATTCACGAATTTCGCCTCCTTCTCCAAATAGACCGGGGCTGCCCTACCAGGTCCGCCCGGCCCCATCATCTGCTCGGCCTGTACGCCGGATCTTCAGGCCGCAAACACCAGCGCAGCCTACACTGCGTGGGTAAGTGTAGCCAGACCGATATTAACATTCGATAATCGAATCCATCTGGCGGATTCATGCGCCTTCGGGACCGGGCGGAATTGAAGTGGCCCGAGAAGGCTTGCGGCGGCCTTTGCTCGGCGACACGGCAACCTGGTGGTCTGCGTTGGGCGCTTCCGGGATAGATGCAGGTCCGGACAACTCTCCGAACCTGCCCGTTTCAGCAGGCGCAACCGCGGCCCCGCCGGCGCCCTTTACGCCCCCGACTGAGCCCTGACCTCGCGAACATCGACCTCGCGAGCATCTACGAGTCGTGGATGTCGGTGCGGAAATCGCGGGCGCCAGTTCTCGTTCTGACGCTCGAGACCAGCGCTTCAGGCTGCAGGTGCTCGATGTCGGCCCGGCATGCAGCAAGCAGCCGGCCATCGGAGCGGTTCGGGGCCACTGGCGGAGTGGCGCACGGAGTCGCATCCACGCCTCGTGGAATTCCGCGCGTTCCGAAGCCCATCGAATTTCCGATGGCACCGATTCCGGGGGCCGGGCACCAATCTGCTAGGATATTGCTCGCTCCCCAAACAACGTGGCCGCATCCAAGCGCCCATGGATCCGACCGGCGATTGTTGCCCAAACAGCCGATCGCGGCGACTACACCACGACTTGGGGATTGAGGAGGAACAATGGCTCGACCAGTCCGCACCTCGGTCGCCCCGAACCCTCTCCGGCCGGTCAAGTCGCACCTGATCGAGGAGTACAACGCGCGGACCAACATCGTCCGCTGCGATTGCGGCTGGTCGGGTAACGCCGACGAGTTCGCTGTGCATCGTCGCGCAGTCGGCGCCGCCAGCCCGTCCTGAGCGAAGCCTTCGGCCCACGCGCCGGCATCGCCTTCGACTCCCGCACCGTGACCCTCACCCCTCCTACCCGCGCGCCCCTCGCCACGTACGAAGACCTCGGCTACCGAGATGTCTTCTGGTCCGTTCGGGCATATGAAGATTCCTGCGATCGGATTGCGCTGCGGTCGCTCCTGCCCGCCGTCGGCGGTCGGCTGATCGAAGTCGGTGCCGGGTTCGGGCGGCTCTCGGACGAGTACGCTGGCTATGGCGAAGTCGTCCTATTGGATTCGTCGGAGGTCCACGTTGCGGCCGCCGCGGAGAAGCTGGCGGACGACCCGCGATACCAGGTGATGCTGGGCGACGCCCTGGCACTCCCCTTTCCGGACGGCCACTTTGATGTCGCCGTGTGCGTCCGGGTCCTTCACCACTTCGCGGACCCAAAGCCGCTCATCGCAGAACTCGGGCGAGTCGTGCGGCCGGGCGGCTTGCTCGTCCTCGAATACGCCAACAAACGGAACCTCAAGTCCATCGCTCGGCGGCTGTTGCGGCTGCAAGGGTGGTCGCCCTTTGCCGTCGGATCCGTGGAATACAAGCCATTCCACTACGACCACGCCCCGGTGAGCGTCCATCGGGCGTTGCGAGCCGGCGGTTTCACCCCGGAGCGAACTAGGGCGGCGTCGCTATTCCGAATCCCGGGCCTGACCCGTCGGGTGAGGCCGAGCCTGCTCGCCGGCCTCGAGGCTCCGCTTCAAGAAAAGCTCGGGTACATCACGCCGGGGCCGTCGGTCTTCGTGCTGGCGCGGCAAGCGGCGCGCGGCGAGCGGCGCGCCCAGTTGCCAATACCAACACTTCGGCCGCCACTTCGAAGACGGGGACGGTAAGAAACTGCGGATCGAATTCGTTCGGCCGGTACACTTCGCACACGAAGGAGGCAGGCCCACCGAAACTCACGCCCAACCCAATGCGCCCGCAGAGGTCGCCCCAACCAAACCGGCAGGCAACTCGTGGACGCGCGCTGAGCGTCTGCTCCTGCTTCGGCCACTTCTGCAGAACCGAATCCTGGTGCTCGATGGAGCCACCGGAACGCTCATCCAGCGGTACGGCCTGACCGAGGCCGACTTCCGCGGCGAGCGGTTCAAGAACCATACGTGCGACCTCCGGGGCGATACGGACGTTCTCACCCTGACCCGACCGGACGTCGTCCGCGCCGTCCATGACGCGTACCTCGCGGCCGGCGCCGACATCATCACCACGGATACGTTCACCGCCACGCGCATCGCCCAGGCGGATTACGGGCTGAGCGATGTGGCGTATGAGATCCACGTTGCAGCAGCGTCTATCGCTCGCGCCGCCGCCGATGCCGCCGAGGCTTTGGAGCCGGGGCGGCCGCGCTTCGTGGCCGGATCGCTCGGGCCGACGAACAAGACCGCCTCCATCTCTCCGGACGTGTCCGACCCGGCCGCTCGCTCCGTGACGTTTGAGGAACTGGCCGAGGCTTATGCCGAGGCCGCCCGCGGCCTGATCGTCGGCGGCGCCGACCTGCTCATGGTGGAGACGGTCTTCGACGTGCTGAACGCCAAGGCGGCCATCTTTGGCATCCAGGGCGTGTTCGAGGAACTCGGCTTTGATGTCCCGCTCTGGATCTCGGGCACGATCACGGACGCGAGCGGTCGAACGCTCTCCGGCCACACGGTCGAGGCGTTCTGGAACGCAATCCGTCATGCCCGGCCGCTGATCGTGGGGCTCAACTGCGCGCTGGGGGCGCGGCAGCTGCGCGGTCACGTTGAGGAACTGGGCCAGCTTGCCGACACGTTTGTGGCCGCTCACCCCAACGCCGGGCTTCCGAACGAGTTCGGCGGCTACGACGAGTCGCCCGAGCAGATGGCCGCAGTCATCCGCGAGTTCGCCGAATCCGGCCTGGTCAACGTTGTGGGCGGTTGCTGCGGGACCGGGCCCGCGCACGTGACGGCGTTCGCGGCGGCGGCCGCCGGTCTCGCGCCGCGCGCCATTCCCTCGCGGCCTTCCGCCCTGCGACTGGCCGGCCTCGAAGCCTTGAACCTCACCGAAGGCTCGCTCTTCCTCAACATCGGCGAGCGGACCAACGTCGCCGGCTCGCGCGCCTTCGCCAAACGAGTCATCGAGGGCGACTACGACGCGGCCCTGAAGATCGCCCGCGACCAGGTGGAGGGCGGCGCCCAGGCCATCGACGTCAACATGGACGACGCGATGCTCGAGTCGGAAGCGGCCATGACCCGCTTCCTGAACATCGTCGCAACCGAGCCTGCGATCGCCCGCGTGCCGATCGTCGTGGACTCGTCCAAGTGGTCCGTCATCGAGGCGGGGCTTCGCTGCATCGGCGGTAAGCCGATCGTGAACTCGATCTCGCTCAAGGAAGGCGAGGCCGAATTCCTGAGCCGTGCGCGCCTCGCCCGTCGATATGGCGCGGCCGTCATCGTCATGGCCTTCGACGAGCAGGGTCAGGCGGACACGGTCGAACGCAAGGTCTCGATCTGCACGCGCGCCTACCGGCTGCTGACCGAGCAGGTCGGGCTGGCGGCCGAAGACGTCATCTTCGACCCGAACATCTTCGCCATCGGAACAGGCATCGAGGAACACGCCGGGTATGCCGTCGCGTTCATCGAGGCGGTTCGCCGTCTGAAGGCCGAGCTGCCCGGAACCCACATTTCCGGCGGTGTCAGCAACGTCTCGTTCTCGTTCCGCGGCAACGACCCGGTGCGCGAGGCGATCCACGCCGTCTTCCTCTATCACGCCATCGCCGCGGGGCTAGACATGGGTATCGTCAATCCCGGCCAGCTGGCGGTCTACTCGGAAATCCCGGCCGAGCTGCTGAGCCGGTCCGAGGATCTTGTCCTGAACCGCCGGCCGGATGCGACGGAGCGGCTGCTGGAGATTGCCTCCTCGTTTACCGCGGGCGGCGCTGCGCGGCCGGCCGCGGACCTGGCCTGGCGCTCGCTGCCCGTGACCGAGCGGCTGCTCCACGCGCTGGTCGAAGGCATCGACACGTACGTCGTAGAAGACACGGAGGAGGCGCGCCTGGCCGCCGCCCACCCGATCGACGTCATCGAAGGACCGTTGATGGCGGGCATGAACCGCGTCGGCGACCTGTTCGGCGAGGGGAAGATGTTCCTGCCGCAGGTCGTCAAGACGGCGCGGGTAATGAAGAAGGCAGTGGCTCATCTCGTGCCATATCTCGAGGCCGAGAAGGCGGCGCTGGGCGATTCCCGGCCGCGCGGCAAGATTCTCATGGCCACGGTGAAGGGCGACGTCCACGACATCGGCAAGAACATCGTGGGCGTGGTTCTGCAGTGCAACAACTACGAAGTCATCGATCTCGGGGTCATGGTTCCGACTGCCCGGATCCTGGAAGAGGCGCGCGCCCAGAAAGTGGACATCATCGGCCTGTCCGGGTTGATCACGCCTTCACTCGAAGAGATGTCGCACGTGGCCGGCGAGCTGGAGCGCGAGGGGTTCCGGTTGCCCTTGCTGATTGGCGGCGCGACCACTTCCCGGGCTCATACCGCGGTCAAGAT
>OCZT010000568.1_pt1 | contig 36888 bp, 32 predicted proteins | sample 1539031 | NCBI WGS metagenome assembly OCZT01 (sample SAMEA3539308, study PRJEB22396) | soil metagenome | biome: tundra; feature: field; material: soil | place: USA | collected 2010-05 | depth 0.15 m
TTTTAGTGTTACTTTCCAATGTTTATCATTTTTATCCTTTTATACCCGTCTGAGGTGTAATTAAAAATATAAAGAAAAAAATCCTTAAAACAAAATTTGAAATGAAAAAAACGGGACCAAAAGTAAACTTTTATTTATTCTGAAGGCTAGAAACTGTGCTGGAATACGAATTTTAATACTGATTTTGAAAACAGGAAGGAAGATTCTGATTTGATTCTATAAATATCATGAAATGTCACAAGTAACCCGGGACCTATTTTAAAGGTCTTTTTAGGACAGATCACACTTTGCTAATCTATTCCTCCTTTCTATCTCAATAGACTATCTTAGATGCAACTAAAATTATACTGGTAGTTATTCAGAGTACATGTATAACTTCCTTTCACCTGGTGGAAGTTGAATACAAAAGATAGGGAAAGAGAATTTATTTCAAAGATTGTCCCGCTCAGGACACCGAACGGACAAAAGGTGCAACCATTTTAGCAACTTTCTACTGACATCAATACTCTGGTTACCATCCTTACAGGCCATTAAATCAATCAGGTAAAACTGTTTAATTAATTTTCTAACCCCTTTTCAGTAAGGATAAACACTTAATATTGACAAATTCAAAATTGATAATATGAAAAATCTTTTGAGCAGCTTAGCTTTCATAGTAAAGTGTATTTTTTAATACTTACTTGAGAATTGATTATTTTTATATGAGCACACACAAGTTTTGTGAGCCATACTCTTGATTAGATTATTCGTGTCTTAATGCTTCTAAAGGATTAATTTGTGAGGCTTTGTAAGCATGGATGAATACCGTTAAAAGCACTATGATTGCTGCTATTACAAACGATATTAAGAAATAAACAGGACTTATGCTTGTTTTGTAAGCAAAATTACTTAACCATTTAGTCATAAAATGGATGGTCACAGGAATAGAAAGAAGAGCAGCCACTATCACAATAATCAGGTTATTCAGAAGGAAAGAATATACAATTGATTTTTCTGAACTTCCATAGACCTTTCTAATGCCAATTTCTTTGATTCTTGATCGAGCCAGAAATAAAGTGAGCCCAAATAATCCCAAAGCGGCGATAATTAATGTAAAGATCGTAAATAGGAAAACAATAGTGCTTAAGTTTTTTTCAGAAGAATAAAGTTCCTTATTAAGATCTTCAATTGTTGTGTACTGGAATGTCCTGTCCGGAGCAACCTTCTTCCATTCTGTCTCAAGCATTGGAAGAATAAGCTTCAAAGTTCCTGGTTTATAATGAATAGACACCTGCTGTATATACTGATCAGTCATCCCTATCCACAATGGTGGAATACTTGAATGGATTGTGTGAAGGTTAAAATCTTTAATTATACCAATAATTGTTCGATTTCCAAAAAGCTTCCCTACAGGATCTGTTATACTTAACTCTTTAACAGCAGTTTCATTCAGAAGTACTGACTTTTTAAGATCACTTCCAAAATCAGATGAGAATTCACGGCCCTGAAGCAGAGTTAAGCCCAATGTTTTCTCATAGTTATAATCAACAGAAAATCCCTCAACATTTACCATTACATTTTTGTCCTGATAATTAGGATATGGCATTGTCATTTCATCCTCCATAGGTAGATTAGACATTGCCCCAGCAGCCATAATAACATTCGCATTTGATTTTATATTATTAATATAGGCAGAGTAGCCTTTAAAGTCCCACCCAAGATTGATAAATAGAATATCTTTGTTGTAGTACCCCGGATCTTTGTGGATTTCATAATTATATTGAGAATGTATAATTAGTGTGCTGGATACAAAAGAACAGAAAATTATAAGTTGAACGATAATAAGAATTGAACGGAAATACTTTTTCCTATTACTTGAGGGCCAGGTGTTTTTAAGAATATCCATTACCTTAAGCCCTGATAAATATGACGATGTATATAATCCTGAAACAATGCCGATAATTATTGTTAGAACCAAATAGACGCTTATGTAAATGACTATATTTGATCTGATGATATCCAATCTGGTCTGAAACAATTTTCCTGCAAAAGGAAGTGCGATTTTCATCAGAATGAGAGCAAACGGCAGCACAATCACAGCCAATAGTATTGATTCGCTAAGCAGCTGACTCTTAATGTTTCTGTTAATAGAGCCAAACGTTTTTCTGATTCCTATTTCTAGTCTTCTTCTTGAAGATATTGCAGTTGAGAGGATTATATAATTTATAGCTGCAACTAGAATTACTAGTAAAGCTATTATCGAAAACAATCTTACATTTTTTTTATTTCCTGTGATCCCGACATTTGCTATATTTTCTGAATTAAGATATACATCCGCTAAATTCTGTAACGAATACTGGTTTGGAGGTTTTTCACCTATGTGCTTAATCTCAAATGCTCTGAACTGATTTTCGAGCGCTTTTACATTGCAGTCTTTTGAAAGCAGAACCCAGGTATTCCAAAAGTCTTCACCCCAGTCAACATCAGTAGTTTTATTGATTGGATCAAGTCTCCATCGGCTGTTAACAAAACAGTTAGCTCTAAAAGTTGAGTTTTCAGGAATATTTTCAAATACACCTCTTACAACAAAAATATGTTCAGCATTATTTGCCATCCCTGGTATTTCCTTTCCAATCGGATTTTGACCTGGGAAAAGTTTTTCTGCAAGATTACGTGAGAGAACAATTGAGTTTTGATCGTCAAGAAGGTTCTTATATTCGGCGCCACCTGTCAACGGAAGGGTGAAAATGCCGAATATGTCTGAGTCCGTAGCCATAACTCCATCAACAGGGATAAATTCTTCTTTAAGTTTCAGTTTGAAATCTCTCATGCTTCTTATTCTTACAGCTTTCTCAACCTGTGGGAAATCTGTTTTTAGAGCTGTTGCCAGAATATAGGGAGTACCTGAAAATTTCTGCTTCAAATCCACATAGTAATTGATCACCTTGAAGACCCTGTCTCTGTTTTTGTTGAAATGGTCGTAGCTTAGCTCATTAATTACAAAAAGCAATATTATAAAAGACACTGCAAGAGCTATTGAAAGACTTATTAAATTTATTCCGGCAAAAACTCTATTATGCTTTAAAAATCGAAGTGCTGATTTAATATAATTTTTGAACATAAATTTGTTTATTTATTAATGTGTCAAATAAGCGGTCGCGCTATATAAAGGAGATGTCAAGGCAGAAACTAACTCATTATTACGCTGCTCATTAGCTATAATTCGTTTTTATGGGCAGTACATTTTTAAAGTCCAGAAGAAAAGTGATTTTTTGTCTCCCATAACTGCACCAGTCAATATAGCTATAAAAGTAGTTAGAGTTCTATCTCAATCAATTTCGTTAATTATCTCTTTAAGTTTTTTTATTTCCTCCTTGCTCAATTTTTCTTCTTTAATAATAAAAGAAAGCAGCGATGAAGGTGAATTGCCAAATTGAGCTGACAGCATTTTTTTTACTTTTAATTTCCGGTAATAAGCCTGAGTAACAGCCGGATAATACTCATATGTATTTCCATATGCTTTAAACTTAAGATATCCCTTGCTGGCGAGTATTCTGGTTACAGAAGAGATCGTATTGTATGGTGGCTTGGGTTCATCCGGAAGCTCAGCTAAAACATCTTTTACAAATGCTTTTTTCAGCTTCCAGAATATCATCATTATTTTCTCTTCTGCTTTTGTTAATTCTTCCATACTACTTTTTATTGCTGATTTTTGTAAGTTCAAATATCAAGTCTACAGTGTCAAATTCATCACTGGTTATGTGTGGAATTGGAATAGGATTTATCTTTTCCGGATCAAACTTACCCGAAGCTGCAAGTGCTTTAACTGATTTTATAATTTTGGCTTTACTAAATAATTCTCCTGTGTGGATCGAAATTTCATTGACTGGATCTTTTGTAACTACACCATTAATCTTAACAATAACATCTTGAATTTTAGCCTGTTTCCTTTCATAAATTGTTATGGTTAGGTCCACTGCCTCCTTATTTTGATTTTCCTGTACACTTATTCTACTGAACAGGTATCCATTATCCTGATAGAGGTTGCTCACAGCATCTTGTGCGCCCATTGTTCCATTGAGTCTGTCTTCAATAACGGATTTATTATATATGGACCCTTCCTTCAGTCCAAATGCATGATTTAAAGTCTTAATGTCATAAATAGTATTTCCCTTCCAGGTAATCTTTCCGATTTTTAACTGACTTTGATTAACATTTTCGTTTTGTTTTGTTTGAGCAGTAAGGGTATCCGGATTTTTAATATAAGAAAAAGAAAGCATTAAAAGTATTGTAAGGGGAACAAGAATAATAAACAAAAGCTTTTGTCCCGGAAGGGATCTTTGCCTGCCTATCATAACTATTCTGCGCTTGATTTGACTACCGGAGAAACCTGCTGAAAGATTAAATCCTTTGACTTCTGAGGCTAGTTTCAGAAGAAGCTCTGCATAGTCCTTTTTCCCTTTACCTTTTTCTACAATCTTTTCATCCACAATGTACTCGTGTATCTCCTGAATTGATTTTTTTAGATAGATCAATAATGGATTGAACCAATAAATAATTGAGATAAACTCAATAAATAAAACATCCAGTGAGTGTAACTGCTGTGAATGGACTTTCTCATGATCTTTAATCCGTTGTAACTCATCTGCTGATAACTCTTGGTAAGAATTGGTAATGAAAATATAATTAAAGAAGGAGAATGGTGGCACTTTCTCATTCAGATCAACTAACCAAAATCTGCCCTCCCTTACTTTTGAATTTTGCTTAATACATTTTTGTATACTTCTAAGGTTCCTGGCGAAATTGTAGGCTTTATGAAGCAATACAAATATGTATACTGCAGTTAGCAAAATAATCATTCCCTGAAGTAAAATGGCACTTATATTATTTCTGGAATCTTTCGATAAAGATTGACCCTCATAATATCCAGCAGATTTATTGCCTGTGAGAAAGCTGGAATAATTAAATAAAGTAGCAGTGTGAATTGAAGAGTTCCACTGAATAGGTATAATTACCAGTGGAAGAATTAAACTTAGAATTACACTAATTAATAAATAAATCCTCATCCATGAGAAATGAGTTAGCTTAGCAATCATTAATCTGTAAACCGTTAAAAATAGTAGCAGACAGATTAAACTTTCCAAAATATAATAAACAAATGAATGAGTCATGGCTAAAGTTTTATTAATTTTCCATAAAGCTATAACTTATATTTCAGTTGTGCAACCTATTTATAAGTTATATAATTTAATTTTAAGTTTATAATTCTAATACATTATAGCTTTTTGCGCGGATAACGTAAATTGTCTAGGTAAAATTGAACGGGCAGATATTAAGAACCTGTTAAATCTAACTGTCTAATGGTCAACGCCATTGCCTATAACTTATTCTATGCTTAGGTTTTTTAGTCCCGAGTCAGATGTAGTCAAATATCTTACCTCCACCCTGTCGTTTACCTTGGTTCCATTTATTCAGATCACAAAGGGATATTTCTATAGCTCCCTCACCGACCTTGTTATCTTCATTACTAGAAACAGTATGAGGTAGTGTAATGAATTCATAGAACACTAAATTATCAAGGGCTTTCTTTATTCTTGTAATATCGACTTCATTATTTTCTCTCTTCGCCAAAAATGACGTTAAATGAGTATATGCAAATTCTTTAATGGATACTTTTTCCTTCATCATCTTAAAGGCAGTACCAAAAAGAATAGATACTTCATCACTATTTAAAACTCCCAATCTTGAAACCAATGGAATTGAAAGTTCAGATTTTTTAACCTGCAAATAGGGACCTGGGAATTTCACAGATATATGCTCAGCTATGGTAATTTTATTTTCAATATAATCTAAATTGATTTCGGAAATAATAGTCGTGGCTGCTTTACAATTACTTTCATCCAGATTTGGAGAGCAACAAATGCATTTAAAGACACTTACACATAATTCATGAATATTGACTCTCGGCTGTAATAGTACATTTATGGTCTCCTTGTAAACTTTATGTACATAATTGCTATCCTGTTTTAGTGTTTCCTTACTGGATTCAATCATCTTTAGTACAAAATTATACTTACTAACCATAGGCAGAACCTGTTTTTCATGATCTTTATATATTAAGGTTATAATGAAATAAACCAATTTGCTCGCCTTTTCAATTTTGGGAGTGTTTAACTTTTTAATTTTTTCCGTTTTCATTTTTTATATGTTCAGATTTAAGCTGTCCTCCGGTTTAAATGATTATTTGTAATCTATGGGTTAATAATAAAAATATAAATAAAAAAAAGGACAAAAAGAAATCTGGGATCAAGATAATTGCTCAAATAGTATTCTTTTTCTTATTCTGAAGTCTAGAATTGATGCGGATTTCAGAAAATAGGCAATATCGCCGGGACTTCCTTTCAGGTTCACGAATTCTGAATTTACAGTATCAAAAGGACACCAGATTGTTGAACCTGTTTTTAGATATTCCATGATTGGATACACCATCATCTCTGGCGTGTAGTATTCATCCTTCTTATTGAAAGATCCTACCTTTAACCAGTTATCCATTTGTTTTCCCATCTTTTAAGCTCGTTTGTTATGTTTCTGAAATATTTCACAAGCTTCATTGTAGTATTCACCCAGAATATTGAAATCATCCCTCTGACCATCAAAAATCATTTCATTGGATATGAAGGTTTTATAATGAATAATTTCTTTCCCTAATTCACTGAATACTTCCTTAATACCTAATCCGATACCTTCCTTAAATCTTCCGAAGATCTCGAATTGTTTTGATTCACCTATGGATTTATAGTGTATAGCTTCCAATGAGTTATTTATAATAAACCGTTTCAGCAAGTCAAGTTTAGGAAGGGTTCCCTGTATCACGAATCTTTCATTATATCTCTGAAGGAAGTGCGGCGTAAAATGTGTAAGAGACTTATTGTCAGTATCTACTCTTATGCCGTTCAAACCAAATTCGTCAACATAAAAAACAACAACGGTAAAGCATGGATCGCCTACATAATAATCGACAATTATAATCCAATTATTATACTGTTTGGATCTGTAGTTATAAATCCTTTGAACATACTTGGATCGAGACTTTACAGCTTCTCTACGAAGGCTATCGGTAAGATATATAGCCTTCCTTTGGACAATTTCAAAATCTTTGAATATTTCTGTTAATAGTTCCTTTGAGTTCATAGCTCGGACAATCATAGCTGGCAATATTAGGTTTTGAAGAAGTTTAATTGATTAAAATGGGGTCTGATTAAATAATGTTTATCAGACCCCAGAATATTTGAGAGTATTTAGGCAGCCTGTGAAATCTCAGGTTCTCCAGAATCCTCAGATGGATTGAAATCTTCAAGGAGAGAGTTCAGACTATCCTCGTCAAACGCTTCCTGACTCTCTGAGAGAATCCTGGTTGAAGTTTGGATATTCTTTTCATAGAGTTCCACACCAACGAATTTGAATCCCAACAAAAGGGACGTCACACCACATGACCCGGATCCCATGAAGGGATCAAAAATGACAGAATCTCTTTTTTTAGGTGTTGAAATTAAAAGTGGAACAACCGGGAGGTTTGATGAAAATGTGGCTGGATGTTCGACTTCACCCTCGACATGTTTTGTTCGGTTCTTGTTAAGTTGAACAGTCAAAACTGTTGAAACCGTCTCGTCTGAGAGAACATTACGAAATTGATTGTAGTTGTTTTGAATGTGATAACTTACTTTATCACTGTTTTTTTCCCTACAACCAGGAGTAACTTTAAGTGTTTTGTCACTTTTTATTTTAATATTCTCAAAGTAGTAGTCTCTAGTCTTTGAAAAATGAAGAATGGTCTCATATCCGGGACGGAGTCTTTTAATATTATTCGGATTCGGTTTGTTTGAAATCTTGTTCCAGATTAGTCGGTCGACATATCTTACACCTCTACTAATTAATTCAACCGTCAATCTTTCGGTAATACCCAGACATTCACTATCCTCATAGGTTTCACCCAGGTTCACAAACATAGATCCTGTACTCTTTAGTCTTTCGTACCCTTTCATTAAAATGTCAGAGAGTCTTTTTACATATAAATCCGGGGTTTTCTCCCACCCGAGTTCGTTTGGGTCGTCACCATAATGAACAAGTTTATAGTAAGGAGGTGACGTAAAAATGGTATCAATTTGGAGGTCGTCAGGTAGTTGAATTTCTTCTATATTACCCTGAAGAATAGTAAAATTCCTTTTCTCAACCGGGTGTAATTCAATTATGGTATGACCTTCTTTTTTCTTTTTGTCATACACATTCATAAGGGACTTGGCCCTTTCTACTGGATATTTACCATTTAAATACCCTTCAATGATATGGGACTCTTCTTCTTTCTCCTTATCAAAAAGAGGATTTTCAATAAGACGAATGGTTTCAAGAGCCTTTGTGACATTAATCTCATTTGAGATGACCCTTTCCGAAAGACGACGATTTGATTTGGTCTTCTTTTCCCAACGAAGGATATTTTCCAACGAAAACACATTGTTTCTCCCCCAACCCTTACCTCCGAGGAGTGAAGAAATAAGAGAGACCCTTTTCTCTTTATCACGAAGTGGGTTCTTGTCAAGAGAGTTGATTCGTAATAATGTTTTTACCTCATTGAGTTTTTCAATGTTTGTCTTCTGTTTTCTGATTTGATGATGGATGATCAGATCAGACAGAGAAAATTCATCTGTGGTTACGAATTCACATACGATAGAATCGATTTCGTTTAAATTTAAACGAATCATAGAGAAAAGTCGAAGTACGCCATCAATGACAATATACTTTGAACCATCTCTTACAACTGTGATCGGTTGTTGTTGTCCGATGGTGGAGATACTCTCTACAAGAGTATTGATTTCATTCTCCCTGTTTGAATAGTCGTAGATGGTTTTGGTTAGGTCTGATACGACAACATCACTAATGTTGATTCTTAAAGTGTGTTTCTGATTGATAATAGAATTTTTCATTTCGTTATTTTTAATTGGTTAACGAAACAAAAATAATCTCAATATGTTGAATACTAGAGTTTTACAACGTTACACGGGGATGTTGTAACGTTACAAGGATTTAAATGATGTGATGTGATGTAATCATTTCCGCATAGGAGGTTCAATTGTAATATATTCTTCTTCAAGGTTGATTTTATACCTATTATAATCATCTCTTATCTCAACACGATCTAATATATAATATTCAGCCAACGTTGGGCCAAGCTGATCTTTAAGAGCTTTATTTAATCTTGATTTTACTGTTCTGAATGTTGGATTTGGTTCACATACCAATCTGTTTATAGATTTTTCATCAGCGTTGTCTCGAACTTCTTTGTATATCTGATAAAATTGCTTTTCGTAATTAATAATCAGTTTAGTTTCTACTCCCTGCAGGTTTTTCAGAAAGAAAATGAAAAGAACCTTATTGAGATAATCCAACTCAACGTTCCTTTGGCCAATTTTAATTTCCCTTTTAGGATTAATCAAAACATTTTCCGGCTTAACTTTTGATTCTATCTTATAGGAGTTTACGAATTCCTTTCTCAGGGTGCTTATTATCCGGCTAATGTGATCCATTAACAATGGGTTAACGTTTTTATCTTCTGCTCTCTTTAAACATGACGCACAGATATCTGCCGTCCTAAGTTTAAACATGACATCGGTCTTATTCATGCACATGTCGTTAATACATCCAATAGACTCCATATGAATATTAGGTTCATTATCTACATCATCAATATTCAATCCGATCTGTGATTGAAAGATGTCCTCGATGACCTGATAGGAGATCCCAAACTTTGCATCCTTTTTTGTGTAATATTCCCATTCCAACCCATGTATGAATATGTTTTTCTCATTGAATGCGCTGAACCAATCCTTATGGTTCTTAATGGAAGTGATAAGGATAACATACGCATCATTAGGTAGCCTTTTGATAATCCTATATGTGTTGCATAGATCAAAAAGTTCATCAAAACTCAGGCTTTCAATTGTTTCGAATGAATTCATTTTGGGGTTTTTTAGACCATACTCGGGAATTGTCAAAGGTTCCCCAAAAATAAACTCAAGTTCACCCGGCGTCTGGTTAAGGATTAATGCAACTTCTTTCACTAAATCCGTTGAAAATTCCGGCGTCGAGGTTATATATACTTTCATAATTATTTAATCTTGGTGCGATTTAAAAATAGCAATTTGATATGAATAATGGGGGGTATTATTCCAAAAACCTGGATTTTTAAATAGCTATTTCATTTGTTTAATATTAAACGAATCTCCTTGGCTACTATATATTCTTATTCCCTCATCAGCTGCTTGAACACAGCGAGTGATAGAGATGCTCGTCTAAGCCCAGAAGATATTTCACTCCTTCTCTCAAGTAACCTCCACTTCTGGTAAAAATTCTGGGATTCCGTTCAATTTTTATTTAATCAGAGGTTGTTTGGGTTCATAGGTGGACATGTAGACAGGATGAAACCCTGTTTTTACAAACTTTCTTTAAAAAAGCGTAGTAAGAATTCAGTATACCACTTTCTCACTTTTACTTTTTCAGAATCTTTACAAAAAGGTACTTTCATCCTGTCTACATGTCCACCCCCTTGATTATTAAAATTAAAAAGTGTATATTTTTTACAACTGATTACCACAATTGGTGTCTTTTGATGGTTTTCGAGATAGTTATAGATAACTGAAGGATGTAATCATCCATAATAAAATTAAAAAACAAACTGAAATGAGAAAGATTAAAAAATCTAAGAATGTAAAAATGAACCTGACAATCTCGCCGGAGTTCTATCAAGTCTTGCAGCAGAATGCCAAGACTGACTATGTGAAAGTCGCTACATGGACGAAACAATTCCTAATGAAGAACCTCAAAGGTGATAAGCTCGAAAAGAAATGTCTAACCAAAAATGAAGCAGCAATGGGAAATTAATCAAACAGAAAATGACAGCCTTGAATTCGGCTTGTCTATCATTCCGGTATCTTCAAAAAAGACACCTTTTAGACCTTGGTCGGAGTACCAGACCAAGATTGCACCTATCTCAGAATGGCACTCACACTACTGTAACCAAGGAACTATTGGAATTATAACAGGGAAAGTCAGCGGTAATCTGGAAATTATCGACGTTGACGTTAAAAATGACCCTGACAGAACAATAATGGACGAATTCGTTAATCTCATTCCTCCTTCCCTTTACTCTCGGTTATTAGTTCAAACCACACCTAACAAAGGATACCATATAATATATAGGTGTCCTGAAGTAATAATTGAAGGGAATCAAAAACTGGCTCTTCATGTAGATCAGGCGGTAATAATTGAAACTCGTGGAGAAGGCGGATACTTCTGTACAAGTATTGTCAACAACAAAATCATTCAGGGCAATCTTAACCTCGAAACCATGGACTTTGACATCCCCGTTATAACAAAGGATGAACGGGAATTCCTATTGGAAACCTCCAGAAGTCTGACCCGGTATTTCCAAACCCACACCGTAAAAAACTCAAAGAACGGAACTGTATCCGGTTATAAAGAACCGGCAATAAATGAATTCAATAATAAATATCACATTATTGATTTATTTACTAAACATGGATGGACTGTTGTAAATGAAGATGATCAGAAATATTATTTATTAAGACCCGGATCTTCGGCGGTACATTCAGGATACTACTTCAAAGAGACTAATACTTTCTTTTGTTTTTCGACCTCGATAGGATTCCAACCGGAAAAACCATACAACAATTTTCAGATTCTTCAGGTTCTGGAAGGTCAAAATGATTACAACAAGACACTGCGACTCCTAACCGACTACGGTTTATCGATAAGCAAAAAGAAAGGCAAAGTATCATTGGATGATATTTCATCATATTTAAACAATGCTGGTATACGATTTGATTCATTCCTACAAGACCTCACCTTAAACGGTAAAATCATAGAGGAGATTGATTATAATACCCTTTACATCAACATAAAAGAACATTACGAGAAAGAAATCCCAAGAACAAGGTTTGAGGAGGTGATTAAGTCTAGATTTATTACTTCTGTTAATCCAATCCTGGATTTCATAAAAAACAATGAGGATCGCAGACCTCAGGGCACATTCGAGAAGTGGCTGGATTGTATGACGCTCAAAAATAAAACCATTGACAGGTCAGTAGTTCTTCACTTTTTAAAGAAATGGTATGTTGGAATGGTTGCTCAGTCATTAGATGGTGAATACCCGAATGAGTTCTTTCTTTGTCTGCTTTCAACAGAACAAGGTATAGGAAAAACGACCTTTCTTCGTAATTACACTTTACCAAAGGAATTACATAATTATCGGGCAGAACATTCACTTAGTTTTGATGATGATTTTAAGGTGATTATGGGACAGACAATTCTAATAATTGACGATGAGATGGATGGCAGAACTTATGAGATGGAAAAGACATTCAAAAGTATCATGAGCCAGAAAACACTTACATCTCGGAGAAAATATGACAGAAGAATTTCTACAATCAAACGCAGGTGTTCTTTTGCGGGTAGTGGGAATAACCTGAACGTAATACGGGAACACCAGAATAGAAGAATTATTCCAATCGAAATCGAGAAACTGGATTTTCTGAAAATGGATCAAGTTGATTACATTGATTTATTCATGGAAGCATATCATCTGTATAAGAATGGATTCAAATACTCCTATAATTATGAAGATATGGTTCCACTCCGGCACATATATGATGATTATGTTCAGAAGACAGATGTTGATATGGTATTAGATTTACAGGTCATGTTACCCGAATCATCAGAGGATGTTCATTATATCACAACCCTGGACATGGTGACAACCCTTTTGAGTCACTATCCTCAGTATGGTAAACGGATCAATGTGGTTACCGTTGGAAAATTATTGAATGATAGGGGATTTAAATCCATTCGCAAGGGCAGGAATAAGACTACCTACTATGAAATCAGTAACAAAAGTGAGATCATTAAACTGATTTCAAGTGACTCAGATGGTAGAATTTGTTTGTGATATTAAAATTATTTATCAGTTGGCAGATTGGGTTGACAATAGGTCAACCCTCCTTATAATCTTAGTAATACTGCGAATACTCCAAGGTAAATCATGGAAGACCCCGGACGATTCCAGAAGATCAAACTTAAACGGTGCAATAGCTATTTTTTGCCGTAGAGGAGAGCTATGAGGAATCAAGTCCATAAGTCAATATTTTGGCAGAGATATTTGGGTTAATAATATAAAAATCTTAAAATTAATGATGTAATGTAGTACAAATCAGGGGGTAATTGCAGTGATAAGGAATTGACCCTTTCGAGATTCACAGAGCGTTTAATAAAAAAGTTGAAAAGAATCCTGAGAATCGGCTGTAATACACTATTTATAGTTATGGAAAAGAAAACAAAACATCTGAGGATTCGAATCACAGAGGAGCAGTTCAAAAAGCTGGCCGATATTTTAGTAATAGAGCAAAAATCAAAATCGTTGTTAATGAGAGAAATTTTAGAAGATTATCTAGAGGGGAACAAGAGTGGGAATGATAATCAGGATAAAAAGAATAATAGAAACATAAAGACATAGTGATGAAAAAACACAAAACAGCTTTACTGTTTTATGAACATATAGAAAATCTAATTCCCTATATGGATGACGACCTTCAGTACAAAATGGAATTCGCAAGTTACTTTATAGATTGCTTACAGATTAATAATTTGGAGAACTCCAGGATTTCAATAGACCCAATGGATGAAAAAACACTTCAGTTTTTAATTTTTTCAATACTGTTGGAGTATGATTGTGTAAAGGAATTGGAAACAGTAAAAAGGCTTGAAAAGGATCCTTATTCCCTCGAAGTTGATAAAATTTTCCCAATAAAAGACCGAACGGTAGAGGAAACGCAATTTATAGACCATTTTCTTGACCAAATTCATGTCGATCTCGAATCTGAAGATAATCAAGACATTATCCTAAGTCCAAAGCAACTAATTTTTTTACTTCAAGGTATTATTATAGAATGGGATATTTTTAAAGAAAAGGCAAAGAAAAAAAATGAGAAATAGGGGAAAATCTTTCCCCGGAGAAGTTTGAATTTACAACTCAAGCTGTACCTCGCAGAAAAGATATGATTAGTTTAAATTTAAACAAACATTCGATTTGCCGATTGATTTTTGCCAGGTGATCTCCGGTAGATCTTTAAATCGTCCTTAGTCAGAGGCATATTGGACGAATACTTAGATGGGAATAAGATTCAGATTGATAAGCAGAATCAAAATAAAAGTTATAAAAACAAAAAAATAGCCACATGAAAAAATACGAAAAAGACTTCTTTCGGGAGATGGATAGCATTATCTCCACCACCTTTATAACTGACGAAGATCAAAAAATGCTGGAATTTTCAAAACACTTTTTGAATAAATTACAAGTGATTGACTTGGACGGCATTAAGATTCAAATAGAGCCTATGGATGTAAAATTATTTCAATTCTTTATTCTCAGTGTCGCAATGAATTGGGAAATGTATCGGAGATCGGGGGATTGAATTGTCGGATCGGAGCTACTCAACAGAATACAATAGTTAGTTTTGATAAACTAAAGCAATATATACTGTCTTGGTTCTATTACTATAATAAGAGGTTATATCAACGTCTTTACCCCAACCAATCATGAAAAACGAGTCAGATGGAGAATTCTTCAAATCTGTAATACACCTGCTGGCAATTTCCTGATATTCTTTAATGCCTCTACATGAGATAGAATCAAGAATTCCAACACATGAGGCCGGGATTCTATCATTAATTTTAGCACTGAGGTCGTCCAGTAATAATTCTTTATAATTCTTTTTAAGGAACTTATAGATTTTATGTTGCCCTGATGAAGAACGGGAGAGGGAATACCCACCTTCCATTGAGGTATATTCCTTCAGCAACCGAAACGTTACATCATTCATTATTTCTTCATTAAAACTATTAAAATCAATGGTCTGGGCATTGATTAAAATCGAAGGAATCAAGCAGAATATGATTGCCATTAGTCTCATTTAGCTAAGGTACAAAATATTATTGAATATGCTGTTATCCAGATCTATACGATTTTTACCGGGGGAGATTCGAATGAGTCCAGGGATAATACTCATGCGGCAATTCTGATCTGGAAATTTACAGCTTTTGCCGCATGATTTACTTTGGAATGCCCTCTGGCTGAATGCATAATTACTACAAACCGCAAGCCGGGCACAATAGTGAGGTTGCCGCTTGAAATATTTTCTCCGGGACTTTGGATCAAATTAAGATCTGGCTATCATTTTACATAACCGGTTTTCAGTTCAACTCCGACTGCGTACTAATTTTTAATTCCAATTGATCATCAACGCTTTATCTAATACTTCTGTAAGGTGCTGAATATTAGCATGTATATGACTTAAAAATGCTGCACTATTAACAAATTTGCTGTAAATTTCGGATGCAAAAATAGCAGAAATATTATGAAAAAAGTAGTCCTTTTCTGTCGTGTATCATCAACAAACGATCGACAAAATTATGAGCGACAGATTAACGATTTGACACAACTTGCCAATTCACTCAACTATCAAATTGAGGCGGTATTCGCTGAAAAAATTTCAGGTGCAAAGAAGAACTCTGAAAGGAAAGAGTTGATGAATATGATAGAATATGTAAATAACAATCATATTGATAAGGTTTTATGCACTGAACTCAGTCGAATCGGTAGAGATCCACTTCAAATATTACAATCATTGGAGATACTGAATCAAAATAAGATTTCACTTTATATCCAAAATTTCAATATTGAGACTTTAACCGATGATAAAAAGATTAATCCAATGAGCCAATTTTTGATTACGATTTTAGCAGAGGTCGCACGGATGGAAAGGAGGTCAATTGAAACTAGGCTGCAGAGTGGATATAAGAACTTTCGTGCAGTTGGAGGAGTTGTCGGTCGAAAGGCTGGTTTCCGAAAAAGTAATGATGTTATGAAGGAACAATATTGTGAAGAGATTAAGATGTTAAAGAGGGGTTACAGTTTCAGCCATATTAGCAAGATAAGTTCTACCAATAAAAACACCCTTACCAAATTGAAAAAACTATATGTGGATTGTGCAGTTTCATCATAATTTAATCCTTTGAGTTATTGTAGGACATATTACATCCGCTGGGATATCCCATTTTAATCGATTCAGGGATTAATATAGGATGGCCTTTATATTAGGACAAAATCTTCACTTTATTGCGAATCTTCTGAGCGATACAATACCATAAATGGAATGAAAACTGAATTTGAAAATAAATTGAAAGAACGTGGATTTTCCTATCAGCGGCATTCTGATGATTTTTATATCCTTTCAAGGAATGATGAAGTAGGATGCAAAATTAAAGTTCAATTTATTTCCGCCGAACCTAGGTTGGAGGTATTACGTATGAGTAACAATGGGAATAAACTTCAAGCTGTTGGTTCCTTTAAGCTAAAATTAATGAATATGACGGAAGGAAGTGACATATTCATTTTTGCATTCGAAAATACAATTAATCAATGTGTTGAATTTATTATTATTTCTTCCAAAGAGTTTAATAGGAGACTCATTGAGAGTTATCGGATTTTGAGGGATAATCATGTACTAAATATAGTATTTTGGCTTCTGGCTGATGGGCATAATGACAACAAGCTTTACGAGACCACCGATGTTGGGATCGAGTGGGAATGGTTTTTTTTGAGTAAAGGTGAAAAAGGACGAATGATTGACAATACAGACCTGGATTATACTGAATACCTAAACAACTGGGATAAATTGAAAATGATTTAGTATTCCTCAATTCAAAACTTCATGAAAAGATCTAGCTCCAGTTAAGGTGCTAATTCAAGCCAGGTCAGAGCTATCAGGTCACTGCAGCTAAAACAATTTAAGCGGCAATATTGTGCCACTTGATTTATCGGAGTCAGATCCTCGGTTCCCGAGGGCCTTAATCTAGAGGAAATTCTCTTGCCGCATAAGTTTATATGGGCATGTGAGTTCCGGAAACCTTCAGTCCAGTCATTTAAACCAAAATATTTGAAGTAGTTTGCTGCTTGAGCTTTGATTTTCGTCCGGGGCGCCTCCACCCTACCCCCCGGCCTTCCTCCTTTCCTTCCTCCCCGTATTTTCCCTCTAAGTAAGGGTAAAAAATGGGTGTCTAAAAAGGGGTAGACTATCGTAAAAAAAATTTCTACCCAGAAATCTCAAAAACCGACTTTTTAAGTAAAAGTAAGATGAAAATTTCCGGCCAATTTTTTAGGAAAGGGAAAGGAAGTCTTTTAGCCACTGTCAGCCATGAACCTTAATAGGAAAGACATCCTTAATAACTTATTATCAGTTGGAGGATTAAGATTGAATGTACCTTTTATCTTTTTCAAACTTCAATCTCCAAGCAAATTCTTCTGTTAGACCAATAAACTCTGATTCTTTAAATGAAATCTCGTCAGGGTAGAACTCAAAGAGAGTCTTTTCCTCACCATTATTGAATTGTACTTTCACCTCGGGCATTGGATCAAGCATGCCCTGAGACATTGGTCTTGGATAAGGCCCTATTGTACATTTGACTATTACAGGATGTGTTGCTTTCATAAAAGAAATTGATTGAGGATCATAACAAATTTACATATTAATAGTTGATTTCAAGATAAGATATCTAACTGGATTATCAGAAGTATGTCATTATTAAAACTTATCCTGATTGGAATGTCCATTTTCTTTATCGGACTAGATCTCCATCTTTAAGTCATCAAGGAACTCAGACACAGGTTCCACTCCTGTAATAAGCAGAAGATCACGAGCTCTTGTGGTAGCTACATATAAAAGGTGTCTTTCAGTATCATACACCTCTTGTAGATCTGATTCATCCCCGACTGTTTCAATTCGTTCCTGTAATGGAATTATTTCGTCATCGCAAGCCATTACTACAACAGCCTTGAACTCTAGTCCCTTTGCTAAATGCATGGTGCAAATGGATACCTGACCAGTAGTGGTTTCAACTTTTTCATCAAGAATCCTGAATTTCAAACCAGCCTCTTTTACTGCCGTAACAGCTCGATCAAGTTGAGCCTCAGATCGAATAAAAATACCGAATTCATGAGCTAATATTCCAGCTTTTGTCTGTTCTTTTATCCAATGACTTACTGTATTTATCTCTTCGATTTCACTCTTGAGTGAACAAATTTGTGGTGGTAACCCATTGAAAATGGAAACTGTATCACTTCTATTCTCGATATTGCCATCAACGTCCGTAACGACAGATTGTAGCAGCCGGTCTGCCTGAGTCCTGATTTGATGTGAAGTACGGTAATTGACACGTAAGGTGCGGGATCGCCCTCTGACATCTATGTTTAGGGATTTCCACGAGAAAGGTTGCTGAAATATACGCTGACCAAGATCGCCTGCAAAAAACAGAGCATTTGGTCGACCCCCTCCTAATGCGGCAAAAAATCGGACATGGGAAACACTAATATCCTGAGACTCGTCTACAACTGCATAATTGAAGATGGTATGTTTATTTTTTGAAATGGCAACAGCCAATTCATTGAACATACAGGAATATGTTGTCAGTTTTTGTTCCTTTAATCCTGCCCTTACATGATTAAAGATTGTCCACAAAACCTTCCTTTGCTCTTCCAGAAGTCTGGTCTTCCTTCCAAGTCGAACAACATCACGATACGCTTCCCAACTGTCCAATTGCCAACCATCAACAACTTGATCCCATTCTGTAAAAAGAAATTGTAAACTGAATTTGTGACCACCAACGGTCTCTTTGGCAACCTCAATAAGATCACGAATTATTTTTTGGGAGGCAATAGTTGTTGTCCCCTTTAAAGATTTGTATAATCTAAGTCCGATAGAGTTTAGTGAATAGACATCAATCCTCTCAGCTAAAAGTGGTTCATTACCTAATAATCGTTTAAGTTTGACTCGTAAGGCATTTGCTAATGTGTCAGAGAAAGTTGTTAATAAGACTCGAGCTTCAGGATGAGATCTAGCCAAATGAACAGCTCTGTGTAAAGCGACGATTGTTTTTCCGGTCCCAGCTGACCCGGAGACTCGAGCTGGGCCAGTATAGTCACGTTCCACCAATTGTTTTTGTTCGGGGTGAAGAAATATTGTCCACTTTTCCCAAGGGAAGTCTAACGCACGAGTCAATTCCTCAATATTTGCCATTACACGGAAACGGCGTTGAGCATCTGGATGATCAAAAGGATTATTTAATTCAGGATGAAGTGGCGTTGGTCTAGGATTACCACCCGTGGCCAGCTCAAGTAATGCTTCTGCAGCCTCCGATGGTAGATGGTCTGTCAGTAATAACAAAGTATCCTCTGTCGCAACCTTCACATCTGTAAGCCATTCAACAGGAACACCAAAACCTAGAAGATCTTCATCTGATAATTCTGAAAAAATTGGACTTTTTGAGATGTTTGGTTTTGGCCCCAATTCAATTTCAGTTTGCACGTAATTAGGTACAATGACCTCCCTCACCAGTTCTCGAATTTCAACTAGTTGGGCAGCTCCTGTCTTTGGATGTGTTTCAAGTCTTCTTCGTTCTGCCCAAGAATAAGCCTTATTGTGATGACCTACATAACATAGCAATAAACTACCCTGGGTTTTATGTACGATCAATCGAATGTCTTCGTTCACCCGAACCGACCAGAAGTTTTTATCTTTTGCTTTGTCAAGCTTGTGAAAACTCATCCCCGGATTGGCTGGATTCAGTTGTAGATCAAAAGCTGTTGTCTTCACGGCTTTCTGTTCTTCTCCAGTAAGACGAGCAAGGCTATCTGTGAAAGTATCTGCTATGAGGAACTCCATAATAATTAAATTTTAAAGACCTTCATAACTTCGTCCCCTAAATGATTAATAACCTTAACCGCAATCCTCCCATTCTTTGGTTTATTAAACGGGCGGGATATATCGCTGTGAAGTGTTTCCCAAGCCTCTTGGTTTATTTCGGCCTTCAAAGTTGTCTTCAGAGCTTTGTATGGATCGTTCGCACCTAAAAAATAAGCCTGACGAACAAAAAAGCTCTCTTCATTATAATCAGTATCAATAAACCAACAGGCTATACCATCAGCATTATCACTGACAACTTCACCTGTTTGTGGTTTGAAAACATCAACCCCATTTACCTTCACCCGAAGCTTACCGCTCTTTTCAGGAATAATTGTAATATCTGGTTCACCAAAGATAACAAACAGGTTACCTTTCCCAGTGTTCTTTAAATCCTCAGCCATGTGTAAATCGGCATTCATTCGGGCCTTGAGTACGGGGATACGGCCCAGTTTGGTAAACTCTGTGGTATGTGCCTCATAATTGAAAGCGCAGGCAATTAGCACATCAAAATCGGCATCAGCAGCTTCACGGGCAGCAGAAACAAGATCGGCTCGCTGAACAGTGCCGAACTCGGGTCCGATAAAGATGGCTGCACGTTTCTCAGTGGTTCCTTCTAGGTAACGACCTTCGGCACAAACAAGATCACCTGGCCAGGGAATGAGAGCATTAAAGGAGATTCTGTCCTCCTTGTGAGCCTGCTGTACACCAGCTATTTTGAGGGTTTCAAGGATTATCTGTGCGAAATCTTTCTTCACTCCATAACCAAGTTTTGATTCTGCGAGGTCGCCTATTAGCTCTTCGTCTTCATCTACGATGAGCATCCGGTGAGGACTGAGACTTTCCACAGTAAAGGGTCCGGCAACGCGTACTTTCTTCTTGTCGTCATAAGGTTTGTCGAAAAGATAATCGAAATCAGCTTTATCTGCAATGGACTTATCAATTTCAGTTTGTCGGAGAATTCTATTCTTCCACCATTCGGTGTGAAGTTGTTTGCCAAAATCACTCCATTTGTCCTCTGATTCGGGAGGAATCTCCCATTCCTCCCAACTCTGATTGATGTTAATGTTAAGTTGATAACGGAGTGGGTCGAGAATCTTCTGGAACTTATCCCAGATTATATCGATCTCCGCATTGTTGGCGATAGATTTAAGAGTAACGTGCGGTACCCGTTCATATACAAAACCAAGACGGATATTTCCATGAGTTGCTTGTGAGTTTGGCACAGTTCGCATGACTTCGGACTCCTTGACCTGGCCTTCATGTGAATCAGCCAGAAGATAATAAGGATAGCGGGCCCCCATTATACGGGCTCGGGTCAAAGCTAAAGCTACACGCGATGTATCAATGGTAATCCACCGACGGCCCCACTGCTCAGAGACGAATGCTGTTGTACCGGACCCACAAGTTGGGTCTAACACTAGATCTCCCGGATCGGTTGTCATTAAGATACAGCGTTTCACAACTTCGGGATTTGTTTGGACAACGTAAATTTTGTCCTCGTTAAAGCTACCTGTGATTGTGTCTGTCCAAATGTTATTGGTGATGGAGATTGGAAAATCTTCCATAAAGCTACGGAACTGAATGGATGCTTTTGTAGATTGAACTCTACTCGCCTTGATTACACGAAGCAAACCGGGAACAGATACTTTCCAATGACTATTGGATGGAGGTGTATATTTGCTTGATTGAAAATCGACTGGTTGGGGTGATGATCCTGAACCCTGAGAGATGAGACTAACTAACCGATATTGACGAAAAGTTTCATCATTAGGTCCAGACACAATTTCATCAGCTGAAAGTGTCATATGGGTTTGGCCGTTCTCCGAAAGAGCTTGGCGATATAAATCTATACTCTTAATATCAGACTTTGGCTTGAAGAGACTTCTGTATTTTGGGGAACCAGTCTTTGAATACCACAGTAGAGTATTCATCACAGAGGGAAGGTAATTTGATGTGGCATAAGGTGCTGTCTGAAAATTGATCGAAGCGATGAAGTTCCCTTCCCCAAAAACCTCATCCAACAGAACACGTACTCGATGCACATTTTCATCACCAATTTGCATAAATATAGACCCACTTTCAGTCAACAAATCTCTAGCTACTGTCAACCGATCTCTTAAATATGTCAAGTAAGAATGAATCCCATCACGCCATGTATCTCGGAATGCTTTTACCTGCTCGGGTTCACGGGTGATGTGATCTGTCTTGCCATCCTTTACATCTCGACTTGTTGTACTCCATTGAAAGTTGCTATTGAATTTTATTCCATATGGAGGATCAAAATAGATACACTGTACTGTTCCACGTAATCTTTCTCGCTCAGCTAAACTGGCCATCACCTGTAACGAGTCGCCAAGAATCATTCGGTTCGTCCAGTTTTGATCATGTTGATAGAACTCTGTCTTGTCTGTTCCCTCTGCTATACCGTTAAAATCGGAAAAGAGGTCAGTTTGAAAACCTGATTCCTGCGATTTTGTCTCTTTAGTTTGGAGCACCAAGTCCTCAATAAGTACCTTTGGATGAACTTTTTCCTGTATGTAAAGTGGTGGACCCTGAACTACGAGGTCGCTCCAATCCTGCTCATCTTTCCCCCTCCAAACTAGTTGTGGATCAAGGTCCGGGTTACGTGGATAGTGCAACTCCATGGGCTTTTGCTCATCGTTTTTCAAGACAGATTGAAACTCTGCAGTAGGAATGTTCTTCCGCTTATCGATATCATGCTTAATTATTTCGATTGTCTTGCTTGTTATTTTCTTTGCCATTTTTGTCCTAAGTATCTTCAATTAAAAATGTTCCTATTGTCCTCTATATGCAAACTTTCTAAAAATATTTAAGGTCGTTTTGATATTCTTTGAACCATTTATAAGGATGATCTTCTCAATAGACTGTCGCATTCGCAACTATTTTGTTAAATTCACTTTCAACCCTTGCAGTGAAGTCCGTTTCTATCTGGTAAATCTCAGTGAATTCTGCGAATGTCCAGCGACCATAAGAACCGATATAATTAACTCCAGGTACCCAATATGTTTCCATGGTGGATTTTTTCTCTTTAGCATCCTCTCTTCGATAGCCCTTTATCTCCACAATAAAATGAAGAGGGTCTTCTGATCCATGACCGTCATCGATCAACACTATAAAATCAGGAAGATATTTTCGTGTCTCAGAGCCATAACGGTAAGGTACTTCAAGTCCTAAGTTGTGATTTTTGACATATGATATGACTTTTGGATGTGATTCAACGACCCTGCAAAACTCACCTTCCCAATCACTATCGAGGATCACCCAATTGATATGACAACGTCTGGAGCTCGTTTCCCATCGTAGAATTTTCGATGTATTAAATCGAACATGGTTAGTCGAACCTGTAGGATTATATGGATCCAACAAGGCCTTAATGGGACGGGTGCCAATTAATTGTCGTGTTATAGCTGCGGTAATTCGGTTGCATGCCATATCTGCTAATTCCTGATACATTAGTTGAGCTGGATATGTCTCCCCTTTACAAACCAGACATGTATCGAGCCATTTTTTAGTTATACGTTTAAGTTGACCAAAGAGATAAAGCTTTGGTTCCTCTCCAGGATCTCTCCATTTTGTATAAAGTAACCGATGAGTGACATGGAGAAGAAGAGTTGATGGCCTCATATCGGCTAAATGTTCAAGACTCATGTCTACTCCCTCACCGATTATACCTGAATTACGTGTAATGGAAGGACCAACAAGATCAGGACTCAGTACAAGAATCGAATCATCATTGAATTCAGCTGTCAATCTTTCCTCCGGTAATTCCACTCGATATCCCTCTACTCGTGGGAAACTTATTTCTAGGAAATCTCTCTCAGGACGCATAGCCTTTACCTGAATTGTTTCACGTGGTGGTTGTGGTGGTGCAATGACAGGTTTAGCAGTAAAATCAAATGGAATACCGAATACATCTGCATATTCTACGTTGAAAAGATTTTCTTCATTGAGATCATAAGATTGGCGACGGAGGGCACGACCAATCACCTGTTCGCAAAGAAGTTGTGTCCCAAATGCACGAATACCAAGAACATGTGTGACAGTGTTGGCATCCCAGCCTTCAGTAAGCATTGATACAGAAACTACACAACGAATGGAACCACCAAGTTGGCCAGACTTACCTACAGTGTTCATTACTTCACGAAGTAATTCCTGGTCAGTTATGTTATCGCCAGCCCGAATATCACCACTCCTTTCCACAATTTCACGACGAAATCGTTCTATTTCGTCAATAGCCATACTTCGGAAATTATCATCAAGGGCATCACCCGCCTCAAGTTGTTCACTATCGATTAGAAGTGTATTCGGCCGTGGGAGTGGATTCCCTGTGTTTTCATCGAAGTTACGAAACAAAGGTAGACGTCCGTTTTCAAGTGTTGATGTACCATCCTCATTTTTTCGATGGAAACCTGAAATAAAATCATAAACAAGCTTTGAAATGGCAGTATTTTGACACACGATAATGAAACATGGAGGCACATTTATACTACTATTTGTCCAAAGTTGAAATGTTTTCTCATAATGTCCATATAATGCCTGCAAAGCTGTCTGCAGTCGGGTAGGAAGTTTAAGAGGATCTAATTCCCCGCCTTGCCCTCGTCCTTTTTTGGGCATGTCTTTGCGAATGTTTTCCCAAAGATTTCTGAACATAGGTAATTCCTCCCCAGGTATGTTTTCTGCTACCGGAACACGTGGGAGTTTTACAATACCACATTCAATAGCATCCATTAACGAAAAATCGCAAACTGTCCAAGGGAAAAGGGTACCTTGTGCATAGCCTGAACCACTTAAGAAAAACGGTGTAGCGGAAAGATCGATAACATGTGATATTCCCAGTTTTCTATTCACCGCCTTAAGACCGGAAATCCATGTACGAGCAGCTTTACTGTTCTTTTCGGCTTCTTTTTTATCATCACCTCTCAGATCTTCATCATCAGAGTCTTCAGGTTTTTCTTGGTAACAATGGTGAGCTTCATCATTTATAACGAGAATGTTTTTCATTCCCATAAGGTCAGGCATCACACGTTGTATCATCTGGCCTTCAGTTTCTAATGTGTTGAGTTCCTCACCACCCCGTCCCTGAAGTAACGCACGACCACCTGCAGATAGTTCAATACGATCACGAAGCATGAAAGAGTGATAGTTAGTGATGACTATCTTGGCTCGATTTACTTCATCAAGTAGATCACTTGGGACAAGTTCCCTACTAGCATAGTAACTGTTAGGATCGTTGGGTTTCAGGACTCGTAAGCGATCTTTTATGGTCAACCCAGGAGTGCACACTAAAAATCCGCGGGTAAAATTCTTGCTATTTGGACGTCGTATTGCGTTAACTGTTTGCCATGCTATAATCATCGCCATAACTGTGGTCTTACCAGATCCAGTAGCAAGTTTTAGAGCAATTCTCATTAACTCAGGATTGGCATTTAAATTTGCGGTACCAAGGCGAGAAATCAGATTCTTTCCATTTTTAGATAGAGGTGCGACCTCAGTTAACCAAATCAATGTTTCTACTGCTTCCACCTGACAAAAGAATGGTCTTATTCCACCATAATTAAAATTGCGCCAATGTTGAAGAAGTCGAGCAGTTTCGGGTGTTACCTGCCATTGATTAGGATTAGGCAATAATCGCCAAGTGTCCACATATCCTCTTATTAAATTGATGTTTGAAGTAGTGTCGTATTGTTGATCCTTTGTGGAAAGACCCAAACCTTCATCGAAAACTATACTCTGTTGTGTCCCAGTATTTTTTCTTTTTTTCGGATTGGGTATTGGTGTAATAAACTCTGCACGACGACGACTTTCAGAGATTTTCTGAGTTGGTTGGCCATCAGCGTCCAATTCCCAATGTAGCTCTGGAATTGAATATGGGGAATTAAGGATAGGATGGTCAAAAAATCTATTTTCCATATGTTTTTTAGTTAGTCTCCCGAAAAGAATTCAAGAGGTCAAATCTGGTTCATTGATATTAAATTCTAGGAGTTTCAGAAAGTTATGAATTTTGAACTGACCTCTAAATATAGCATAATTATAGATAGATTTTTTCCTATTCTCTAAAAAACCAACTCCCCCAAAGAAGATATGGTAAAAACATTAATTAATAAAAACAGAATTATTATTGGAAAGAATGCCTCTCAAAAGCCATTTCGATAATGATGAGATAGAGATATGGTTGGTGGTAACTGCCACCTATGTGAAAAGGTTAATTAGCTTAATTCGTCTTCTCTTTTTACAACTACCATCTCGTCAAATCCATTCCTGATCAGCAATTTTTTTAGCGTGGTGATAAATCGTCTGAGCTCTCTTTCAAGAATTGAACTATAGTCCGGACTTAATTTATTAAAATCGTTAGGGAGTAGGTTTGAAATAGCGTGATTAATACCCGTAATTATTGTTGGGAAATCAATAAATTCAAGAGTGTCATTTTTTATTTGTGTATCAATGCTAATTTGTCTGGGTCTTCCAGCATACTTGAATGATACATTTTTAGTGGCAAAGGAAGATTTTAATTTTTCAAATTGAAGATTTACATCATCGTTAATTCTGTTTGGCATTATTACAGTAACTTTACACTTCCTATAATGAGTTTCATTATCAGTAAAGCCGCCGTTTTCTATAACAAACCTACAGATTGGGACAATTAAGTTCTCAAAATATACTGAGGCTAACGTTGCAGACGGGAAGAAATTTATTTCATCATCAGCACTTGACAGAAATAAATCCTTAATCTGATTTACCGCATTTTCAAAAGTGATTGGGACTGATTTGTCAAAATAAGCCAAAGTAAGACCTGTGAAGTCTGTCAGTACCTTTATCTCTTTATCGATGATAAATGCGCATTTTGAGGTTCCCAATCGACCAGTAAATAATCCCAGTTCAAATAGAATATTGTCTCTAGGTTGGAGAACTTCTTTGCCTCTAAAAATTATTTTATCATCAATTGTACCTAATAAGATACCGAAATCATATTGTAATGACGCTTTAAGCAAATCCGCTAAAAAGTTTTGATTAATCTTGAAGACAGAAGTATCCCAAACTTTATCATTCCATATAGTAACATCAAAATCCTTTTCCAGAAGAGATTTCGCATTTTCAGCAAGTTTAAGTTCCTCCAAAGAAGAGCCAATAAATAATTTACTTTTCATTTAAAAATCAAGCTAAAATCATAAAGAACTTGGGTTTCTCCAATCTGCCGTAGGTTGTTAAAAATTTCCAAGTGACATTGTTTGTATTTTTCTTGCGAACCGCAGAAGCAATTATCGTTTCTTTCGCATCTGACTTTTAAGTTTTGAAATGTGTTTTTAAAGTATTGAATCCATAACTCCCTGTTATTGGTCTTCATCAATGATTCATAAAACTGACTAACACCCTTAACACCATGGGCATATTCGCCATTTTTAAATCTACCAGTTTGCTTTTTGTGAAGGTAATTCGCAAAATAGGCGAGAGCATATTTTTCAATAAAGAATAACACAGTAATTCCATTCTTACATTTTAAGATTTCATCTGGCCAAACTGTTATGCAACATCTTCCATCATTATATTTATGCCAATCTATTTCATTTGGAATTTCTCCACCAGTCTCAAATAAAATTGGAAATCTGTAAGGAAATTTTTCTGAATAATGGACTTCAATTAAAAAATGGCCTACAATTTCATTATAGTCATTTGGAATATCGAGAATCCCTCTTAAAAAGGAAATATTATCCTTATCCTGAATGATCCTTAGATTATGGTACTTTTTTATAGCGTCATGTAATTGCGCCTTAAACAATATGTAATTATTCGTTATCACAATATGGTTTCGAAGTTCCGATAATGCCAGTTAGATACACAGATGAAGGCACTTTCTCTTCTTCATCCGTTCCATCAGGGAAATACATTTTACCCAGATGTTTTTGCCATAATCTACTGGCTTTTAGTTGATTATTCTCTACATCTACTGCTGTTTTAGAATCAGATATGAATGAAGCAAGATTGTCCATGAAAGTCTCATTATAGTCACCAAAAAGGTTATCACAGGGGGTAGTAGGCATAACACATTTAAACTCTTTTTTTAATTCATCTTCAATTGATATGAGAGTGAATTTCAAGGTTACATCATCCCTATCGTTTTTCTGAAGATGCTTCATTGATAGAACAGTCATTGACAAACCATTAGGCATTGGTTTTCCTTTAAAATCACACCAGGCTTTTAGATAGCAAGTGATGCGTATTAATTGGCCATCATCATCTTTTACTCTATTAAATTCATCAATAAACTCTTTTGGATCATCAATTTTAAAATCCTTGTCTTTAACAGCAAGTTTAGGATGGGCTTCTGTATCCTTATTGAAGAGATAGATGGGATAGTCAATATTATAACCTGCTTTATAATCAACTGTAATACACTTCTTTTTATGTATTGGAGTTGCGTCAGTTGTTCCATTAACAGCCTCTTTTACCCATAATTGTAGTGTAGTTCCTGTTACGATGTCTGGATTATCCTTGAAGTAAATTCCGTCATCCAGGTCACAAGTATCATCCTTTGTTCTAATTCTGTTCCTCATTTTGGCCGAACCTTGTATAAAAAAAGCAGGAATGTACTTTGAGTGGTTATCCCTGAAATACTTCTTTATATTTTCTCGCTGAGCATTTTTTGAGACAGTTATCGACTCTCTTTTTGGTTTAGGAACTTGGAGCTCAGAGTTAAATTTTCGAAACAAATTATCACAGTTTGCCATGTGTTATATTTATTAGTTGTTATAATTTTTTCCAAACCTCCCAAATTTCCAAAACCTCTTCTTTTTTAACATGCTTCGGTGAGTATTTTTCATTTTTTGATATGAGGTAAATGAAATCGCTTGCTTCATCAAACCTCACATTCTTACATTGAACACCTTCAGTAGTAACTATAATATATGATTTGTTGTTTTTAATTTCTGAACCTCCAACTTTGATGCCTATTACGGTTGTCCCATCATTTATTTCAGGTTCCATTGAATCTCCATTTATATCAAATGCACGGGCAATCCCATATGGTTCAAACGGAATCTGAATCGTCTCAAGTTCTCTTATATAGTTATTGTCACCAAAACTTTTTGCATAACCTGCAGCTGCTGCGATTGGAATCTTTGCCACCTCAAATAATTTCCTTTCCTCCGGTTTGCTTTGATTTTTTGAATTCTCCAAATCTTGATATACCATATCCGCAACAGCAACATCAAAAAATGAAGCGAGTTTCATAATTTTGAATATATCAGGTAAAGCGCGACCTTCTTCATACGCTTTATAAGAAGACTTACTGCTGAGTGAAAGTATTTTTGCCATCTCCTCTAAGGTCATACTCTTCTGTTTTCGGAGTAACAATAAGTTCTTTGCGAGATGAGATTCTTTTTCTTTTCTTGATATAACCATTTGATAGTATATTTGAACACAAATATAATAAAAAAGCACAAGCAAAGTTCAAAAATAATGTACTTATTATTAACATATGTTAACATTTATAAACATACTATCCAAAAATATAATCGCAAGAATAACAACGAGGTGGCATAGAGACAAGTGAAATTGTCCAGTTTTATTAAATAACTGATAAAAGGAGTAGTGTTAAGTACCACCGAGTGTTAATAAATCTTATTATTCAATTTCTAGTAATATTGGTAAAACCGTAAGTTATTTTCACCAACTTAGACCAGTAAAAAAATAATTTGTCACAGTATTTCAAAATACATCCAAAGAGTAGATCAAGTATGAAAAGGAACATATGTTCTATCTGTGGGGAAGCAGATTATCCAATATTGAGACAAAAAAAATGTATTGGTTGTATGAGTAAATCCAATGAAAACTATCACAGAGATCATTCCCCAAATAAGCCAATTTCACTGACTTCAGATTATCTTCTGTTAGAGTACTATGTAAAAAAAAGATCATTAAGAGATATTGGAAACGACTGCGGGTTCAGTAGGGCAACGGTTTCAAATTGGCTACGATATTATGAAATACCAACCAGATCAAGTAAGGATCTAATTAAAAGGATAAATTCTGATTTTTTTTCAAAGATCAATCCCGATTCAGCTTTTCTACTTGGGTATATATTTATGGATGGTGATCTTCAGCATAATCTCAAGACAGACAAATATTTTCTAAGATTATATGGCAAATACAAGGACAATCTCGTAATGGTGTTGAACCTGTTGCAGGCAGAAGCAATTATTCAGCATAGGAAAGCTGTTTTGAATGAAAAAATTAGACAAGGGGAATTGTACTTTATTCATATAGCCGATGAGAAAATTATTTCAGATCTAGTGAGTTTAGGAATGATTCATAATAAAAACAGTTATATAAAATTCCCTGATATTCATAAAGATTATATTAACCATTTTATTCGAGGGTGCTGGGCTGGGAGTGGTTGTGAATGGTTTGGTAAAAAAGGCGCTATTAATTCAAAATTTGTATCCGGATCAATTGATTTTATTACAAGACTAGAAGAGGAATTGAATAAAGCGGGGTTGAAAAAAAGGAATATATATAAGAACAAACACAGTAAATCACCGTCATTCTATTTTACTTATGCCACTGAAGAATCCGGTAAATTATACAGTTATCTTTACAAGGGCTCAAATTCGACTAATACGATTAATAGACATACTGAAGCTTTTGAAAAAGCCTTTGGACAAATTATCTGATAATAATAATTTAATGAAGAAATCTGAAATATTTAAGTCTTTGACACAAAGCCAGAGGCAAGAGTTTGAAAAAGACACTCAAGCTATAATTGACAAGATAATCAAATCAGGTAATTTATACCTTGACAAGTCGCATGAAATAAATGTAAACCTGAGATTAGGGGATGAAGTATTTCTTAATGCAACGATTGAATTTATTGTTACTGAGGAAGGTGTAATTCACGGAATCGTTAGTGATATAATTAAGTTTGACAATATCGATGAGTATTTAGATTCCATTAATGCATCCAGAAACAAAGATAGTTCCTGGGCTACATTAAAGTAACCTGGAGGTTTCCTTTGTGAATTACAGGACATTCCAACTTGAAAAAACAGACGAATTGACTGCTTCAAAATCCGGTCAGATTTAACTTAACATACCTAATAAACAACAATCATTTAACTCCTGATATTGGTGGTCAATTTATTCCGGCCAAATATAGTCAAGGGCATTGGCTTATCCAATATTGTTAGGATCAGAATAAGAATGGAGGTAATTGACACCGACCATGAGCATTTTATACCAGACCTCACCAGATTAATTCTGGTCAATTCTGGGAAGACTTATTGAAAAAGACAAGGGCAAGCAAATACTGATCTGTCATAAAAAGATCTTAAAACATCAAAAAAATGAAATCGATGAAGTAATATTGTCAATTCTCCCAAAGTAGGTCTTTATTAAAGGATTAAGTTTATGACCAATTATGAAAAAGGTAAGATCAAAAAAGACTCAAACAAGCTCTGATGTTTCAACAACATATTCTGCTTCTGATAAAGCGAACCATTCCAACATGCTTACAATTGAAGAGTTAAAGTCTTTCCCTGGCTGTGAGAATATTGATAATAAAGAGGCTGAAGAAATTATCCAATCTTTGTATAAGTTAAGTCTTTTAACATACGAGGTATTAAAAAATAAGATACCAAGTTGATCTAGGAAGATTGTTACACGAGAGTGAACTGGGGAAAGATAAATAAATCATTTCATGACATATTATAAATCTACTATATATGATAAGCATACAAGAGTGTACTAAGATCTTAAATGCAGGAGAGAAAAAATATACTCACGATGAAATATTACTAATTCGGGATTTCTTAACCACATTAGCGACTATTGAAGTTGAGAGTTATAAACGGAAGGAGCTCTCATCAGAACTAGGCACCAAATTGGCACCAACAAAAAACCAACCATCAGAATAAAACTCTATTTGATTGATTTCCAGGGCGAACTCAACTAGGATCAAGTCAGTAACCTACTGAGTTATCCATATTCGATATATTCGACCACAAACCTCTCGTAACCTGACACAGAGTATAAAATCCGTACTTCTTTGACATCAGCAAAAGTCGGTCAGATTACACTTAACATACATTGAAAAACAACAAACATTTAACTCCTGCTTAAGGTGGTCAATTTTATCCGGTCGAAGATGGTCAGGGTCACTGGCTTTTCAACCTTGTAGAGTTTTTTTTGCCGTGGATTTTACAGACTGAATCCTAAAAGACCTACCAATTGTTTCCAATATTTTGCTGATTGCTCTAACTCTTTTGGCAGGGGCTTCCATGCTTGTATTCAGGTACTTTTCAAGATCAACAGTAAGTTGTTTCGATACAACAAGCATATCAATAGCTAATTCATACGGTTGCCATTTCATATTAACTTTATTCATTCGGGCGAGCTTAACATCCGTTTCAATATCCCTTAACTTTCTTACACCACTCATATAAATAATTATTACATCCAAATAAAAATAGTAAATCCCGGTGTGGGCTTCCCTATAGTTCGGTCCATTCAAAATTAGAGGGTATAAGTCTAGAGAAGCCCTTTATTAATTTCCCGTGTTTTATCTATGTCCAGACTCGCAAGATGGTATTTTTTGACTTGTGAGGTAGAATGTCCCATCATTTCTCCGATCTCGTCTCCTGACTTCCCAGAACGTTTCAGAGTGAGCGCACACGCATCAATGATTTAGAATATTTAAATGATTTCTTTGCTGTTTTGAATTAAATCACAAGGTAAGGATCAACTTTATAAGAGATCAATTTCATAAGAGCTGGTTCCATGAAATAATGGTTATTTGGGATTCCAAGCACAATTATTTTCTTATTACGAATCGGCTCAATAAATTCATTCCTGATATACTCAGCTTGTTTCTCTTCCATAGTAAAAATTATATCCGCCCAAAGTAACAGATCTTTTGTAATTTTTACCCTTGCTGTTCTTTCCGTTCCAGCTGATTTTGCAGTATACAAGCCTTCCGAATTATATATTACTTCTGCTGTACAACTTCGCATTCTGTTATTTCGGCAGACAAATAGCAACCTAGAGTTCTTGACCATTTTATCACCAGTGTTTTGCTAAGATAGTAATGCCTACCTTATTTCCAATGATTATTTAATCATAATACACTTAAAATGCAATACTAAACAACAATGATTTAACTCCGGGTTGGGGAGGTCAATTTTCTGTTTTTACTGGTTGTACATGAATGAATTTAAATAATTCAGAATCATTTTTAGACAAATCAATTTTTATGTTTAACTTTAATATTGAATGTGATCGTTAGAATCAGATAATAATCACAGTACAATTCTTAATTAAACACTTTGTGTCAAAATGCTGATGTGACTGACGGGGCTGAGCTTTAAATAGTCCAACAAGAAGCATACAGAATATCAGGAGTCCCCTTGATGATCTCTAATAATAGAAATATAAACGAATAAAGGTGTGTAATTCCCGAAATAAGAAAAAAAATCCTACCTTAACGTCAGAGAATTTATAATATGAAAAAAACTATTCTAATTATTCTTCAATTAATCTCATTCTCATTTTGCATATCTGCTCAAAATAATTATACAATTCATGGAATGATTTCAGATACTTCTGCAAATGGTACCCCAATTTGTTATGTAAGTATAGGTATTATCGGAAAAAACGTTGGAACTGTTTCTAATGATTCTGGAATATTTAAGCTTTCAATACCGACACAATATTTAAATGATAGTATAACATTTTCCAGAATTGGATACTATTCTAAACTCATGAATGTTGGTGATCTAATAAAACTTAAAAGCATTAATATAAATCTAGTCTCAAAAAATACAGAATTAGGAGAGGTTCATGTTGTAGCCGAAGGATTAACTGCCAAAACAATAGGGAATATTACTAAGGCAAAAAATGTAGTAATGGGGATTAGCTCGACCACTCTTGGAAAAGAGATAGGAACTGTTATACATCTGCCAAATGAACCAGTATTTCTCAAAGATTTTAACTTTTATATTGTTGGTAATCGTCCTGATTCTGCTAAATTCAGATTGAATATTTACAGGTATAATAAAGAAATAGGAGAGAATTTATTGAAAAGGAATATATATTTTTCAATTCCCGGTGGGCTTCTAGGTGATTATGCTGTTGATTTAAGAAAATATAATATTTTTTGTGCCAATGATATTTTCATTGCAGTTGAAGTAATAGCAGTTTATTCAAAAGGCCCTGATCCAAATATTAAATTAGATAAGTTTTATTATGATAGGATAAATGTTTCAGGGTCAGTCGTGAGAGGATCAAAGTCCTTTAATAGAGAAGTCAGTTTGGGGCAATGGGAAAAAACGAAATATTCCTTTTCACCAGGTTTCTGGATAACTTATTTTAATTAATCATTTTTCATTATCTATACTTACTAAGCCTAGCACATTAATTCTATTGAATCATTAAGACATTAATAATTACTGCCTATTCAAAACAAATTGGATAGTTAAACTAACCATTGATAATAAAGCCTGCTTATAACTCCGACGGTATGTGTTATTGCCTTCGGCCGAAGCCGGCCCGCCCAGATGGTGTCATGTTTTTTGATTTCTCTATAATACCACGATCTATTACCAAATTGTCATTCTTACCAGTCCTTCAAAATACACACCACCCCACAGCTGACGGCAACAACACATACCGCTTGACCTTCAGACTGTCTAATAACTAAATTGAAGTCCCTGAGGATCGAATATTTTAAATTTTTCATCTATAGGTATCCAAATAAGAAAGTACGTAAAATAGATAATTAGACAGACTCCCGTTATAGGCAACTAATGACACGCATGTACCTTAACTCAGACAGCCAACCATTGACAGATAACTCAATAACATATATAGACTTAATCTTAGCAACCTAATTAATACTATTATGAAAATCAAGACTTTAAAGATTACCAACTTTAGGTCAATCAAAGACACTTGTACTATAAATTTAGGACAAATCTGTGCTTTGATAGGTCCAAATAATTCTGGTAAGAGCAACATTTTAAATGCTATTTATAAGGTACTTGGAAGAGATTGGGTTACTGTCAACAATTTTGACGAAGATGATGTCTACTCGAAAGACCCTGAAAGAGATATTGATATAGAAATAGAATTTGAACAACCCTTTCTTTATCATACATTTAAAGATACAGCTCCAAGTCCAATTCCCAAGATAAAATTCACGTATACTCGATATAAAATTGGCGAATTAAAAGGTCAGAGACGATTAGAAAAAAGTTGCTTGAATAATGTTGATGCACCAGTTCAGGTATTGGTAGAAAAACCAAAGATAGGTACCCCTCATAAGTACAGACCTCTTACAACTATACCTCAAGAGATGCAAGAAAGTATTCCTGTAATCTTCATAGGTACTGATAGGACATTAAAAAATCAACTGCCTGGAGCAAGAAATTCATTGTTGGGAACTTTATTAAATGATATAAATCATGATTTTAGCAGAGAAGATAATAAAATTGTCTATACAAATCACAAAGGTGAAAAAACTGAAGTTTCGAGAAGAGAAAGATTCTACAATTTGATTAATGAAGCTATTGCCACATTGCGGACTGAAGAATTTTTATCACTTGAAAGGAGTATAAAAACTAATGCTCTTCATCAGCTTGGTTTTGATATTGATAAGGAATCAGATAAACTCGATATTTACTTTAACCCTCTTACTTCACTAGAATTTTATAAATCTCTTGAAATTTGGATTAAAGAATATGAATATCGAATTAATGCAACTGACCTTGGAGCTGGCTTTCAAAATGCTATAGTTATTTCAATACTTAAAGCATTTGAAGAACGAAGAAAAGCAGGAGCTATTTTTTTAATAGAAGAGCCAGAAATGTTTCTTCATCCTCAGATGCAAAGATCATTATATAAAACTTTGAGAAATATTTCTGCAACTAATCAAGTCATTTACATAACTCATTCTTCAAATTTCATTACTATTCCTGAATTTGACGAAATAAGAATAATTAGGAAAGACAAGGACGGTACAAAAGTAAAACAATCATCTCTTGCGCAGTCCTCAAGATTGAAGGACAAATTAATAAAGGAACTTGATCCAGAGCGGAATGAAATGTTTTTTGCTCAAAGAATTTTAATTGTTGAAGGAGATACCGAAAAACTTGCATTACCTGAATATGCAAAAAGAATTGGATTGGATTTCGATAAAGCTGGATCAACGATTGTTGAAGTAGGTGGGAAAAGAAATATTGTTGACTTTGTAGAACTTGCCTTATCATTTGATATTCCAGTAGCGATAGCATATGATATTGATAGTTCTGATTTTAAGGATAAGCGAGCCGATGAAGTCGAATTTAATGCAAAACTTGATAGCTATGGTGCAAGAGGAGCTACTATTTTTAAATTTGATAAAAACTATGAGCAGGAATTAATTAGATTTTGGACAGATGAAAAGTATCAGCAATATTCCCAGAAATATGAAAAAACAAGCAAACCTGTAAAAGCTAGACTATTCGCCTGTGACCCAGATATTCCCATACCAGACTTTATTCAACCCATTATTAATTGGACTGCAAATGTAAATTAATAACGCTGCCGATAGCTTGGACGGTTTAATTAATGTGTGCCTTGAATGTGACCGACCAAAGATAGGAATCAATGCTGTAATTGTGATGGGGGCTGGCCCCCGCAGGTATCGTGCAGGCGAGACCATCAAACCACTCTATAGTGCTTCCAGGGTGACTTGAGGTATTGAACGGAATAGGGAAAAAGTCATGTCGAAAGGATTAGTTACAAATTGTGTAAACAGCCACATACCTTCGTTTATTTTTAAATGAATTATCCAAAATTCAGGCAAGAACCTGGAAACAAAGGAAAGATCACCCTTAGGTGAATTGGAGTAGGATTTGGAGTAGGGAAGTTCTTAAATTTTCACTTATAGAGTAGGATTTATAAATTATATATGATTGATAATCAGGTGTAACATAAACTACAAGCATGATTCATAATCATGAGGTCCGGGGATCATTCCCCCGTCTCGCTACATCGGAAA
>OCZT010000569.1_pt1 | contig 36847 bp, 31 predicted proteins | sample 1539031 | NCBI WGS metagenome assembly OCZT01 (sample SAMEA3539308, study PRJEB22396) | soil metagenome | biome: tundra; feature: field; material: soil | place: USA | collected 2010-05 | depth 0.15 m
CAAAGGATGGATGCAAATCAAATTTTTTTCCTGAGAACAGGTAATTAGAGTTCTTCTGCATTATGGCTCAATGATAATTTCCCCAGACCCAAACGATTTATCATCAATGCCAGTGAGGTTTTGGGAAGTTCCAAAAAAAACAAGAGGTCGATTTTGACCTCTTGTGCCTCTGGGTACCCGGAGCGGGACTATAACTTACTTATTCTCAATTAATTAAACTGAACTTCTGTTGGCCACTTCAGAGCATTTTTGTATGTTTGCAATAGTTCAGTAAAATTCGAAAAAATAAGGTAAAACAAAATTTGTTCTTCCCCTGATTCTTACCCTCACATTATTCTATTAACTTGTACCAATCTTTACTAATTATGGAAAAAGTAATTTTCAAACTCAAAGAGCCGCAGAAAGGAATTCAAAAGAGCAAACAGATTCCTACACTGGTTTATATGTTTTTCACTTTTGGATATTATGAGGTCCTGAATAACGGGACGAAGAAATATTTGCCACTAAAGTATTCAACCGGATTAAAGATTACTCCATACTTCTGGAAGGACAAGCCGGATTACCGGGCAAGAGAAACTAAGGAATTTGACCATGTGAGCTTTAACAGGAAGCTTAAAAGTCTTGAAAATCACGCCATCAAACTCCATCGTGACCTTGAAAGCAAAGGAAAGATAGTTACACCGGACATGATGCGCGATGAGTTGAATAAAGCTCAGGGGAAGGGTCCTGATATATACAGGATGAATCTTAAAGAGTTTATCCAACTGGTAATCCGGGATAGCACTGATGGCTCCAGACTTACACATAATGGAAAGAAGCTAAGTGAAACCACTGTTAAGGGTTACACTACAACTCTAAACCACTTGATAAAATACCAGGATGAAACCGGAAAAAGTCTCAGCTTTGATCAGATCGATCTCAAATTCTATAAGGCTTTTACATCTTATTTGCTAAAGAAGAAATATGCAACAAATACAGTTGGCAAGAATGTTAAGAATATAAAAGTCTTTCTGAAGGAAGCCTATAAAAGAGGATTGACAACCAATAAGATTTTTGAAGAGGAAGATTTCAGAGTTACTGAAGAAGATACAGACCAGATTTATTTGAAAGATGAAGAGATAATGAAGATTTACAATCTGGACTTAAAAGCTGATGAAAGGTTGGACAAAGTCAGAGACCTATTTATTGTTGGATGTTATACAGGTTTAAGATTCTCCGACCTGAGCCAGATACATGAAGAAAATTTCATAGAAAACAATACACAGATCAGAATAAGAACTCAGAAAACCGGTGAGCTTGTCGTCATTCCTATGCACTATGTTATCCGGGAAATTCATAAGAAGTATGATGGGAAACTTCCACGGATGATTTCAAGTCAGAAATTCAACAAATATTTGAAGGAATTAGGTGAAAAAGCAAAGATCAATAGCCCTGTTTTTAAGAGCCTTACGAAGGGAGGGCTCCGTGTCAATAAACCTGTTGAAAAGTACAAAATGATGGTGGCGCATACGGCCCGCAGGAGCTTTGCTACTAACATGTTTTTGGCGAATGTCCCATCCATATCAATTATGAAGATAACGGGGCATCACACGGAAAAAAATTTTATGAAATACATCCGGATTTCACAGGAGGATAATGCAACTAAAATTGGTGATCATCCCTTCTTTAAAATAGACAGTTCTTTGAAAGCAGTTAAATAAAATATCCTATGAAAAGGTTCTATTACAATGTTGAAGAATTTACACCGGAATCAGAATCAAAATTAGGACAAAGTCAAGAGTCCAATGATGAAGCCCTGATTAAAGTTTTATTTCACGATTATAAACTTCATTCAATGTATGAGGAAAAAGAACGAAATTCTGCCAAAATAGACTATGTGGGGCATCTTGATTATCAACTTTATAATTGGGAGGGAGAACAGATTGAATGGATTGAACATACCTTAGAATTGTTCTTTAAGGAGCTTGAAAGCTCCAAGAAAGCTGAAATCTGGCCTGCAAATAACCTCGATGAATTGGATAAGATTCTCAAGTGGCTTAAATTCAAACTTGAAGATGCTATAATTCAATATGAAATTCTTTCAGAACCAATAGTAGGTAGGATTAAATGGATTGGAACTCCATCACAATTTGGTTATGTTTTTCTTGAGCTTATTGATAAAGGATACATTAAACCACCAAAACATAAAAATGGGAAGATGAATTGTAGAAAATTTGCCAAAATTTGTTTTAATGTGTTTGATATTATTGGAGAAGAAGCTACATTAGTAAAGGAATTGACTCCAAAATCTAAGTCTTTAGATCCTTCCAATCAGGCAGAATTTAATATCCCATTAGAATCTAAATTGATAATTCCCAATATCGAAACAATTTCATAGTTTCTATTACACTTTCGCGAAAGTAGTACGAAAGTTAAATATCATAAAATCAGATAAATAGAATAAAATTGGTTATATTTTTGTAACTGGATTTTTAATTATTCAGTTATGGAAAATATGATCAGTATTTCATTTCCTTATGATTCAAAAGAAGAATTCGAGGAAAGACAAAAGAAACTAATTCGTGATATAATTGATGAGAGGTTTTTACTTCTTGATCAAAACAAATCAACGAATGAATATGGAACCAGGAAGCAAGTTGCTTCAAAGCTCCATATTTCACTTCCAACTTTAAACGAGCTTACCAAATCAGGAGTCCTGATTGGCTATAAAATCCAGGGCCGGGTCTTGTACAAGTGGCCTGAAATTGATCAGTCTCTGACTCGTGTTGAATCCATTAAGTATAAGCGGGGACAGTAAACCTTAAAAATCAAAAATTATGAATACAGAAGACATTGCAACAAAAAAAGACATCGAGCAACTTGAAAGGAATCTACTCGAATCATTTAGAAAGATTGCGAAAGAAAGCGATTTTTCCGTAAAGAAGTATTTACGAAGTGCCGAAGTGTGTACAATGCTTGGAATATCTCTAAGCTCTCTTCAGAACCTTAGGATCCTGGGTCATCTACCGTATTCCAAAGTTTCAGGTACCCTTTTTTATGAATACAAAGATGTTATTAAAATGATCGAAGACAATAAAACAAAATGAAACCACTCCCCATCAGATTGAGAAGAAATGGATTTAATTATACTCTGGTACTACGTGGGATTAGATCGTGCATTTATGAACAAGAGGTTTCCAAAAATCAGAAGTATTATGAGGTCTTCCTAATTAAAATAAATCCTGAAAGGTTTTTTCATAATAAGATCCTTGTGGCAGCAGAAAGATTTCCGTATGACGAAGCTTTTGGAAAATGGGCCTGGTCGTGTTGGACAAAAGAGGAGGCATTTGAAAAATTCAATGAACTTGAAAAATGAATAATAATAAAGTAAGATATCTTATGATGTGTAAGTCATTGACGAACAAGACTGTTTAGTTGCCAAATTGGAAACTTTTAAATATTATTTTATACTCTATTCAATTAATATTCACCCAATTAATAACAATAAAGTAAACTCACCTATTTGTAAATGTATCCATTTTGGCAACTAATAATAAATATCCAAAATTGTCTGACTTTCCCAAGTTTGATCAAAATCCATTCCTTTCCGAAGTAGAATTAAAGAGGAACTTTAAAGAGAATGAAAACGATAAATTAAATGGAGGTCTAAGAGGCATTTTAAATGGTACTAAAAAGGAAGGTTATGTTCAAATAATATTTGAAAATGAATTCAGAGATAGTAGTCCATTCATTAAAGTATATGCCAAAGGATTTACTAATTTGCCCAAACTTTGTAAGTCCGGCATTGAAATATTTGCACTCCTGTTGCCAATTCTTGAGTACAATCAGACGGAAATCTATATCCCTGAATATTATACTATGGAAAAATGTGGTTGGTCAACAAAAAAAAACCATTACCGTGGTTTAGGTAGTTTGGTTAAAAATGGATATCTGGCATGTACTAAATCTCCAAATAGATATTTCATTAATCCTCAAATGTTATTTAAAGGGAATAGATTAACAACTATAAATTCTGCAAAGATGATTAAGAAAGAATCTTGATCTTTTTAATAATTATTGGAAAGCTTTTATTTGAATTAGTTAATCTATTGAATACAATTTAAGTCTTTTGTTTTATACCTATTCCCTGATTCTTCTAAATTTCAGGAGGCAACCTAATTCCTCACTTCTTTTAAATAAAGTCAGAACTATTAATGGAATTTTTCGATAAATCTCTGTTCGAGTTTTGCCAGGGTTTCTATTGAGACATTAGATTTACCTATTATTCAAGTTTTTTAATATTTCATTTTTGAGACTAATAATAATGGGATGACTCAATATTGACAATTTGCGTTTTGGTAAATCAGTATGAAACCATCATTCCACATTTAAAAGCTTTCAAATGCATTTGTATTTAAGCTATTTCAGAAGAAATATCAAATGAGGTTTATTTAGATTTAAACAAATTATACCACTCTATTTCATATCTTTATCAGTACATTTAATGTCTATTTAAATTGCAATATAATTTAAGCTTTTATGACAACCTTAGTAGAGCTCTGGAAGGAGAATGAAGATTTTTTTAATGACAAAGAACTTTCCCAGATAATTGGTATTACTGGTGATGGAGAATTAAGAGATGGGAACAATACTTCTAAAGAAATCAGAGAGTTCCTGAACGAAATATCCAGTTACAGATTAATTCAATTTGGTAATGACTGTTTAAGCGAAAAATTTAAAGATAGTGGTTTTGCATTACAAGATGTTATTAATGAATACGGACGACGATTAGGTTTTGAGATAAATCACGGATTATATAGAGGAAAAAGAGATAATATAGGATATGATGGCATATGGAAAGTAAAGGATGGTTACAGTTTTGTTATCGAAGTAAAAACTACAGACGCCTATAGAATAAATCTTAACACTCTTGCAAAATATAGGGATCTTTTAATTGACCAGAGTGTAATAGATAAGAATAATTCTTCAATTCTGATAGTAGTTGGAAGACAAGACACCGGTGATTTGGAAGCCCAAATTCGTGGTTCAAGATATTCCTGGAATATTAGACTAATTAGTATAGATGCACTAACTAAATTATTAGATCTGCGAGAAACAGTAAGCGATAATCGTATTCTTCAACAAATAAATGAGATATTAAAACCTCTTGAATATACTCGTTTAGATAGTTTAATTGATTTAATATTTCAAACTTCTCATGATGTACAAATTGAAGAGGAATCAATTAGAGAGGTAGACCATGATAATATTGATGGGAAAGATATCTCCAAAATTAAAATAACACCTGTTAATTATCACGATGCTTGCATAGAAAGAGTCTCTAAATTTTTTGGGAAATCCTTCTTAAGACAGTCAAAAACCACCTTTGAGAGTTCGGATAATCAAATTGGGTTGACTTGTGCCGTATCAAAAATATATTTTACTAAGCATTCAGAATTATTCTGGTATGCTTTCCATCCTTATCAAAGGGATTATTTATTGACTTTTGATAATGGCTTTGTTAGCTTTGGTTGTGGAGATGACAAGAATATAATTCTGATCCCAGTAAAACGATTTATTGATTTTACAAATTATATGAATAGAACAGATTCTGGTAGTCGATATTACTATCATGTGAAAATTCACAAGAAGGAGCAATGTTTTGAATTAGAACAACCCTTAAATAAAGATTATAAACGAATATCAATTACAGAGTTTCTATTGAAATAAATACAAACTTGATTTCACATTTTTATTTTTTAGTCTAATTAAGTATTTCTTATCTCAGAGACTATGGCAAAAATGTTTCCAGATAAAATCCCAGAGAATATAAATAGTTCTGGAGAAAAATTGGTTTACGACCTTCTTAAATCAGAGCCCAATACAGATGACTGGATTGTATTGCATTCATTATTAATTGGTAATCATATTAAAAATCGCTGGGGGGAAATAGATTTTATAATTCTTGCCCCTAAACTTGGAATATTTATTATTGAGGTAAAATCTGGTCGAGTAGAGAGAAATAAAGGAATATGGAGATACATTGACAGGTATGGACATATTTCTGAGGACCCAAGAGGGCCTTTCGCTCAAGCAAGAGAAGCTATGTATAGTCTTAAAAATTACCTAATTAAAAGGTATGGCAAAGGTAGCAGTATTGATAATCTTCTTATGAATTATGCTGTTTTCTTTCCACATGTTGATCAAATACCAAATGGGGTCGAGATAGAAAAGTACCAACTTCTTATAAATCTAAAAGGTGCTGCCAACGGAGAGATTCTAAATTTTATTAATAAATTATCTCATCAAACTCTTCTTAATTTATCAACCAAATTTTCCATTAATCAGGGGGATCTATTACCGGAGAAGAAACAGGTTGAAGAAATATTTTCATTCCTTAGACCAGATTTTATATCAGAGATTTCTGAGAGCACAAAATCCCGAATGCTTGAAAACAGGATAAAAGAGCTTACTGAAAAACAATATTATGCTCTTGATTTGATGAGAGACAACCCTCAATGTCTTTTTACAGGAGCAGCTGGAACAGGTAAAACATTCCTCGCTCTCGAAGCATTCCACAGGTCATTTGAGTCAGGGGAATCATGTTTACTCCTTTGTTCAAGTAATAATCTTGGACAATGGTTAGGTAATCAATGCAAATACATAAATTCAAGACCCGGATACTTTGTTGGCTCTCTTAATAGCTTTATTAATGCTCATTCGTTGTCAGAGAATGATAATGATAAGTATCTTGACAATTTGTTGGATAAAATAACATCGGGTAAAATAAAACAATATTCCAGATTAGTATTGGATGAGGCTCAGGATATTATATCCGATAAGTTTTCAATGGATATTTTAGATTTCCTGATTGATGGAGGTTGGAAAAATGGGCAATGGAATATTTTTGGAGATCTTGAACAGCAGGCAATTTTTACAGAACTCTCACCATCTGAAATATTAAATAGTTTTAATACTTATGTAAATCAGTATAGTCGTGCTCGATTAGATATTAATTGTAGAAACACAAAGAGAATTGGAGAATATGTTTCATTAGCATCAGGATTCATAGAACCTCCGTTTAAATACTCAGAAGTTGAAGGTGAGCCTCCAGTCGTTGAAACTTATGATAATAATAGTGAGAGGGAGGATAAATTGATTTTGATTCTTAAAAAGTTATTGAAAAATAAAGTTCCAATTACTGAAATAACTATTTTAACAGAATTCCCTGACCTTTGTAAAGTGATTATTGAAAAACAGATCAAGCTGAAAATTCAATTGTTGTCTTTTCAGGGGATTGATTTTTGCAATAGAACTGGTGTTACAATCTCTACTATTAAGAATTTTAAGGGGTTAGAAAACAATTATGTAATTATTATGGACCTTGATGTTCCGGACAATCCCAGGATTCAGAAATTATTTTATACATCGCTCTCAAGAGCAAAAATCAAACTTTTCTTAATTTTATTATCTTCTGTATTTGAAACGGTAAATAAAATCTTTATACAACATATTTCAAGTTCATTTAGCGAAGAATAATTGCATGCGTGATAATATAGCAAAATATCTCAAACAAGAAATATTAGGTCCATCTGCAGAATTTGATGAATTAACTGGAATTGATAAGTTACCTGATAATCCATTAGATAGATTTATTACCGGAATACTGTTTCCCCAAAGAACACAACCGGGCAAAGATGATCTTGGCGAGGAGGAAGATCCAGTTGTATTTGATACTGGAGATGATTCTACAGACGGTAGACTTAATTTGACTGGATCATATCGACCTTCAGCAATTGGCTTTAGTTGCCATGTCGTTTATGATGCTCCACTGGGAATATTGATATCTTTTACTATTTATAACAAGGTCGGAAATGAGTCAACGAATAAAGACAACCCCAATGAGCAAAAATTTAAGTATAAAGGTATTAAATACAAGATTAAAAAAGTATTATCAAAAAAGGATCTACCATCAAAAGGTAAGTATATTGAATTTCCTATAGAAATTGATGGGAAAAAGGATAGTTTAGCACTTGGCCTTCTATTACATAATATACCTGATTATAAAGATAAGATTACAGGTGATATAATTACTGTCACTACTCTCAACAAACAAGTTTTGGATAAAGAAAAACCAAGTGGTAGCTTTTTTAAACACTGTTTTTTCCAGGTTGAATTGAGAATTACATCATCCAAAAACGAAGGTTGCTTTTTGCCATATCCTGGATTAAAAGTCCGTGATCAGGATAGCGAGGAAAAAACTCGAAGGTTATTGTTTAGAAATTACCCAGTATTTGCAACAGGTCATGGATGTTCTGTAAGTTGGAATCCTATAGATATTGGCTCAACAAACGAACTATATACTGATTTTACCCCTTCATATGAGGTAAAACCTGTCATTCCTGAGATTTTTGATGACATTTCACTTGATATGTATAAGTTTGGAGTCGATGAGAAGTATTTATACAAGAATATAAAACTATTAATTAAGAAATATAATTCTTGGATTGAGATTAAATATAAAGAACTTAGCTCAATAGATCAAAAATATTCTGAAGCTGGTTTAGAACAAATACGTCTTGCCCGTGAGTGCTCCATGAGAATCGAGCGAGGACTTGAACTAATTCAGGAGGATCCACTTGTTCGAAGAGCTTTTTTGTGGATGAATCAGTCAATGCTTGCCCAACAGATCAGGTATGCTATTGAAACTAAAAAAATCATTAATTCTTATCAAGAATCTGATAAATGTGACTCTTTACCTGATCCAGCAGATCCACAAACTTGGCCAGATTGGAATCCTGAGTCAAAACAGAATCGAAAATTTGGTAAATGGCGACCATTTCAGATTGCATTTATTCTGATGAATTTATGTTCTATTTATGATCCAATAACTTATAAAGACGAACGGCAGCTTGTTGACTTGATATGGTTTCCAACTGGAGGAGGTAAAACTGAAGCTTATCTTGGTTTAACTGCCTTTACAATTTTTATCAACCGACTTATTGATAAAAGACGATCTGGCACAAGTGTAATTATGAGATATACTCTTAGATTACTAACAGCTCAACAGTTTCAAAGAGCTGCTTCTCTTATTTGTGCCTGCGAGCTTATTAGAAAAGAAAACTCAGAAAAGTTAGGAAATGAACAGATTTCACTTGGGTTATGGGTAGGAGGTGATTTAACTCCAAATAAGAACAAGCAGGCTGTAAAAAAGTATGAGAGTTATTTAGAAAACAGGAGCAAAGATTATCCATTTGTTGTAAGAAAATGTCCATGGTGTGGAATGGAAATTGGGAAGCATTATGAGAATGGAGTTACTGGAGTTGTAAAATTAAATAATCCGGATAGAATTGTTTTCAGATGTTCTAATAAAATCTGTGATTTTCATAAAACTGACCTTCCTCTTTATGTAGTGGATGAGGAAATATATAAACAAACGCCATCACTTGTAATTGGTACTGTAGATAAATTTGCACAATTAGCATGGACCACAGAACCTAAAACTTTGTTTGGACTTGGAAAAGAACCCCATTTTCCACCATCATTAATAATTCAGGATGAATTGCATCTTATTTCAGGTCCATTAGGTTCAATGGTAGGTATCTATGAGACATTAATTAATGAATATTGCACACAAAAGACTCAAGAAATCTTAATCAAGCCAAAGATTATAGCTTCAACCGCAACAATTAGCAGGGCTACTGATCAGATGAATGCTCTTTATTGCTGTGGTAACGAAAACGTGAAAATATTCCCTGTGCAGGGACTTGAATTTGGAGACTCGTTTTTTGCTCGAAAAGAAGTAGATGCCATCGGTAGAAAATATATCGGAATATTCACTCCATCATCTCCATCATTTGTCACGACTCAGGTTAGAGTGTTTTCATGTCTCTTGCAGGCACCATTATTATTTTCTTCAGACCCTGGTATAATAGATCCTTATTATACTTTAATTGCTTACTATAATAGCCTCAGAGAATTGGGTCATGCTCGAACATTGACTGATTCCGATATCCCTGAACGGTTAAAATATCTACATCGCCGTGATTTACATGAAAAAGATATTAAAAGATATCTTGATTATGATAGAGTCATCGAGTTGACCAGTCGTGCCAATAGTGATGAAATAACATTATATCTGGAACAACTTGGTAGTAAATTTACGGGTGATCCATGGGATTCAAAAGATATTTGCCTTGCCACTAATATGATTTCAGTTGGTCTTGATATTCCACGACTTGGTTTATTGAGTATAGCAGGCCAACCTAAAACCACATCCGAATATATACAGGCTTCTTCAAGAATTGGGAGATCATCTTCCGGACCTGGATTAGTAGTAACTCTTTATAATCCTGCAAGAGCAAGAGATAGGTCAATATATGAACAATTTCAATTTTATCATTCGTGTTTCTATGGACTTGTCGAACCAACAAGTGTTACCCCGTTTTCATCACCAGTGAGAGATAGAGCATTGCCAGCAATTATTACCTCACTTGTAAGATATCATAGGAAACAAAATTATCCAGATAATCCTATTGCCGGGAAACCGGATGATGAGATTAAAAATGATATTCTTAGAATCCTGAAAGAACGAGTCGATTGTATTTCTCCAGATGAATCTGATAGTCTTGTTGAGGAGACAATAGAATTCTTTCAACACTGGCATAATATTAGACCGGAGATTTATGGTGATTACTTTAATAAATGTTCAGTTACACCATTACTATATAATCCAGGAAGTGTTGTTTCGGAGTTCATTATTAAACATGCAAAGCCTGCTCCAACATCAATGCGAAATGTGGACCTTGAATGTAAAACCGATAAGATTACAAATTATTAGATTATAAAAGAATAAGATGGATGGCATTAAAATCAGGAGGGCCCAGCTTATTGCGCCTTTTGGGATAGGAGGAATAATAAATTCAAAAGAAGGAGATTCCTTTATGGTATGTGGATTGGATAGGTGGGAAAAGGAATATGGTTCAGAAAAAAGTAATTACAAAGAATTTATAATTTCTGAACCTCGTCTACAAAGAAGGCTCGGGGTTGATGAGTTCAGACTCCCTCCAGATTTTAGAGAAAAAAATGAGGGGGTAAATAATACTGATAAGAAAATTCCAGTTGTTCGATTTCCTCGCTGGTATTACTGCACTTATTGTGGACAAATGGAATTACTAACCTATTTTTCGGGACCTGCAAAGTGTCAGAATAATGAGTGCAAGGGGATCAAAAGGAAAGATAATTTTTTAAAACCTGTAAGATTTGTTACGACTTGTTCCGAAGGGCACATGGATGATTTCCCTTTTTTAAAGTGGGTACATAAAAAAAAGGACTTTGATGATAATCATAAACTTGAGTACAGGGCTTCAGGTGCAAGTTCATTATCTGGTATTTTCATTGTATGCAAAACTTGTGGAGCAATGTCAAGTCTCGCCGGGGCCTTGACTCCTGGGGCACTAAAAAGCGCTGGTATATCCTGTAAAGGTAGCAGACCCTGGCTTGCCGATCAAGGGAATGAGGATTTTAATTGTCCTTCCGATGACTCTTATTCAGGTATTCAACGCGGTGCTTCAAATGCCTATTTTCCTCTGGTCTATTCCTCGATATATATTCCTGAGGATGAAGGATTGACTTTTGAACAATCTGCTTTACTTGAGGAACGTTGGCCAAAAATTAAGGGATTTATTACTACTGATACCCACGGTAATCTTAATCCTTTATTAATTGAACAGATAAGTTCATTACTTGATATGGATGTCGAAATTGTGACAAGATTCATTGAAGCAAAACAAGGAATGAGTCAGGCAGATTTGACTGTAAACCTGGATGCAGGAGAGGAGAAATTCAGAGAAGCAGAATATTTGGCAATTACCACCAATTCTGGAACCAGGCATGATGAATTCCATACAAGGGAATTTAATATTAATGAATATGATAGTCCAGTTCAAAACTATTTTGACAGAATAATATTAGTAGAACGATTAAGGGAAACAAGAGCTTTTGTTGGGTTTAACAGACTTATACCAGAGGATAGCAGATCATTGTATCAGAAAAGAAATGAGCTATCAATAAGACCGAAGAACTGGTTGCCATCATATTTTGTAAGAGGTGAAGGTATCTTCCTTAAGTTTAATGCCCAAATGCTTGAAAACTGGGAAGCAGATGCAGATGTCATCAATCATTTTAAAAGGGTTAAAGGAAATTATCAGAATTATCGTAGAGAAAGAGGAGTTATCTCTTCAAGGGAAATCAAGCCAGGATTTGTTCTTCTTCATTCATTTGCACATGCACTTATAAATGAGTTTTCTTTTGAGGCAGGTTATGGGAGTGCAGCTCTCAGAGAGAGAGTTTATTACAATAATGAAGAAGGAATAAAAGAGATGCATGGTATCTTAATATATACATCATCAGGCGACTCTGAAGGAACGTTAGGGGGCCTTGTATATCAGGGAAGACCAGGGCGTTTTGAAAGAATAATACTTTCAGCTCTTAGTAGAGCAGAATGGTGCTCTGCTGATCCAGTTTGTATGCAAATCAAAGAACAGGGCCCTGGAGGATGTAATGGAGCTGCTTGTCATAACTGCCTGCTTTTGCCTGAAACGTCATGTGAAGAGTTCAATATTTTACTTGACCGTGCATTAATTACCGGAACCTTAAATAATAGCAAAATTGGATATTTCCAGAAATAAAAATATAAATTATGCCAAGGTTTGAATTTAGTTTTATTACAAGAGAAGAAATTTTGACATCACCAGGTGGAAGGGAAATGATACAGGCTATCGACCATCCAAGCAGTGAAAAAATTTTTATCCTTACAGGTTGCCCTGGAAGTGGTAAAACAACAATTAGTATTCATAGAGCAGCCTATCTTGAAACCCAAAAGAAAAACTTTATTATGCTAACTTATGGGAAATTATTAAAGCATAGTATTAAGAAAATTGCAGAAAAAGCAAATCTTGCTGAGGGGAGAATTGATACACTTATGACATGGTATTATTCAAAATTTAGGGTATTAATGCTTACTAATGACAGACCAGTAGATATTGATATCAAGAGCAGTTTTTCAAATTCTCATTTTGCAACGGAGAAATTGGACGAAATAATTATTGATGAAGGGCAGGACCTTTGGCCTGAGTTATATAGAAATTTTCACCTGATTACAAAAAATCTTACCATTGGTTCTGATGACGCACAATCAGTATATGATGGCAGGATGAGTACTGAACAAATACTTCTGGAAATTTCAAGAAATGGAGATGACCCCAGAAGATTTACACTTACAGCGAATTTTAGAAATCCGAGAAGGATTTATGATTTTTCAAAAAAATTTCTTCCAAATGCTCTTAGATTAAATATTAGTCAGTTCACAAAGGGAGATGGGGACCTACCATTTATTTATTTTTTCAAGAATAATGAAGAAATGATAGTCAGGCTTTCTACAATTATATCAAATAATGAGGGGGTTAATATTGGAATTCTTTGTGAAGAAAAATATCAAGTGGATTATGTTTTTAGTAGTATATCTAAAAATAGCAAAAATATTTCTCGCTACCATAGTACATTGCCTATAGAAGATATTGATAATGTTCTTATTACAACTTTTAAGTCAGCAAAAGGTCTCGAATTTGAAGTTGTAATATTACCATTTGTAGAAAGATATTCTGAGAGATGGGACTCAAATAGAAGAAGTTATTATGTAGGATGTACAAGGGCAAAACAAAAATTATTTCTTCTTTGCTCTTCTCCACAATTACCTCCAGTATTTAATGGGTTTGAAAGTAATTTATATCGCAAAATTGGTTAATATTTAATTTTAAAAATAATGGGTAAGTCAAGCAAATCCGTTGAAATGCAGACCTCAATTTTATATAAAATTGATAGTTATTATATTATAATTGAGAAAGAAAACCTCAGGCATTTTCTGAATCGTGGGATCATTTATCCAATCTGTTATGAAAATAATGATATCTTCCTGAGGGAGAACCGTAAAAAGGATATATTTGATAAATGTCCCGGAGCCATACCCATTGTTAAAAAAATGGTTAAACCCGAAGATGAAGAGGCTCTTATTGAAATTGACGCCAATCTTGATTTTCCAGACAATTTGACTGAGATAGGAACTGACATAATTTTGTATCCTTATCCTCTTCCTATATCTCGAATAAAAAGAATTTATTTTCCTAATGAAAAATTGAAAAGTGAATTCCGTGATCAACCATTGATCAAAGTTAAATTGCCTGATTCATATTTAGATAAAATTCCCTCAGGGGCTGTTTACCTTGACGAAGTTGATTTTACCCCTGCAAATGAATTCAATAAAAGCGATGAAGTTACAAAACAACTTCATGCATTTAATGGTCTTCTGGGTGCAGCTTTATTTATTAAAAACTCCGGGTTTTTCCATTCAAATATTACTGAAGAATATTCTGAATACTCAAGAGATTTTATCCAATTGATTGTTCATCTATCAGGTCTTTATGAATCTTTTGATAAGGCTGGGAATAAATTAAACTTCTCCTATAAAGAATTTGAAAAAAACAATAAAATCTTTGATGTAATAATTGATTTATTGAATAATCAGAAGATTAATGAAGAAAAAGGCTTATCCTGGATGGGAATACTAACTCATTTATTTAATAAGTATTTATCTACAGATGAAGAACTTACAGATCTTGTTAATTTTCTGGAAGAACTGAGAGGATTTAAAATTAAGGATGAAGAGAAATTTAGTATTCTGAATCAAAAAATAGTTGAATACAAGGACAATCTAATAAGCTTAAAAGATCTTGTTAATCTCGATTTATTGGACAGTGCCGATTTTAGATCTTTTCGTTATGCAATTATAATTCATCAATATTGTAGAAAGAAGATGGAGGACCAGGAACAGTCAAGAAATGTTTTATTAAGGGAAGAGAATCCCATAATTGAGCCATCGAAATTAATATTACATCTCTTGTTGCTTGGTTATTATTATGGATATGAAAGATTAAAGTCTGAGGAGCATTGCGAAAAGGAGAAAGGAATTGATCCTGAATATCTGGTTGACAATCCTTCCCTGAAAATAACTCTTAAGGATCCCATTGAAATATTTGCGATGGAGACAGTATTTCGGTTCGTTTTTATTAATAAGTTCAAACGAGAAAAGCCAACAATACTTAATGATAGAATATTTCGACCTGAATATCTCAAGGAAGAAGTCAAAGAACTCACTTCTTTTGTTGATTCGGATGAAATCTACTTTCTAAAGGTTTACCAGGTTAAAATTCTCGGTGGGCAGTTTTATTGGATAAAAAAAGAATCTTATAGAACTAAATTAATACATGATTTAGAGGTTGAATTTGGAAGGATGAAGTACCCCGAAATATTGACAGAGCAATTTTTTGTAACGTGGTGGTTCTATAACTATTTAAGAGATGAGATTAATATTACTGTTAACTTTCTTAAAGATTTGAAAAAATCTCCTGAATTCAAGATAAAATTTGAATTGCGAAGGATTCATGTCCAGAAAGTTATTCTGGAAAGCAAAGATGTTCCAATAGTAAGACTGAAGATGCTTTTTGAGTGTATTAGTATAGATAGAAAGTTTATTTAGTAATTTCCTTATGAGTATTATTGAAGAAAATACCGAAGTTTACGCTCTTCTGTCAAGTCTCTCATTTTTAAATTCTCTAACTAATGAACAGGTCAATAAAGTCGTATCTCTTTATGATCGTTTGAAAGGGGATGGTAGAATAACAAAACAGAATAAGGATTCAAAAGATAACCTTCTTTACCTGTATGCACTTTTCTTCGAAAAATATCTCCTTCTTCAGAAAATAGACGACATAACCTGGTATCTGCCTGATAGCTGGGCCGTGAAATATAGATTGAAGGCAGTATATCTTTCATATTATGTTAATAATATTATTACTGATTATGGGTATAATTTCAGTAAGGCTATAACTTTTATAAAAGAATCATTGAAAGAAGATTTTGCGATGAAGCTGGAAATAAATAAAACTCTCGGTCTTTCAATATATACTTATTTTCTGGTAAAAGGCGCCAAAGAATTGGATTCAAGAGGACTTATTCCACTCAGGAAAAAAATATTTCAGGATGCAATCTTTGATTCTGGAATGATTGAGTTTTTTACACCAGAAATTCTTTGCGGTATTGTAGCAAAAGTTCCGGAGATGGCTATAGATATGAATATTGATAATTTAACAGATATATATAAATTTCTCTTAAATTCATCAAAAGACTTTGAATTTCTAAATATGAAATTTCCTCTAAGAGTAATTTAATAAATCCTGACTATGAACAGATCAATCCATGAAACTCATCTACTTAATCTTTATACAATTGCTTTAGCTGATAATAACGTTTCAGCAGATGAAATTCAGCTGTTGCATGAATATGCTTTAAATACTGGTATTTCAGAGGCAAATCTATATGAAATTATAAATAATCCTCATCATGTATCTCTAACTTTGCCTGAAACCTTAGAGGAGAAAATTGAACATTTATACGAACTTGCTTACATGATAGCCATTGATACCAGAATTGATGTAAGGGAAACCACTGTTTTCAGAACCATGGTACACGAAATGGGATTTAATGCAGAGTTAGCTCAAAAGATAATTAACCTTGTGATTGACTTAATCCAGGAGAAGAAAGAACAATCTCAGATTATTGAAAGTCTATTAAGATTAGTTAAAGAAAATACATAACTTCCTATTATTATTTTATGAATTTTTGATTTTTCCTTTGTACTGTTATTGACACTATTATCTGATTTTGAATTTTAAATTAAATGGAATAGCACTATTTATTTTGAGATTAAGATTGCATTCTCGTTTAAGAAGACTTATTTATTACAGACTGTTGAATATAATGAACAAAATTGAGGATAAAGAAATAGTATATTTTTCCACAAAAATTAAGTCATATGGGAAGTCAAATTTTATTGATTATCCATGGAGAAGGACTAATAATATCTGGCATGCTATTGTAGCCGAAATTATGCTTCAAAGGACAAAAGCTGATCAGGTCGTGCCAGTCTATAATGATTTTGTGGAAAGATTTAGTACTCCTGTTGATTATCAAATGCATGTTTCTCAGACAGACGAAAATATATTCAAAAATCTTGGTCTAATATGGCGAAATGAAACCTTTAAGAAGACTGTTGATTACATTGTAGTAAATGGTTTGCCAGAAAATAAAGAGGGATTTTTGAAAGTTCCAGGAGTGGGTGATTATGTGGCTTCCGCAGTGTTATCATTTCATCTTGGAAAGAGGGAAGTATTAATCGATAGTAATATTGTCCGACTTATTGGGCGGTTTTTTGGATTTAAATTTGATAATGAGACAAGAAGAAAGAAATGGTTTATTGAAATAGTAGAAAGGATTACTCCAAAATTGGAAGTTAGAAATTTCAATTATGGAATATTGGATTTTTCAATGCAAATCTGCTCTCAAAAACCTAATTGCAAGATTTGCATAATGCAAAAGAAATGTAAATTCTTTGATAATGAGTTCAAAGATAAGTGATTATATTGTCGGAGTTGCTGTAAAGAAACTATCTGCAGTTGAATGTCCTTCAGGTACTTCTAAGCAGCATGAATTTAATGGTGTTAATAGTATTCAAAAGATTCTTGGCAAGGAGCCGAAACAACTAAAAACCCAATTCGGATATCTTCCTGATGAAGAAGAAAATATAGAATATGGTGAAGGTAATTCTACATGGTATGACTCAAGGGAAGGGAAGCCAAGATCAGCAGAATATCGATTATACTATACTGGGAACACTCCAATGGATAAGGCAACTGAGGGTGACTTTCTTTTTATTTGTCTGAAATCGAACGGTGATTTATTGGTCATAATTACTCCGGAAAATTCCAGTACAGGAAACCAGCTTCTCTGGCTGTTTGATGTTTCAGAAATTAATCGCAATTATGTTATAAAGGAATTCAACGTTGAAGACCGAGTATTGAATTATGTTTCAAAATACATTATGAAATTGCTTGGGATACAGGTTATTGATGAAGTTCCAACATATTTTGAAGAATTAATTAAGACTTTCGGATATAGTTTCCCTACAACATTTGAATTTTCACAATTTGCACGGAAGACCTGCAAAGAGGTATCAATCAGGGAAGATCCTGATGAAGCTTTACTTAAGTATCTGGATAGGGAAGAATCCTTATTTAGAATGCTTGAAGCCCATATTATAAAAGAACAAGTTGAAATTTTTTATACGAAGCACTCAGATGATAATGCGGTTAATATAGACGCATTTATTAGTCTTGCTTTGAGCATAATTAATACGAGGAAATCACGTGCTGGACATGCATTTGAAAATCATTTAAAATTTATATTTACAGAATTAGGGCTCAGTCATTCAAAAGGGCAATGTACTGAAAGGAAAAATAAACCTGACTTTGTATTTCCGGGAATAAAATTTTATCATGATATGGATTTCCCTGTCGAGCTGTTAACAATTCTGGGTGTAAAAACGTCAGCAAAAGATCGATGGCGTCAGATACTGACAGAAGCTGATAGAATCCCTCATAAACATATGATTACACTTCAACCAGCGATCACAGTAAATCAACTTACCGAGATAGCAGCTTCAAACATTCAACTTGTAACCCCGGAACAGATTAGGATCAGTTATAATCAAAAACAAAGAGAATCAATTTTAAATTTGAGAGATTTCATAGCAGTCATAACTGAAAAGCAGAATAGAACTACTTACCGGTTTACTTGATTACTTTATTTTCAATAAGAAAATTTACCAGATTTGTAGCTATTGATTTAACTACAGGGACAGCTACCGAGTTCCCGAATTGATGATATGCCTGAGAATTTGAAACTGGCTGAGGTTTTCTGCCATCAAAAAATTTGTAACATTTTTTTGGAAAACCCTGTAACTTGCATGCTTCTAATGGTGTAAGCATTCTGGGTCTTGAATTTTCTCCTTGAGAAATTAATATTTCAGCTCCATCTTTATGATACCTTGCTGACATTGTTCGAGTGACTTTATTTTTATAAGGAGGGAAAATAATTCCATATCCAAATCCCTGTCCAATACTGGCATGATGTGCTTTATGCCTTTGAAGTGTCTCCCAGGTACCTGGACCTAATGTATATTTGGTATCCACCTTTTTATTTGGGAGTAGAACATCTGAAAGTTCATATAATCTTCTCTCAGGGGGATCGGGGAATAAATCTTCGATGAACCGTTCCAGCCTATAATTTTTTCTTATACCAATGATATAAATTCTTTCGCGATGCTGTGGAACCCAGCCTGCTGCATCAATGACACGTGATTTAACATGGTACCCTACACGGTTTAATTCCTTATTAATTATTTCAAAAGTAATACCCTTATCATGACTTTCAAGATTCTTTACATTTTCAAGAAGAAATGCATCAGGCTTTTTAAGTCGGAGAATTTCTTTAACCTTAAAAAACTCTGTTCCCTGAGTTGGATCTTTAAAACCGTGATTTCTTCCAAGGGATTGCTTTTTTGACACTCCTGCAAGCGAAAAGGGTTGGCAAGGAAAACCTGCAGTTAAGATATTGTGATCGGGAATGAGCTTTTTATTTTTTTTAAGGGCGGATACGATTGGAGTTATATCACCAATATCAAGTTTTTCTCCATGAAATGCCTCGTATGTTATTTGACTATATTTATTCCACTCCGATGAATATACACATTCACCTCCTGCAGATTCAAAGGCAAATCTAATGCCTCCTATGCCTGCATAAAGATCAATAAATGTTACTTTTTTGTCATGTTTCATATGATGGTAAATTTAAACTTTATTAGCACAATTCTATTTCCATCTAACAATGATTTTAGAATATTAATTCATTTGATAAGGATTAGTTTTTCAGGATCTTCAATTTTCCATTATTAGAATTGAAAGATGAACAGGAGCTGAAAACATAGCTTATTTATAAAACCCCCTATTCAAATCAGAGCTTTTTAATCCTTTGCATACATTCCTACATCCTATATGCAGATCCTTGCTTAATTATTAAAGGGTTCTATAAAATACCCCCCTGCCAACCATCCCTATGACCTACCCCGTGAGTCGATTTGAAAATAAATTCAAATCATAAAACTCAATGATAATGGCAAAGATTTATGTAGCATCAAGCATCAAGGGCAACAAGACCAACGGGTTTGCACGTCCAAGCGTAACTATCGAGAACAAGAAGGTAAGCAAATGTGGTCTTTCAACAAAGAAAGACTATGTATTCTTCCAGTTCGACATGTCGGAAGAAAAGACAGAAGGATGGAACTGTAGTGTAGCTGATTTGAAAGGTCTCGATAAAAGTCCTATTAGCCATGATGACAAAGGCGATTTCCTACTTGAGAACTTGATTGGTACTGTTCCTTCATCACTGAAAGAGCCAGTATCATTCCATGTAGCCAAGTAGTGTTCATTAAAAGAAAGAGAGTTGAAATACACTCTCTCTTTTTTAAATTGGCCACACCCGCCAGAGATATAGACATCAAGTGAAGAAGTACGTTTCAGCAAGTGATAACCTGATAGGTTAAGAAGGAGCGAAAGTTCCTTCTTTTTTTTAAAAAGCTGTTAAGTTTTTATATAGGCAATATGGCTTTTGCATCCTCAAAACTCTTGAGAGAAATTATAGGTTTTAAATATAATAGTAATCACTCCTTCCTTGCACCCTGAAATTGGCGTAAATGATATATCTGGACTTTTTGGAAAAGATCAGGAGGCATATATATGAAGCCGGAAAAGAGTATAGTAATAGTTATCTATATAGGTACAGGAGTATGTATAGGAGAAAAGCATGTATTAAGGGTCATTTTGTACCATTCATAGGCATGATTGGTAATCAAGTGATTAAGAAGTAATAACCAGATTATTATAGCTAAATGTTACAGTAATGGACTTATTGCTCGAAATATAGCATATAGAGCATAACGCGAACAATTGACTTAAACCCTCCTTTTTGTCAAGTACAGAAATACACCGGGTCACAACAATATTTTTTGTGTCCTACCTTCTGTTCATTTCCCCAATGCAAAGTTATCCTGGTTTAAAAGGACTTCGCCTTACAGGTTTCCAAAAGACTACGGCATAAACCCGCAAAGCCGATGCACAAGCCATTTATTCCGTTTCCTTTTGGAAATCCTTTTTAACCACTAAATCTGGTGCATAAGGGAAGTGAATGAATTATTCTATTCACATAATTAACTCATAAAACTAATACTGAAAAAAATGAATAAAGTTGATCTTAATAATATTTCTGAGGTAAAGTTGATATACCTTTCAAAGATCAGGGCTTCTGATCGTCCAAAAATTACTTCTTCAAAGGATGCATATGATCTATTTGTGTCTACATGGGACCTAAACACCCTTGAATATTTCGAAGAGTTTAAAGTACTCTTGCTGAATCGCTCTAACGCTGTCTTAGGACTTATTGCGATTTCCAAGGGTGGAATTTCGGGAACCGTGACTGATGTAAGGATTATACTTCAGGCAGCAATTAAATCATGTGCTTCCAGTATTATTGTTGCACATAACCATCCTTCCGGAAATTTAAATCCGTCTGATTCGGATACGAAGATCACCCAGAAGATAAAAGAGGCTGGAAATATAATGGATATCCAGCTTCTGGATCATTTAATAATTACTTCGGAAGGCGATTATTATAGTTTTGCCGATAATGGATTGGTTTAACTTTTTCCTAAATTAGGGGGATGAATATTACTAAAAGAGTATTTAAATCAAACAATAATGGTAGAATTTAAGAAAAATGATATAGTTAACTTTCTTCCTGAATATAAAGATAATAAGCAGGAATTTGACTACATTCTCATTGAAGATCCTGATGGAGGAAGAGTAAAAGTGATGCCAGTGAACAGCAGTATGGAGATACCTCCTATACAGGTGGTTAAAACAGAGTGGCTTATTAGAAAATCCGATTTATAAAATTATCTTATAGACCATTTTCATTGTAGAGTAAAAATTAATAATTTATACAATTTAAATAAGACAATATGAAAATAATTTCAGCAAGGATTACGGCTTATCCTAAAACCTTTTTTGATCCGATGCCAATGGTTTATGTTACATTGGAAAATAAACAGGAAGAATTCCTTTTTGAATTCTATCCTGACGAAATCAATTTTGATAGAGAAGAATTTGTTGGTCTTACTATCGAAGATGCCAGGCATCTTAAGTTTAAGAAAGACAAAAAATATCTTCAGTCATAAATATATAGGGAGGAATTAATAATTTAAATAAATAATTCTTGAGCACCATAGTTTATTGATACATATCATGTTAGAAAGTATAGAAAAGCAAAAAGAGTATTTAAAGAAACTTACTATCGACAGATCTGAAAGCGCTAAAACCCTTGAAAAGCCATCATTAATTGGGGTAAGACGAAGTATAGTTGATAAGTATTCAGACCAGGCTCATTTTATATATGAATTACTTCAAAATGCTGATGATGCTCTGGCAACTAAATCAAGATTTATCCTTTCAAAAGACAATTTAATTTTTATACACAATGGGACCATAGGTTTTACAGTTTCAAATCCTGAAACTGAAGACCAGATAAGTAAGACAAGCAAATTAGGTCACATCAATTCTATCACTTCAATCGGGAATACTACTAAAGACAAAGCAAAAATCGGCAAGTTTGGAGTAGGATTCAAAGCTGTTTTTCAGTATTCAAATTCTCCGCACATTTATGATAATAATTTCAGATTCAAAATTGAGAGATTCATTGTACCTCAAGAACTGAAGCAAGACCATCCTCTGAGACAACAAAAAGAAACCTTGTTCTATTTCCCTTTTGATTTACAAACCAAATCGAAGGAAGAAGCATATAGCGATATATTATTAAAACTAAAGTCTCTTGTCCATCCTGTTCTGTTTCTTACCAACTTGAAAGAGGTGGTTTGGGAAACAGAATATGAAAAAGGAAAATACACCAAGACAATAAGGGATCAATTGCAATCAGGTGAAACATTTTGCGAATTAATAACCTTATTGGATGGATTAGATCGTAGACATTTATGGCTTTTCACGAGAGGTTTGGAAGAACAATCTGTTAAGTATTCTGTTGGATATTTTCTTGACAGGCATAAAAAACTCGATTCGTCAAAGTACTTTACCGCATTTTGTTTTTTTCCGACAAAGGAAACTACAAATTTAAAGTTCATTATTCAAGCTCCTTTTCTTTTGACGGATAGCCGGGAGGGAATTAAAGCAGGGGATAACTGGAATAAAATGCTTATTAACAAACTTTCGGTATTAGCAGCTGAGAGTTTACTAATTCTTAAAAAAATTGGATTAGACAATGACATACCTTTAATAGACGACAAAATCGTTAACCTGATTCCATATAACCCAAGTGATTTTACGGATATTAATGACAGGAATAAAATCTCTTTCTACCCTTTTTATAATGCAATTAAAGGTAAGTTTCAAAATGAAAAACTACTTCCTGCAAAGAATAACAAATATTCTTCAAAAAATTCAGCATACTGGGCATCTGACACCGAATTAACAGAGTTGTTTTCAGATAAGCAACTTGCCAATTTAATGGAGAAAGAAGATGCTAAATGGGTTTTCACTTCATTGGGAAGAAAACAGGTTGCTCAATCAAACTGGGACCTGTTAATGTACATTGATGGAGGTGATGAACGCAGAGGAGTTCCTTCCAATCTTATTGTTACGAACCTGGACCCGGAAAAGATTTTCAGGAAAATAACAAATAAATTCATTGAAAGCCAGTCTTTCAGCTGGCTTAAAAGTCTATATTCATATTTAATTGAAAGGAGAGCTCTGTGGGAGAAAGAAAATAGTGTCTTAAGAAATAAACCAATTTTTATTAACTCTGATGGTAGCGCAGTTACAGCTTTTGATGTGGAGACTGGAAAGAATTTAGTTCTATTTTTTCCCTCAGAAAGCATAACAACAAATCAAATTATACACAAAGAATTTCTAACTGATCTTGATTCAAGAAAATTCTTTATAGCCTTTGGTTTAGATACACCTAAACTGAAGGATGAAATATATAATAATATCATTCCTCAGTATAAAAACAATTTTAATTACTCTAATACCTTCTTAATAAAACAACATTTTAATTCCTTCCTTAAATATTTTGAGGAATGTCCAAATATCAATATAACTGAATACATTAAAGAACTACAAAAAATTGAATTTTTAGCTTGTAAAACACAGAAAGGGAAAGGGAATATCGAATTTAAGGACCCTACCATTGTATATTATCCAACCGAAGAGTTGAAACTTTACTTTAAGAATAAGTTTGATGTCCCATTTATCGATTTGGAATTTTACAATGAATTTACTTCTCAAGAATCATTATTTGAAAAGTTCATAACTGCTTTAGGGATTAATAAAATTCCTATAATATTTGAATTTGAAATTAAGGGTTCTAAAAAAGATAAAATTCCGCTTTCACTCTGGACAAGATATAGCAGAGCTTATGATAAATATTTTGATGGGGCTGCTGAGATTATTAGCAACATATCAATGGAATCCTCATTACTTCTATGGAGGTTTCTCTGTGCGTCAATAAAAGATTTTGAAGGAATAGAAAATTTCAAATATGTCATTTGGGGGAGACATGATTATTTTTATGTAAAAGAACGAACAGAGAGTTTTGACTCAAGTGAGATCATTCGTCTAAAAGAATCCCAATGGATATATACAAATGCGGATACGACTGCTGAAGGGTCAACTCTTTCATTAGAGAATTTAGCTTTTGGATATGACACAATATCAAATGAAGCTAAAGCTCTTATGGAATTATTAGGAGTCAGGAATCCTGATGCAGAACTTAATCTTTCAGAGGAAAACAGAAGGATTTTTGCATTAGGCAAAATTATTAATGAACATAATCTGACACCTGAGTATGTAAGGCAACTTATTGAACAGGATCATCATAAACAAACTCAACGTACAGCCGAAGCGAATAATGAAGATAGTGACAATGAAGAAAGCCCGATTGATACTACACTGAAACATATAAAAGAGAGATTCAAAGAATCTGGGGGTAAGGGATCTGAGAGTAAAAAGCCTAAAGAAGATATAGAAGTAAGAGATGAGGATGATTTCACTAAATCAAGTATAGATTTTGAAAAAAGAAAAGAAAGTCTCACTGAGAAAGTACAGTCTGAAATTGAGGAAATAACAAGAATTCAGGAACTGACAGAAACTGCATATAACTCAGAGAAATACAGTTTCAGCTGGTTCAAGTCATTATTGGAATTAGAATATTTAAATGGCTCTGGAAATAGTAATACAGGGAAAGAAATTTCAATCCAGTTTTCTAAGGTCGAAATGGAGCCTGGTACTGAACGTACACTTATCCTGAAACATCCCAATAGATATATTCCACAAAATATCGAGGACACAGGTGATCTTACATTAAGATTGTATTCTGTAAATGACAGTATTACAGTTATGGTTGAGGTAGTAAATGTCAAAGAATTTACGCTGAGAGCAAAACTTAATAAGTCAGCTGACCTTTTTGACACTGATTTGGCCGATATCTACAAAGCAGTAATTGATATCAGAAATCCCATTTTTCTTCTGGATGAATTACGGAAGAATTTTATACGTCTGCCTTTTGAAGATTCTTTTAACCTGCAGAGAAACCTGACCGAAAACATTGAGTTTATTTTTGGGCCTCCCGGTACCGGTAAAACAACACACCTCGCAACGAAGATTTTGATTCCTTTAATGAAGAAAGAAGAAGGATTAAAAATTCTTGTTCTTACTCCGACAAATAAAGCTGCAGACGTTCTGGTAAATACTATCATAAAAACTATGGATGATGACGAAAGTTATGTTCATTGGCTTGTACGTTTTGGATTGACTGGTGATAAGGCTATTGAGCAAAGTCCTATCTTTCGCGACAAATCTTTTGATATAAGATCAAAATCCAAAAATGTAACCATAACTACAATAGCAAGATTTCCATACGACTATTTTCAGCCGGACCGCTTGGATCATCGTTTACATTTGAGAGAATTGCATTGGGACTTCATTGTAATTGATGAAGCATCAATGATTCCACTGGTAAATATAATTTTCCCATTGTATTACAAAACGGATACAAAATTCATAATAGCAGGAGATCCTTTCCAGATTCAACCAATTACATCAGTTTCTGAATGGAAGGATGAAAATATTTATACTATGATAGAGTTGGATAATTTCAAAAATCCTACAACAATTCCTCATAATTACCGGATCGTTAACCTTCCAACCCAATACCGAAGTATTCCTTCTATTGGAACGCTATTCAGCCATTTTACTTATAATGGAATTTTAGAGAATCATCGAAAAAGAAGTTCACAGAAGGAATTGAAGATAAACGGGCTAAAGATAGAAGATATAAATATTATAAGATTTCCTGTTTCTCCATTCGAAACTATCTATAAAGCCAAGAGATTAAATAATAGTTCAAGTTACCATATTTACTCCGCAATTTTCACATATGAATTTGCTAAATTCATTTCACAGGAAATAAACAGACATCAAAGTGAAACTTATAGGTTGGGAATCATTTGCCCATATAAAGCGCAGGCAACTTTAGTTGAAAAACTTTTTGCCTCGGGCAACTATGATAGCAAAAACGTAACTATTCAGGTTGGAACAATTCATGGTTTTCAAGGTGATGAATGTGATATAGTAATTTCACTGTTTAATCCTCCTCCAATCATTTCAGAATCACCAAGAATGTTTTTAAATAAGCAAAACATTCTTAATGTTGCTATCAGCAGAGCAAGAGATTACCTATTCATTATAATGCCAGATGAAAACACAGAAAATATTTCCTGTCTTAAAAGAATACAACAGATAGTAAAACTGATAAATTTAAAAGCAAAAGATAATTCAACAGAATATCAGGCCAGTAGAATTGAACAGGTAATGTTCAAGAAAAATAACTTTATTGAACAAAACTCTTTTTCAACTACTCATCAGTCTGTAAATGTATATTCAGAAGCAGAAGTTCTTTATGAAATCCGGTGTGAAGAAACCGCAATAGATATACAGGTCAGCAGACAAAAAACTAAAGCCCAAATTAGTATAGATCCTAAACTCCCTTATTTTAAACAGTCTGTAATCCCCAAAGAAGAAATTCTAAGTCATTCTATTCAAAATGGGGATAAAATTTAAAGGTGGTACATATTGTCTCGCTGCATTTCTCCAGGTGATATGGAGTACTCCGTGTGCTAAGCGGAGTAAAAAGAATGTACCGCCTTAGGGTCAATTATCCCGACCATTAAAGAACTTTTAAAAGAAGACTACACCTATGTGTGAAAGTCAATGTCTGCAATATTGTCCTATTGAGTAAATAAAAGAGCTATATGGTATTTCAAAATTATACTTTAATTCTTCCAAAAACAAATAGTTATGTCAGTCTATTCCTTTAGAAAATACAAGGTTATTTTTCTGACCTTCAATTGGCTTATCGTGCTTGTTTGATTGAAGTATTGTTCTCGGTATTCCATTTGGGAACGCAGAGCATCCACCCGAAAGCGGAGTTATGTGTTTGCACGAAAAACAAATTGGGTTAAGGAGTTCATTTGAATATCCTTTCTTCATAAACTGAAGCTCGATTCCTTCCGATTTCTCCAAATATTCAGGCAGAGACATTCTTGGGATTCTAAGCTCATCGCAAATTACAGGAATCTTTTTAAAAGGTTTTCCGTCGTTTCTGGTGGGTGTTTCTTCAGTCACAAGAGTAATAGGTACTCTGTCTTCAATAAGTCTAAGACAAAGAATTATTTGAGTCATGTCAGCGGTGTTTACAAATTTTTGTTTCTGATTTTCATATTCTGTTGGGGTCCATTTTTTTCTCATAATAACCTCATGGTCTGCAAATGAAGTGTCGATTTTTTCAAATAGATAAACTGGGTCTGGTGCAACAAGTGTAGATGTATCGTAGGGGATTTTTGCCGATTTTGTGAAATTTTTATCCATTAGAAAATCGAATGCTTTAATTACAATTTTGTCTGAAACCCCGTAGCATTCTCTTAGAACCTTATCAACGATGATAATTTCATTTCGGGCAAATTTTTGTTTGATAAAGTTGAATAACACAAAATCCTTATCGAATGGTAAGTAATAACGAACCAAATTCACAAGTGAACAGGTATCAATAACTACTCTCATCTAAAGTAAGTCTCTAATTTTAAAGGTGTCGTTTTAAGGCTTTTACTGGCTTCGTACTCATCAATAAAACCTTCATTGAATGCTGCCTGTATTGTTGTTATTAAGAGCGGTGAATTAATAGGTTTAGCAGGGCCACCGTCCTGTTTCTTGCCCTGAAGTTTTTCGAGTTCCCTCTGCTTTTTAATGTCTGCCAGTTTCTTTTTATGTCTTTCTTCGAAATCTTCTTTAATAGAATTATAATCTGACTGCACTAACTTCTTCTGTAAAAGAAGTCTTGTAAAGATTGCAATCTGGCTTAAGTGTGTCTCTTTGGATATCTTTTCTATAATATCAAAATGATAGTCGTTAGTTCTGTCTGCTTTATCGATTCCCTCAATAAGTGTGTCATACTCACCGACAAGAAAGTAATAGGCAAAGTCATAACACCATCTTTCAATCAGAGTTTTTTGAGATTCAGCAATATCTATTACATCTATTCTTTCAATTTCTTCTTCATTAAGTAAGTAATGGCCAAGCTCATGGATCAAGGTTAAAATTTCCCTTCTGTATGACTGTTGTCGTTTTAAAACAATCACATTTGGAGAAAGGAAAACACCGTCAATATTCGCTTTTTCTTTCTTCTTAGGTGGTTCAATGAATTCGAACACGAGAATATTCGCTTCAGCAAACTTTGTGATTAAAGCTTTTAAAAATTCTTTTTTATCAGCTATGAAATTAGGGTAGAGGGCGTTTCTTATTTTGCTTGCGACTATTTTTGGCTCATACTTTATATTGAAAGATGGCAATGTTCTATCAATTTGTAATTCAGCAAGCTTAGCCAAGGCTGAAAGAGATATCTTAAAATCTTCAAACTGATTTACAATCTTTCTTGCTTCAATATTAAGATCTGTTCCGAATTCTGCCTTCCTGAAAAAGATACTTGCATCTTTGCTCGGTTCCGGTGATTTTGGATCTAAATAGTAGTGTAACCCTTTATTAAAAACCTTGTCTATCTTTTTTAGATTGACAGGGTCTATCTTGCTTGCAAATATTTCTTCCCTCTCAATTGGCCTCTTTCTACCTTCACTTATCTTAGAAAGAAGTTCTTCTTCAGTCATTTTATACAATGAAAGAAGATATTTTAAACGTAATATGTTCTGTTGGATTTTCAAGAGTTTCAGTCAGTCAAACAAATTTATGTTAAATTAAATTGATATGAAACAATATTTTTGCATATAGTTGACCATTATTCCCCAATATTTAATAGTCATTTATACAAGTTGAAAAGAGTGCAGTTCCGATCACCAGACCCCTTACTTAATTTCCATATTCTGGGTGAGATGAAAGTGAGAGTGTTTTTAACCACTTATTATTAGGATTTATATTAGTATTTTTGCTGCAATTAGATTCCAATTTGAATAAAAAGATTACTATGATTAATAAAATTAACCATTTAAAACCATCAAAAATGACTTACTCAGTATCAACAAAAGTTACAAATAACATTTACAATGGACAAATATTTCTCCTTTATAAGGAGGTAAAAGAAACATTAAAAACATTAAGTGAAGAAGAGGCAAAGAACTTGGAATCAATTCTAAATGAATATCCTAAAGTTTTCTCCGAAACGAGAATAGTTCCAAAAGAGGATGAAGAAATAAAATTTCTTGATATTTCAAAAGTAAATAATGAACCTCCTTTAGATTTTGATTTTGAAAATGTCTCTGAAGATTGTGATGGATTATTGGAAAAATTAGAAGATAATTTTAGTACACGTATTTGTGGAATTGATCGAGATGAGACTGTTAGACAGATATTTGAGAATAAGTAATATCAACTGCTAACTCGGAGAGGATTGTTCCTTTCTTTTTATACACAAAAACGGTTATTATTACCAATATTCGAACCAGTGATCATCTGAGCCCAAATTACATGAGCTGACCGTGTAGTACTTGTCCGTGTTGAAAACGTATTAAGATACTTATTAGGGATACCTTCAAAATTTGAACATCCGTAACATCTTTATTTATTGCTCTTTTATATTTATCGTTCGTGAGGGTTATTGATAAGTATAAAACATGATTTAATCGAAATAGTTCTTACCCTAATTCTTACCCTGAAAAAATTAAACCCTCTGAATGTGTTGATATTCAGAGGGTTTGTTGTCTAATGGGTACCCGGAGCGGGACTTGAACCCGCACAACCGTAATGGTCACAGGATTTTAAGTCCTGCGTGTCTACCATTCCACCATCCGGGCGGAATTATGTTCTTATATCTCAATCAACATAGTCCTGCGTGTCGGACCCTGTCCCGCTTTGGCTCGCCACCCCTGCTGCCTGGTTGCTCGCTAAAAACACCCACCGGGTGTTTTCTAAACGCTAGCCCCTACCATCCGGGCGCTTTTTGGTGGTGCAAATTTATAATAAATAATTCTTAATAAAAACAGCAGAGTAGATTCAAAGAAAATAAAACTCTGTGCAACTGTGTGATTCCTCTGTGAACCGCCGTGTAAGCTCTTAATATTTTTTTAGTTACACAGAGAACCACAGAGGAGACACAAAGGGTAACAGAGAAGCTAAAATTATTATTTTAACAGAATGGGTTTGCCTAATCCTACTTTCTCAAGCTCATCAAGTTGTGTTTTAGCATCCCCGACAACAACATAATACATTTTTGAAGGATCAATGTATTTATTTACAAGTTCCAACTGTTTTTCAATCGTGAGACTCTTAATGAATTTTTCTTCCTTTTTAATGTAATCATCAGGAAGATTGTAGGAGGTCATCGTATTTAACATGCTTAGAAGATTCCCTAATGTCTCAAACCTCAGAGCATTATTTTTCAAGAGCGATGATTTTGTAAAGTCAATATATTCCTGAGGAATATTCTTGCGGTACTTCTCCATCTCTTCCTTGAAGATTGTTGCAGATTCCAAGGTCGAAGAGGTGGCTATAAAAGATCCATAATTTTTACCGCCATTGAAGTTCGATCTGGCTCCGTAGGTAAATCCTTTGTCTTCCCTGAGAATAAGATTAAATATCCCATTGAATGATCCACCGAGTTTATAGTTGACTACAGTAGCCGGGTAAAAATCAGGATTTGTTCTGGGTAGGGATGGAGCACCGATTGAGATGACAGATTGCTTAGCTCCCGGGACATCGACAAAATAAATTTGTGATTTTTCAGGTGGTCCGGGAACTTTAATTTCAGGTACAACTACATTCTTCGGTTTCCATTTCAGATTAAGATCAGTGAGTGCTTTCTTAACTCTGGCCACATCAACATCTCCCACAACAAGGAATCTGGCTATTGAAGGGGAAAGGTATTTACTGTAATATTCTTTGAGATCATCAATTGTAATTGATTTAACTGAGGCCTCAGTGCCAGCAGCATCAGTTGCAAGAATATTATCGCCGAACATAAGTTTATTAAGAGTGTTTGAAGCAAGATAATCTGGACTTGCAGCATTGCGTTTGAGATTATTAATTATACGGCTTTTAGCCAGATCAAATGCTTCAGAATCCCATCTGGGCTCCAGAAGAATCTCCTGAACAAGAGCAATGGTTTTCTCAAAGTTCTTTGCCATAGAACTTACCTCCACCGATATATCTTCATTTGAAGAATTTACTCTGATTGAAGCTCCAATCAGTCCGATTGCTTCTTCGAGTTCTTCAGGAGTTTTGTTCTTAGTGCCTTCGTTCATCATCGAAGCTACCATATTGGCAACTCCGGCTTTTTCAACCTTATCCAGCATATGGCCACCATCAATAATTATTGAATATTGAACAAGAGGCAATTCATTTTGAACTATTCCCCAAACCTTCATCCCGTTGGAAAGAGATTCTTTCCAGGGATTCGGGATAGTTACTTCAGGATCTGGTCCGATAACAGGTTTAACAGATCTGTCTAATTTCGTGGGCGTTTTAGCAATAGGTTCTTCCTTAGTCGTATCAGCTTTGATTTGTGCTGCCTTCGTGACATCTTCCTCGATAATACCTGAATTCTTTGAGCCTTCAACTATCAGGTTAAGTTGCCCTTTTGGTACCAAACTTGTTTCTACAAAATTTTTACCCTTAATATATTTATTATAAACAGATTTCACATCAGCTATGGTAACTGACTGAAGAGCAGCAAGGTCCTTTTTGTAATACTCCGAATCTCCGGTGTTCATCGTATATTCGGCAAACTGGAAGGCTTTTCCCTGAACGCTGGCAAAGCTATTATAAAACCGGGTTTCATAACCTGCTTTAATCCTTATTAAATCTTCATCAGTGAAACCATCTTTCTCAAATTTTTCAAACCCTTCAAATACTGCTTTCTCAACGTCAGTAAGATTTACGTCAGGGTTAGCTGTCACAGAGATCATAAAACTTCCTGCGAGCTCCTGTGAACCATTTCTTGCCATAACTCTCGATGTGAGTTTTTTCTCTTTTACCAGTACAGAATACAAAGGAGATTTTTTGGTACCTGCCAGCAAGTCAGCAAGAAAATTGAGGGCATACGAATCTTTCGAATACCTCTCAGTTGACGGAAATACCATATTAAGCTGAGGCGCTTTTGCAAAATTATCTTCATGATAAAGCCTGGCTGTTGAGCTTAGGGTGACAGGGACAGTACCTCTTTTTTCTATAACAGTACCTGAATTTATTTCGCCAAAATACTTATTGACCAGAGCTTTGATTTCCTCGCTGTTAATATCTCCTGATATTACAAGGGTTGCATTGTTAGGGGTATAGAATTTCTTATGAAAAGCTTTTACATCTTCAACTGTAGCGCCGGTAAGATCTTCCATTTCCCCAATAACAGTCCAGCTATAAGGATGGCCTTTAGGATAAAGATTTTTTGCAATGATCTCCTGGTTAAACCCATAGGCAGCATTGTCTACACTTTAGCGCTTCTCATTCTGAACCACATTCTGCTGATTTGCCAGACTTTTTTTTGTTACAGTGTTAGTAAGGTATCCCATTCTGTCAGATTCCATCCACATTGCCATTTCAAGCGCATTTTTCGGGATGATCTCATAATAGTTTGTTCTGTCCTGATTTGTACTGCCATTAAGTGTTCCCCCGGCTCCCTGTATGTTTTTGAAATACGTATCTTCAGGAACATTCTCTGACCTCTGAAACATCATGTGTTCAAAGAGGTGCGCGAAACCTGTCTTCCCCGGAACCTCACGACTTGATCCGACATGATAGTAGACGGCAAATGCGGCAATAGGATCAGATTTATCTACATTAAGCACAACAGTTAAACCGTTTGCCAATGTGAATTTCTCAACCGGGATTGATAAACTGTTTTGTTTATTCTGCGGTTTAAATGAGAAAAGGCCAAGTGTCATCAATATGCTGACCATAAATATAAATCTTTTCATAGTTATATAATTTAGATATATCTTTTAAGAAGTTTTTGAGTTCCGAAGGTAAGATAAAACCCGAATTATAAAACCCTGATAACATTTTTTAACATAAATTGGCGAGTTTATTGCAAGTTAGAACCATTCCTGATTTTAACCTTTGGAGTCTCGTTTAATTTTGTATAGGAAGAATTAAACCCCAGATTTTGGAAATTAAAAAAAATGCTTATTTTTGCCCGTGATTTTGCGGGAGTAGCTCAGTTGGTAGAGCACGACCTTGCCAAGGTCGGGGTCGCGGGTTCGAGTCCCGTCTCCCGCTCAAATAAATATAGGCCGTCTCAATGATTGTTTTGAGGCGGCCTCCTTCTTTTAACTGATGTTCAAATAATTTCTTCTAATTTTTTACCGGACCCCATTCCAGCAATGTATTATTTTCAAAATAAAGCCATGTGTTTCTGAAAATCCACTCTTCCTTTGTGATATTACCACTGATAATCCTGTTGATCTTATCAGCAGTGCCCCAGCTATCTTTTACCATTTCTGAATTCATTCCTTTCCATATCTTTCCTGAAAAAATTCTATTTGCTAAAGTCGAACCATATTTATTCTCAAGATATGAAAACCTGCTTTGCTGCTGTTCCTGAACCGGCTCTGTCTGCTGAACAGCGGGTCGTGACTGAATGACTGGTTGAGCATTTACGGGGACCTCATTCAAAACAGCCTGATGTCTTAAAATATAACCTTCATTTTCTTCAAATACGACATGAAGATATGTGCTGTCCGAATCCAGAACAGCAACTACAGAGTCAGCCGGGATTATAAGAATAACGGAGGTAAGATCATCTTTTGTTGCAAACAAACGACTTGCTACCTTTAAAGTTGCTGTTGCTGTAGTATTTTGATTGTCATTCTGATTTTGTTCCAGTGCCTGAAGCTGATCAGCTTTGCCTGTCTGGCCTTGCAGCTGGAAGGCAACTACTGAAAGGAAAGTGAGAAATAATATTTTTTTCATGGAATTGTTTATTCAGGTAGCGCAAAAACTGTACCAAATTTTACTGGCATAATGGCGCAAGGAAGAAACGGGTTAGGTTGAGGTTAAGGTTAAGGTTGAGGTTGAGGTTGAGGTTAAGGTTAAGGTTGAGGTTGAGGTTGAGGTTGAGGTTAAGGTTAAGGTTAAGGTTAAGGTTGAGTATATAGATACTCATAAGTCTCCCCCATCTTATCATTAAGACATTTAGCCTTTGAGCCTTTGAGCCTTTTTTCTTATCAGCATTAATCCGTCACGAAGAGGTATAATAACATCCTCGAGTGTTGTTTCATTTTGTATCAAATTATTAAAATTGATTATACCCATAGCCTGTGGATCCGTTGTGCCTGTTTCAAGTACTTTGCCACCCCACAGAACATTATCCACAAGAATGAATCCACCTGGTTTTACTTTGTCGATAATAAGCTTATAATATTCAATATATTCTCTTTTGTCTCCATCAATGAACACCAGGTCAAACAAAAGATCCAGGCCGGGAATAATATCCTGCGCCTTCCCTGTTAACTGGGTTATTTTTGTATCTGCTTCTGCCCGGCAAATATATGAATGAGCGAAGGCAGATAATTCATCATTCATCTCTATCGTGATCAGTTTGCCGCCGGGGCGGAGACCTCTTGAGAGACAAATTGCAGAGTATCCCGTGAAGGTTCCTATCTCAAGAATATTCTCAGGCCTGATCATCAGAGAGATAAATTCAAGGAATTTTCCCTGAAGATGTCCGGATACCATATTCGGATTTACAAACCTGATATGTGTTTGCCTGTAAAGATCTTCCAGAACCGGATCCTCTGGCGTAGAATGTTGTTCAATATATTGGTCAAGTTTTTTATTCATTATTTCGCGTTTTTTTTTTCGCGTTTTTTTTATTAACTCTAAGTCTTTTTGTAAATTTTCACCTTGTGTACCGCATACCTCATGCCGCATACCGCACACCCATAACTTATTTATATATCAATGTTGATATTTTTGAAGGTTCAAAAATATCATTTGCTGTCTCTATAAGTTCAGAAGCCGTTACAGCATCGATTTTGTTGCACAGATCTTCAATACTGTCAATTTTATTAAAGACCAGAAGGCTTTTCCCAAGGCTTAACATAAGACTCTCATGATTCTCATATCCTCTTGCAAGATAACCTTTTATCTGGTTTTTTGCTTTGCTTAACTGTATGGTACCAAGTTTTGTGGTACGCAGTCTCTTCAGCTCGGTCATAGCTATAGAGATACTTTTGTTAAGGTATTGACTATCAGTGCCAAAATATATCGAAAAAATGCCGGTATCACAGTATGGACTATAACTCGATTCGACATTATATGCAAATCCGTTTTTTTCCCTAAGCGATAAGTTCAATCTTGAATTCAGACCCTGTCCGCCAAGGATATTATTGAGGAGAAACATACCCATCCTGCGTTTGTCTTTTAGATTATACGCAAGATTTCCCATTATGCAATGATTCTGGTATGTATCCATCTGTTTTGTCATTAAAACTGGCTTATAAAACCAACTCTTTTCATTTCTTCCCACACTTTTTTCTGTTACAATATCAGCAAAATGTGTTTTAAACAGTTTCAATATTTTTTCATCAGAGACATTTCCAACTGAGCAGAAGACCATCTGTTGAGTATTGTAATTCCGTGAAATAAAGTCGTTTATCTTCTTTTTTGAAAAAGATTTTACTGATTCCGGCGTACCCAGGATGTTACGGCCTATAGGCTGGTTTGAGAAAATAAGCTCTTCAAAATCATCAAAGATCAGCTCGGAAGGATTGTCGAGATATGAATTAATTTCTTCGATTACAACATCTTTTTCTTTTTCAATTTCTTTTTCAGGAAAAATAGAATTAAAGGCTATATCACTGATCAATTCGATGGCTCTCTCGTAGTCCTCCTTAAGAAAAGAAGCATGTATTGCAGTTTCCTCCTTGGTTGTATATGCATTGAGTTCTCCACCAACATCTTCCATCCTGCTGAGAATATGATATGCCTTTCTTTTTTTTGTTCCCTTAAACAGCATATGTTCAATAAAGTGGGCAATTCCATGTTCCGGAACTGTTTCATCACGCGAGCCGGTATTGATAATTAGTCCACAGTGAGCAACTAAGCCTGGTATATGGTAATGAACGAGTCTGATACCATTGTCGAGCTTGTTAAGGAGGAGATCCATCTTGTTTTTTTATAAGATGCAAAGGTACCACATCATTAAAATGATTCCAAATAGAATTTTTTTTACCAAAGTATTTGGTTCCTCGGATTTGAGATATATATTTGCAGTCCGAAAAGGAGGTGCCATAGCTCAGTCG
>OCZT010000570.1_pt1 | contig 36824 bp, 34 predicted proteins | sample 1539031 | NCBI WGS metagenome assembly OCZT01 (sample SAMEA3539308, study PRJEB22396) | soil metagenome | biome: tundra; feature: field; material: soil | place: USA | collected 2010-05 | depth 0.15 m
CCGCTTGCGTCAGCGCTTCGGACAGTCCGCCATCCGGCGGGGCACCGGCGACGAGCTGCACGACCTCGACTGGCGTGGCGACGACCTGCGCCGGTGAGTCAGAGTCGGCCATGACCACCCTCGAGAACCGGCGGCCTACTCCTCGTCGATGTCGTCGAGGAACTCGACGATCTCGCTGTCGTATCGAGCGCGGGCCTCGTTGAGCATGGCGCCCACGATCGACACGCGCTCCTCGGGCCAGCCCAGCTCCGCGGCCAGCTCGACCACGGTGGGGTTCCTGCCGAGCTCGTGACGGGTCCGGACCTCTGCGGCCTCGTAGATCTCGGTGTCGCGGACGAACGCCTCATCGCCGGCGCGCTCGATCGCGGCAAGCTCGATGGTGTCGTCCAGGTGCGAGGCCACGAGCCGGCTGACGAACCGCTCGAGACTGCCCGCCGGGCCTCCCTGGCCGGCATATTCGATCACGGCGACCACGCCCGCGATCGTCCCCTCCTGGGTGAGATCGCCGACTTCGACGCCCTTCCCATGCCGGGCCTCGGCGAGTTCGATGATCCCTGCAAGCTGATGCTCGACCAGCTCGTCGAGGGCGGCCCCTCTGCCGTGAACGCGTACCTCAGCAAGCAGCCGCGCGATCGCGGGCTCGTCGAGTGGCGGCAACGACTGGACCTTCGCATCCAGTATCTCGCGGTCGCTCAGCTCGCTCCGGGTCATCGTGCAGCACTCTCCAGATCGTCCTTGCGGCCGAAGCGCGCGGCGAGCTGCTCGCAGGCGCGGGCGGTCTCGCGGCGCGCGTGGCCCTGCGACGCCAGCTCCACCGCGCCGGCGAAGGCACGGCCGCTCACCGAATACCGCGCAGACATCAAGACCATGCAACCGCCGACCACCTTGCGAATGGTGACCTCGAGGGTCAATTCCAAACCTTCCTCGAGCGTCAGAACGACGTGCTTCGGCGGGGTCAGCTCCGTACAGACCAGCACCCCGCGAAGATGGCGGCCGACCAGCCCCGCCTCGACCTCGTAGCGGGCGCCGACGCCGCTGGACGGCCCGCCGATGTGGCGCAGCCGGCGGATGGCAGGCAGCCAGTCCGCGTGCTCGATGTCCGCGACGACGGCAAACGCCTCCTCGGGAGGGACCGGCAGGGTGACGTCGGCTCGTGTCTGGATCATGCGCTGCTGCCTAGTACATCACTGTGGCGAACTCGTCCGCCGTGGTGAAGCCGAGGCGCTCGTACACCCGCTGCGCAATCACGTTGTACTGGTTGACGTAGAGGCTGCAGCGCGGCACCTCCCGGAAGACGTCGCTGCACACGGCGGCCAGGCCCGCGCGCGCGACTCCCTGGCCACGATACGGGGGTGCGGTGTACACGCCCTGGATCTGCACGACTTCAGGTGTCCACGCGGAGAGCTCTGCTTTGAAGAGCACCTCGTGGCCGCGCATCCAGACCCAGCTCCAGTGCCGCTCGATGAGGCTCAACATGCGCATCCGCCACGCGGGTGCGTCGACCACGAGTGGGTCGACGCCCATTTCCTCGCGATGCATCCGCGCCGCGGCGACGATCAGCGAGTCGAGGTCGCTCCGCCTCGAGAGGCGGACCTCGTCGGACGGCGTCCCGCGCAGATCGCCACGATCGAGGACCATCAGCGGCTGAGGATCGCGCAACTCCCGCGCCGTCCGCGGCGGGCGAAACGCGTTGTGCAGCGCCATCACCGACGCCCTGTGGCCGACGAGCATGCGCGGTTGGGCGCCCGCGCTCAGCGCCTGCGCGAGCGGTGGTGCGGCCTCGAGGTCAGGGATGTACGGCACCACCAGCGACCATCCGAGCGCAACAGAGGTCAGCTCGTCCTCCTCGAACGCGCCCCACCAGTCGCCCGCCTCGAAGCCGAGGCGCAGCTCGCTGCGCAGATACACATTGGTCACGGGCTCACGGTCGACGAGGGCGGTGAGTTGCCCGGCATGTACCGGCGCCAGGCGCGTGACACGAAGGGCGGAGCGCGTTGCCATGCGTGGGATTGTCCTCGCATCGGCACCGGCTCAGGCGGGATCGCTCGGCTATCCTCGGTACCGTGCATCTGCCATCCCCCTGCGCGCGCGCCCTGGCGGCAACCGCATGCATCGCGACCCTTACGATCACGGCGTGCGGGGCCCCGAGGACGACGGTGACCCCGAGCTCGAGCACGTCGTCGGCACCGGCGCCGACTGCGTCGGCACAACCATTCGCCGCTGCCGGATTTCGCACCGACATTCCCGCCGGCTGGCAGGACCAGACGACCAATCAAAGCGCGATCGCCGCGCTGAACGGCAGCGGCCCGGTCCTCATGCTGCTTGCCGCTCCGGACCATGGCGTCGTCGTCGCGAGAACCACGCCGCAGCCCGTCGCCGACGACCAGTTGGGCCAGTACCTGACGAGCAACGTCCCGCCGGGCGCGACCGGCGTGAGCCAGGCAGAGCCGGTCAACGTCGGCGCCGTCTCCGGCGTCGTGATGACGTTCGTGGTCACCCCCACGGGCGGCGCCGGCCAGGAGACCGAGGAGATGGTGCTCAACCAGGCCGGCAACAGCTACACGATCGTGCTCACCACCGCGCAGGCCGACTTCGCGCAGGACGCGACGGGGTTGCAGGAGATCCTGAACAGCTGGACGTGGACTTGACCCCTGCTTCTCGTAGGATCAGGCGATGCTGGTCCTCATGAACGTGCAGGCGACTCCCGCCCAGGTCGCCAACGTCATCAAGCACGTGCGCGAGCGCGGTTTCGAGCCGATCGAGCTCCCCGGCGCAGACCGCCTGGCGATCGGCGTCCTGGGCAGCAATCCGGGGTCGATTCGCGACGCGATCTGCGACCTTCCGGGCGTCGTCGACGCGATTCCGGTGAGCAAGCCGTACAAGCAGGTCACCCGTGAGTGGCATCCTGAACCCACGGTGGTCGATGTGTCGGGCGTGAACGTCGGTGACGGGTCGTTCGTGGTCATCGCCGGTCCGTGCGCAGTCGAGAGCCGCGAGCAGGTGCTCACGACGGCCCGCGACGTCGCCGACGCCGGCGCGACCATGTTCCGCGGCGGCGCGTTCAAGCCTCGCTCATCGCCGTACTCGTTTCGAGGTCTCGGCCTCGACGGGCTGCGCCACCTCGCCGAAGCACGCGAGGTGACCGGCTTGCCGGTGGTCACCGAGGTGCTCACCCCGGCAGACGTCGAGCTCGTGTCGGAGTTCGCCGACATGCTCCAGGTCGGGACCCGCAACGCACAGAACTTCGCGCTGCTCGAGGCGGTCGGGGGGGCGCGCCGGCCGGTATTGCTGAAGCGCGGCCTCAGCAATACGATCGAGGAGTGGCTGCTCGCCGCCGAGTACGTCGTGGCGCACGGCAACCCGAACGTGGTCCTCTGCGAGCGCGGTATCCGCACCTTCGAGGCGGCCACCCGCAACACGCTCGACCTGAGCGCCGTTCCGGTCGTCAAGTCGCTGTCGCACCTGCCGGTGATCGTCGACCCCTCCCACGCCACGGGCCACCGTCCGCTGGTGCCGCCGATGGCGCGCGCCGCCCTCGCCGCGGGCGCCGACGGCCTCATGATCGAGGTGCATCCCGATCCCGAGAACGCGCTGAGTGACGGTGCGCAGTCCCTGACGCCGGCCGCGTTCGCCGAGCTGATGGGATCACTGCGCCGCCTGGCCGTCGCACTGGATCGACAGGTCGCAACAGCTCCGTCACCGATGCGGGCGGCAACCCCGGGGTAGGATCGTCCCCGTGGAGTTCCGCCGATGACCACCTTGTTCCAACCGAGCCCGCAGAACACCGGCAACGGCGTTGTCGTGGGCACTGCGCTGCACTGCTCCCTCCGAGGCTGCACGAGCACCAGCGCGCAGCTCTGCGCCTATCGGGACCGCCGCGGGCGCCAGTGCCATGCGGCGTTCTGCGTGGCCCACAGCGTGAGCTTCGCGGGCATCAGCTACTGCCGCCGCCATGCCGGGACCGTGCAGGCAATCGGCGAGCTGGCCAAGGACCCCAACGGATTCCCCGACCTCAACGATCGCGCCCCGTCGCTCGTCAACTGGATCGCGCGCGATCTCGATCAGAGCATCCGCCGCCTCCTGGGCCGCACGGCCCGGAGCGGTGAGAGCGTCATCGTCGACGAATCCGTCCGTCTGGCTCACGACCCGGCTCGCAAGGCTCGCTGGGAACGGAGCTGGCGGATCGTCGAGCACACCGGCCTGATCCTCAAGGTGACCGTGCACGTGAGCGAGGACAACGACTCGCTGGTGCACGTCCGCGTCGGCACCGAGATGGTCGCCGACGGCGTTCCCCCGTGGATCGCGCGCCGTCGCGAGGGCCAGGAGGTCGAGGCCGCCATCGACGTGTCGCAGCGGCAGCTGTTCTACCGCTTCCTCGAGGAGAACATCTCCGGAGCAGTGCTCCGTTTCCGCGCCCGCGGCGACCGCGCGCCCTGGGGCCGCTGACCGCTCAAGCCGGCACAGCCTCGGTCTCCGCCCCGAGAACGCCCAGCAGCCTGCCGAGCAACTGCTGACCCTCGGTGCCCGGTGCGGCGCCGGTGCGGCCACTCGAGAGCTCGGCGGCGATGGCGTCGAGCTCGTCGAGTGCGCCCGGCGTGTCGAGGTCGTCGTCGAGACGCTCGAAGAATCGCTGTTCGTGCGCGTGGGCAGCCTCATGGCTGAGCGTGCCGCCACCCTGCATCGCCGCCACATAGCGGCGGTGGCGAGCCGCGGCCGCGTCGACCTCGTGGTCGTCGTACGTCCAGGATGTGCGGTAGTGATGGGACGCGAGGAGCAGACGGACGGCGGCGCCCGGCACGCGCCGGACCAGATCGCGGACGAAGACGAGATTACCGAGTGACTTGCTCATCTTCTCGCCCTCGTGGTTGACCATCGCCACGTGCGACCAGTGCCTGACGTAAGGCGCGACGCCGGCGGCCTCGGCCTGGGCGATCTCGGATTCGTGGTGGGGGAAGATCAGGTCGTCGCCACCACCGTGGATGTCGATGGGATGACCGAGCGCTCCGGTCGACATGACCGTGCATTCGATGTGCCAGCCGGGCCGGCCCTGACCCCACGGGCTGGGCCAGCTCGGCTCGCCGGGGGCGGACGCCTGCCAGAGCACGAAGTCCAGGGGATGACGTTTCCGGGGGTCGTCAGGGTTGGCTCCACGCTCGCGGCTGAGCTCGATCATGGTCGAGTGGTCGAGACGGCTCAGCCGTCCGTAGTCCGGGTACACGCCGGAGTCGAAGAAGACCCAGCCGCCGACGGCGTACGCGTAACCGTCGTCGACGAGCCGGACGATCCAGCCCACCATCTCCTCCACGTGCTCGGTCGCCCGCGGCGCCGCATCAACGGGGAGGAGCCCGATCTCCGCCATGTCGTGGTCGAACATGCGGATCTGCTCGGTGGCCAGCGCTCGGAAATCGACACCGCGCTCGCGCGCGACGCGCAGGATGTCGTCGTCGACATCGGTGACGTTGCGCACGCTGCGGACGCCGAGCCCGGCGTCGCGGAAGCGGCGATGGAGCACGTCGAACACGTGGTAGACGAAGGCGTGACCGAGGTGCGCCGAGTCGTACGGCGTGATGCCGCACACGTAGATGCCGACCCGTCCACCCCGCGGCTCGAAGGGCACCACCTCCTGGCGGGCGGTGTCGAACAGTTGCATGCCGCCCGATTCTACGGCGCGCTCGATGGCGTTCCTCGAGGCGGCTCGTGCGCGAGGACGTCGCCGGCAGCCTGGAGGACCGCGATGCTGTCCTTGAAGCTGAGTTTCGTGCTCGCATCGTCGAAGCTGACCCATGCGGCCTCGGCGATCTCGGCGGCATCCGGGTGCAGCGCCACACCCTCGGGCGCCTCCACGATGAAGTGATAGACCCGCTTGAACACCAGGGGGCCGTGGTTGGGCCTCCGGAAAACGTAGTCGGACGGCGGCAGCGGGACGCGGAGCACCAGTGATTCGACAGGGATACCCGTCTCCTCGGAGATCTCGCGCAGCGCGGCCGACTCGGGCGTCTCGCCCGCTTCGACGTGACCCTTGGGGAATCCCCAGTACCGGCCGTCGTAGACCAGGCAGACCTCGTAGCCGTCCGGAGAACGCCGCACCACCACACCCCCCGACGAAATCTCGTTGGGGCGCATGGGCCTGCGGGGCATGACTGCACCGTACTCCGGTCCGCCTGGAGCACAGTCGTGCACGTTGGTCCGGTTCGCTGTGAGCCCGGTTGCTATGATCGGGTGCTTCGCGGCCCCGTGGTGTAGCCTGGTCTAACACGCCACCCTGTCAAGGTGGAGATCGTCGGTTCAAATCCGATCGGGGTCGCCACTCGACCGCGGCACGCGAGAATGGGTCCGCATATGGACTTCCATCCTCCTGAAGCGTTGCGCGGCGCGACGGTGACATTGCGACGCTATCGGCCCGCGGACAGCGGCCACGTGAAGGACGCGATCGCCGCGAGCCTGGACAGTCTTCAGGACTGGATGCCGTGGGCGCAATCAGCCCCGACCGACGCCTCGGTCAAGGGCTTTCTCGAGCCCGCCATCGAGCACTTTGGCGGGGACGCGGCCGCGAATTACGCGATCACATTGCGCGACACAGGACAGTTCGTCGGCGGATGCGGGTTGATGCCGCGGGTGGGACCGGACGCGCTGGAGATTGGCTACTGGGTGCACTCCGGACACCACCGGCGGGGCATCGCCACCGAGGCGGCGCGCCTCCTCGCCAATGCCGGACTCGCGATTCCCGGCATTCGCAGCGTCGAAATCCATTGCGACGCAGGCAATATCGCGAGCGCGAGTGTCGCGCGACGGCTGGGATTCCGGCTCGAGCGAGTGGTCCCGGAAGCTCTCGACACGCGGGCAAAGACCGGCCGCATGATGGTGTGGATCAGCGAACGCCCCGTCTGACGCCGTGCGTCAGGTGATCGTGATCCCGGCAAGGTCTGGCGGATCCGGATATTTCGGATCCATCTCGGCGAGCGTCTCGATGAGCAGGCGGCTCACCGCCCAATTGCGGTACCACTTGTGATCCGCAGGGATCACGTACCAGGGCGCCTCTCGCGTGGACGTGCGCTCGATCGCCTCTGAGTACGCGGCCTGGTAGTCCTTCCAGAGGGCGCGATCCTCGATGTCGCCACGCTGAAACTTCCAGCGTTTCTGGGGGTCTTTGAGGCGTTCTTCGAAGCGCCGGCGCTGTTCATCCTTGGAGATCAGCAGGCAGCATTTGATGATCGTCGTGCCACCCTGGGTGAGCAGCGACTCGAAGGCGTTGATGTCGCCGTAGCGCTTCTTCCACACCTGCTTCGGCACGAGCTTGCGCACGCGCGCAACCAGCACATCTTCGTAGTGGGAGCGGTTGAAGATGCCGATCTCTCCAGCGCGCGGCATCGCGCGGTGCACGCGCCAGAGGAAGTCGTGCGCGAGCTCTTCCAGGGTCGGCGGTTTGAAGGACGTGACCCGCGTGCCCTGCGGATTGACCCCGCTGAAAACATGGGCGATGGTGCCGTCCTTTCCGGACGCGTCGGTGCCCTGGAGCACGAGCAACAGCGAGCGCCGGCTCTCCGCCCAGAGACGTGTCTGCAATTCGACGAGCGCCGGCACATCACCGGCGAGGGCGGCCGTGGCGGCTCGGCGGCCGCCCTTCAGGGCGCTCGTGTCCCCAGAGTCGACGCCGGCGATGTCGAACTTCGACCCGGGCTTGACCGACCACACCTCACGCATCGCTGGTGAACTCTAGACCTCGAGTTCCCGCATCGGATTGGTGAACCGCGACCGCAGCCAGGCGGCCAGGTCGTCGAGCACATGATCACGTTCGGGTTCGTTGAAGATCTCGTGCCAGAGCCCGTCGTACATCTTCAGCGTCTTGTCCGCCGATCCGGCGCGGTCGTAGACGTGCGGTCCGCATCCCGGATCGACGAGGGCGTCGGCCGTCCCCTGCATCACGAGGAGGGGCGTGCGCAGCGTGGGAAGTCCGGCTTCGACGCGCTCCATCGCGCCGAGCATCTCCGCCCCGAGGCGCGCGCGGATCGGTGTGCGAAAGACGAGCGGGTCGTTGTTGTATGCGTCAAGGACCGCCGGGTCGCGACTGATGCGGTTGAGGGGGAGGCGGAGCACACCGGCGTTCGGGGCGACGCGCGACAGCGCACGGCCGACGGCCAGCGTCAGCTTCGACACGTCGCGGGGACACGCAGCGGGCGCCGACAGCACCAGGCCGTCGAGCGGGCCGCCGGGCCGGATGGCGAGGTCGAGAGCGATCAATCCACCCATGCTGTGCCCGAGGAGCACCACGCGCCTTGACGGCCAGCGCGCGCGGGACTGGGCGATGACGGTCGTCAGGTCGGCCACGTAGTCGTCGAAGCTCACCAGGCTGGTGCGCTTGCCCTCGCTGAGCCCGTGGCCGCGGTGGTCGGCCGCACGGACGGCGATGCCGTCGGCGACGAGCCTCGCGGCCACCGCCGCGTATCTGCCGGTGTGCTCAGCGAATCCATGCGCGATCACCACGACGCCGCTGGGTGGGCCCTCGGGCAGCCAGGTTCGCGCGTGAATCCGGAGCCCGCGAACGCCGGTGAAGGTGTCTTCTTCGGCCCGAACCCCGGGCGCGCCGGTCACCGCTCCCGCGGTTAACTCACCCGGACCCGCGGATCGAGCACCGCATAGAGAGCGTCGACGACGATGTTCGCCGCCACGACGAAGAAGGATGCGACCAGCACGATACCAATCACGACGGGGAGGTTCTGCACCTGGATCGCCTGGACGACGGCGAGTCCGAGGCCCGGTAACCCGAAGATGGACTCGGTGATGATCGCCCCGCCGAGCACGGTGGCCAGGTCGATGCCGAACTGCGTGACGATCGGAGTCAACGAGCTGCGCAGCGCGTGGCGATAGACGACGCGCCGCTCGCTCAGTCCCTTGGCGCGAGCGGTCCTGATGTAGTCCTCGCCAAGCGTCTCGAGGAGTGAACTTCGGGTCAGCCTCGAGTACGTCGCAGCGGTGATCAGGGCAAGCGTGATCCACGGCAGTATCAGGTCGTGCGCCCACTCCAGTGGGTTCGTCGTGATCGGCGTGTAGCTCCCGGGTTTGGGGAAGATTGCGATGCCGTGGATGGTCAGGAGGTAGTAGAGGACGTAGAGGAGCAGCAGGCCGAGGATGAACGTCGGCATCGAAACCCCGGTGAGCACGAACACGGTGGCGCCGCGATCCCACAGGCTGCGCGGCCGTCGCGCCGCGAGGACGCCGACGCTGATGCCAAGGACCATCCAGATGACCGCTGATCCGACCGCCAGCGAGATGTCGATGGGAACGGCCTGCGCGATGATCGTGGTGACAGGAAGGTGGTTGTTGTTGGAGATGCCGAGGTTGAACTGTCCGGGGATTGGAACCAGACGCTTCAGATAGTTCCAGTACTGCACGTAGACCGGCAGGTTGAACCCGTATTGCTTGTTGATATTGGCAAGCAGTGCCGGCGTCACCGCCCGTCCAGCAAGCTCTCGCGCCGGGTCGACCCCTGGTCGCGCGTAGTAGAGGACGAAGACGAGGGTGATGATGACCCAGAGCGTGACGAGGCCCAGGATGATGCGCCGGATCAGGAAGCGGGTCACGCCGGCTTCTTCTTTCTGCGCCCGGCGAAGATGCGCTCTGTTCGGGGGTCGAGGGCATCACGCACCGCGTCACCGAGCAGGTTGAACGCGAGCGTCGTCAAGAGCAGAAAGATCATCGGGAAGATGTAGAACCACCACGCCTGGAAGCCGACGCCTTCCGCGTCCGAGAGCATGTTGCCCCATGACGGTGTGGGCAGTGCGATGCCGAGACCGAGGAAGGAGAGCGTGGCCTCGAAGATGATCGCCGTGGGAATGAGCAGCGTGGCGAGCACGATGACCGGAGCCACGAGGTTGGGAAGGATGTCGACGAACATGATTCGCATGTTCCCCGCACCCAGCGAGTGCGCAGCCTCCACGTACTCCTTCTCGCGTTGGGATAACGCCTGCCCGCGCACGATCCTGCCGATGGCGGCGAATGAGAAGAAGGCGATCACCAAGATCGTCAAGGGCAGGCTGGACCCGAAGACGGACACCAGGACGATCGCGAAGAGTACGTAGGGAAACGAGAGCACGACGTCCATGATCCTGGCGAGGATGCTGTCGAGCCATCCGCCGTAATACCCGGCGAAGAGCCCGACGACGACCCCGACGATCGTTGCGATGGCGGTCGCGACGACGCCGACGATCAGCGAGACCCGCGCGCCGTACGCGATGCGCACCAGGATGTCGCGGCCCAGGTTGTCCGTCCCCAGCAGGTACCCGGCACTCCCCGGCGGAAGCGGCTGGCCGTTGGCGTCGGTGCCGTTGTCGACGTTGGTGTCGGTTGGACCGTGCCCGGTGATCGCGGCGATCAGCGGTGCGCCGATCGCGAGCGCGATGATGAGCACGATCACCACGACCGAGATGATCGCCACTCGATCCGTGCGAAGGCGTTGCACGACGAGCTGCAGCGGCGTGCGCCCCTCGATTCCCTTGACCGCCGGGTCTTCAGGCGGAACCGTGGTCGCCGCGGCGTCGACAGTGGACAGGCTCATGACGGCGCCTCCGCTAGAAATCCCTCAACGGCATGCAGGATGGTTGCCTTCCCACTGGCGAGTTTCTCCCCCTCGGCCACGGGGAAGTGGCAGGCCGTCATATGGCCCGCCGGGTCGCCCGCGGCGCTCTGCAACAACGGCTCCTCGGTCGAGCAGATCGCCTGCGCCTTGGGGCAGCGCGTGTGGAATCGGCATCCCGACGGGGGGTTGATCGGCGAGGGAACGTCCCCCGTGAGGATGATCCGGTCGCGGACGCGTGCCTTGTCCGGATCGGCCACGACCGATGCGGACAGCAGCGCGTTGGTGTACGGGTGGCGCGGGGTGCTGTAGAGATCCTTGACATCTGCCACCTCCACGATCTTCCCCAGGTACATCACGGCAACGCGATCGCTGACGTGCTGGACCACGGCAAGGTCGTGGGCGATGAACACGTAGGTGAGCCCGAACTCCCCCTGCAGGTCCTCGAGGAGGTTGATGATCTGCGCCTGGATCGAGACGTCGAGCGCAGACACGGGCTCGTCGCAGACGATGAGCTTTGGGTGCAGCGCGAGGGCTCGGGCGACGCCGATGCGCTGGCGCTGGCCTCCGGAGAACTCGGCGGGAAACCGGTTGTAGTGCTCCGGGTTGAGTCCGACGACCTCCATCAGCCCCTGCACACGTTTCTTGCGCTCATCGCCGCTGGCGATGTTGTGGATGGCGAGCGGGTCGCCGATGATCGACCCGACGCGACGGCGGGAGTTGAGCGACCCGTAGGGGTCCTGGAAGATCATCTGCATACCGCGGCGGTAGGGCCGCATCTGCGACCTCGACAGCTTGCTCAGATCTGCTCCGTCGAAGGTCAGATGCCCTGAGGTCAGCGGAAAGAGCCGCATGATGCAGCGCGCCAGGGTCGACTTTCCGCATCCGGTCTCGCCGACGAGACCGAGGGTCTCCCCGCGACGCACCTTGAGGCTGACCCCGTCGACAGCTTTGACGCTGCCCACCTGGTGCTTGAAGAAGATCCCTTCCTTGATCGGGAAGTGCTTGACGATCTCGTCGGCGTTGAGGAGGACGTCTCCGTCCACCGCCGTGTCAGGCATAGACCGTGGCTCCTTCGACGGCGGCGACGACGCCCGGGAGCTTCGACGACCGCACGCCTCGATGCGCGCTCGCGTAGCGCTGACGCGCCGTGTCCATGGCGACGCCGACGCCGGTCATCTCGGGCGGGAGCCAGCAGGCTGAGACATGGTGTCCCCCCGCCGGGATCTCCACCAGGTCGGGCTGGTCGTCGATGCACATCTCCATGGCGAAGGGACAGCGGGGATGGAAGCCGCACCCGGTGGGGACGCTGATGAGGCTGGGGGGCGAGCCGATGATCGGCGTGAGCCGGCTCCCGACCACACCCGTGGCCGAAGGAACCGACCCGAGCAGTCCTCGGGTGTAGGGGTGGTGCGGCGAGAAGAACGTCGTGCGCGCATCGGCCCGCTCGGACGCTCGGCCGGCGTACATCACGAGCACCTCGTCGGCGACCGAGGCGATGACGCCGAGGTCGTGCGTGATGATGATCATCGCCATCCCCACCTCGTTCTGCATCTGAACGAGGAGTTCCATCAGCTGCGCCTGCACCGTCGCGTCCAGTGCGGTGGTCGGCTCGTCGGCGATGAGCAGCTTGGGCTTCAGGGCGAGCGCCATCGCGATCATCACGCGCTGGCGCATCCCTCCCGACATCTCATGGGGATACGCCTCGACGCGGCGCTCCGGCTGGGGGATGTTCACGAGACGGAGCAACTCCACCGCCTGGGTCTTGGCATCGCGCTTGTTCACCGAGGTGTGCGCCCGGATCGCCTCGGCGATCTGCCATCCGACCCGGAAGTGGGGGTGGAGGCTCGACAGCGGATCCTGGAAGATCATCGCGATATCGGCCCCACGGATCTGCCGAAGCTGCTGCTGGTTCATCGTGAGCAGCTCCTTGCCGTTGAAGACGGCGGAGCCGGTGATGTCCGCGCCGGGGTTGAGCCCGAGCATCGTGAGCGCACTCACGCTCTTGCCTGAGCCGGACTCGCCCACCACCCCAAGGGTCTTCCCGGCGTCGACCGAGAAGGAGAGCCCGCGGACCGCCTGGACCGTCCCATCGGAGGTGGGAAAGGAGACCGTCAGGTTGTCAACAGCTAGCAGTGTCATCTGCGGCCTGATGGTAATGAATGAAGATGCCCGCCGCATACGCGGCGGGCATCTCCTAAAACGTCTCTACTCGTCGACGCCTACGACGAGAGCCAGATCTGGGTGTAGTCGTAGCCCTCGCTGAAGGGCTGGTAGATGGCGTTGTGGACCTTCGTCGAGTGGAAGAGCGGGGTGAGCTGGGTCTGGAAGGGGACGAAGGGGGCGTCCTTCATCACCTGCTGGTCGGCCTGATGCCAGAGGCTCGCCGCCGCGGAGATCGAGGTCGCGGATTCCGCCTGGGTGATCAGGGCCTCCACCGCGGGATCGCTGAAACCACCCCAGTTGCTGCCCGGGAAGTTCGCCGCTCCGAAGATGTCCGGGAGGGTGGCACGGCCGTTGGTGGGTCCAAACCAGTCAGGAACCCAGCCGGGCTCGGTGATGTCCCAGTGGCCGGCCTTGAGGCCGTCGGGCGAGGTCACGCCGATGCCCGAGGAGCCGTAGTAGCCGGTCGCGATCGGGGTGCCGACCACCGTAACGCCGCACTTCTGGAAGTCCGACTGGATTTCCTGGAAGACGGCCGGGTGGTTACCGCTGTTGCGGTAGTAGTCCTTGAGCGTGATGCCGTTCGGGAACCCCGCCGCAGCCAGCAGCGACTTGCACTTGCCGGGGTCGCCCTGGTTGTTCTTCGTCGGGTAGTCGTTGAACTGCACATAGCCTTCAGCGCCTGGTCCGATCACTTGGTTGAGCGGCTGGTTGAGGCTCGCGCCCCCGTAGATCTTCCCGAGTGCAACCTTGTCAACCGCGTACTCGAGTGCCTGCCGGACCTTGACGTTGCCCAGTGCCCCACTGTTGTTCGGGCTCTGGACGTTGAAGACGAGGTACGGGTTGGTCGTGCCTGGAGCCGGGAACGTTCCGAGGCCCGGGTTCCAGCTCGGAGTCTCGAGGCCCTGGACGTCCGCCGGGGGAACATCGGTGTTCCACGAGAGGTCGGCGGTGCCCGCCGCCATGTCCTGCTGGACCTCGGTTGCGGCCGCAGAGCCGGCGAGGTCGAGCTTGACGTCGATCTCGTTCACGTACTGGTGCCGGATCGTGTCAGAGGCCTGCGTCCACGCGGCGTTCCGGGTGAGCACGATCTCGTGGCCGACGTTGTACGTGGTGATGGCGTACGGGCCGTCCGAGTAGATGGTGTTGCCCGGAGCGAGCGGCGTGTACTTGAGGTACTCCACCGGTGCTGCCGACGCGAACGGGAGCGCCAGGATGCTGGTGAAGTCGGTTGCCGGCAGCGTGAGCGTGAACACGATGGTGTTGGCGTCCGGGGTCTTGATGCCCGAGACGCTGGTCATGCCGGCGTTGATGGTTGCGGCGCGCGCTGCCGGGCTCTCCGACGGGTCCTGACCCTCGAAGGCCGTGCACCAGGCCTTGAAGCCAGCGATCGTCGAGGAGTAGTACGCGGGGTTGCCGTTCGGCGCAAGCGTCGGATCGCAGTTGCGCAGGATGCCACGCGCGAAGTCCTCGGACGTCACCGGCCGCGGGGGCACGGTGTTCCACATGAGGCCGGAATTCAGCTTGAACGTGTAGGTGAGGCCGTCGGAGCTGACGTTGGGCATCGCGGCCGCATCAGGAACCAGCGTGACCGCCTTGTTGAAGTCGCTCGAGGCGGCGTACGAGACCAGCTGGCGGGTGTAGGTGCGCTCGAGCCCGAATGCGATCGTCTCGTACTCGGCCTGGGGATCCGCGGCCGCCGACAGGTCGGTGCTTCCCTCGATCTTCAACGTGCCGCCCATGACCGGTGTCCCCGACGCGTTCTGGTTGGCACTCAACCAGGAGACAGTCGAGGTATTGAAGTTCGTCGGGTTGAAGAGGTCGGCGGGCCCCGAGCCGGAGGCGGTGGGTGAGGAGCTCGTGCTCCCGCAGGCGACGACCGCCACGGCGGCGACGCCGACGAAGCCGATCCGCTTTGTGAGGCCGCGGGGCGATCTGCCCATGCCTCGAGCCAATACGCTTCCCAGAGTCATCAAAACCTCCTTGTGGCCCCTGCTCCTCGGGCAGCCATGAACGCGCCTGAGGCCCGGGTAGGGGCTGGCACGTTCGAATCATATTCGCCCTGTACGAAGAGTTGCCTCCCCCTCAGGGGTGATCTTTTGCTTACGACCACCGCCAGTTTTCCGGGTAGATCTCCAGCAACGGGTCGAGCGGGACGGTCCCCTGCAGCGCCTTGTTGACCTCCGCGAGCGCGTAGTCGGGTACGGGAACCCAGAGCACCGGAAGGCTGCGAGCGACGTACGACTCGTAGGTGCTCATCGCCTGGATCGAGTCACTCGACTCGGTGGCCGCGATGTCCGCCTCGGCCTGGCTGTCGCAGTAGCCGCCGACGTTCGAGCCCGCGTACACAGGGCTGGTCCCGGCGCCGGTGCACGCCCAGAGCTGGTCGCCGGTGGGGTAGTAGTCAGGGGAATAGATCCACGGGCTGTCCCAGTACGCGAGTTCCCATCCGCATGCCGTGCCGGGTGAGCACGGCGACGCCGAGCCGAGGACCTGATCGTAGGAGGCCTGGGTCAGCTTCAGCTGGATCCCGGCGAGCGCGAAGTCGGCTGCCAACTGGTTCATCTCGGCAGTCACGCGCGGGGAGCCACTCACGTACTCCAGGCTGAAGGACGCCTGCTGACCCTGTTTGACGCCCGCGCCGCATGCCCCCGCGCCCGTGCCGGGCTTCGAGCAGGTGCTCACGCCGCCCGGGTTCACGGTCCAGCCGTTGGCCTGCAACAGGTGTTGCGCGGAGGCCGTGCTGAACGGATATGGATTGGACTGCTCGTCGGCGTTCACGAACTGCGAGGACGGCGTCACCGGCACCGGGCCGTAGGTGGGAGACGCGTAGCCGAGGAAGTCCTTCGCGATGAGCACGTGCTGGTCGACCAGGTCCTGCATCGCCTGCCGAAAGTAGGGCCGGGCGAAGATCGGTCCGCTCAGGGGATTGGTGAAGTTCACGGCCACGTAGTTGATCGACCACGTGCGCCAGGGCCGCAGGTTGTACAGGCCCGCGACGGATGCTTTCAGCGAAGCCTCGTCGGCCGGAAGGTAGCCGAAGTCCACGCTGGTGGCAGCGACAGAACCGGCGGCCCTGAGCCGGTTGAACTCCTCGGTCTCCTGGCTGAAGGGCACTTCGTCGAACTCTCGCAACGTCGGTTTGACGGGTCCCCCGTAGTCCGGGTTCGGCACCATCTTCACGTTGCCCGCGCGGTCCATCGACTTCAGCATCCAGGGTCCGGACACCACCTTCCAGAGGGGATTGGCGTTGTAGGTGGCGACGTTTCGCGACTGCGAATCGAGGAACGCATACACCGCGTGGGCCCCTGCCGGAGTCTCGTCGTAGTTTCCGACTGGTCCGGTTGCCGATTCCCGGTCCCAGATGTGCTGGGGGAGCGGTGTGATCTGGCTGAGCTCGTTGTAGGTGAAGAAGTAGGAACCGTATGCCTGATCGAGATTGAAGGTGATCTGGAGGGGGTTGGCGGCGCTCACCGATACGGTGAGGACGTTGTCCGGGTACTCCCCCGGCACGTATGCCGGCCAGTACGTCTTGTTGGCCGTGACCAGGTTCTGCCAGAACTGGATGTCGCGAGCGGTGATCGGGACTCCGTCAGACCACTTCCAACCCTTGAGAGTGATGGTCACCGACTTTCCAGCGTTCGAGTAGACGGGCTCCTCGGCGAGGCTCAGGCTGTCGTTCAATCTCACCTGTCCATCGCTGCCAAACGAGTAGAGCGGCCGGTACATCAGGTACTGGAATTGGAAGACGTTGGCGGCGCTGTAGAACTGGCCTGGTGCGAGGGGGAAGATGTAGTTGGGAACGGCGTTCGGTTGCTCGGCGAACGTCGCCGACGTCTTGGTCACATGCGTCACGACAGTTGAGCTGTTGCCGCAGGCGGCGAGCAGCACCGCCCCGCTGAGGAGCAGCGCGGCCACGGAAGTGGTCCGCGTGCGTGACCTTCCCACGTTCACGCTGCGCGCGATTCTGGCCAGCGTCCTTCCGATCGAGCCAGCGCAAGGTCGTACACGGGCGAGATCCGGAGCCGGCGAGGCAGCGCGGGGGTTGCGAGCCGCAGCGAGCGAGTGAGTGCGCTGAACGCAGCAACATGAGCCGGCGTCCAGGTGAGCCCGTAGCCCCGGCGCAGCTCGGAGGGCAGGAGCCCGGCTGCGATGAAGGCGAGCGCGTCGGTGCCCGGCCGGAGCAGGCGGGATCGGACCGGCGGGTGCAGGACCGTTTCGGCGACCTCCCGCGATCCTGCGCCGGGCAGCGCCGGCCCTCGCCGCACCTCGTGGTCGACATACCGGCGCAACGCCGCATGATCCGGCCAGCACTGGCGCCGGGGCAGCCCCATGAGCTTCGCCACAGCGTCCCATTCGCGAACGAATGCGTCGCGCTCCGCACTGCTCAGGCCGCCGATGAGCGAGTCGTGTGCCACCAGCATGGTGTCCACGAACGACGCGTGGACCCAGCGCAGCAGCGCCGGGTCGCTCGCGGTGTACGGGGTCCCGGGCGGGACCCTCGGGGTGGCGTTGGCCTCCGGCAAGGTGCCCGAGACGGGGCGGTGGAGTCCGCTCACGCGGCCGGAGACTCGCTCCGCCTCGTCGGTTGTGCCGAAGCAGACGATCGTCACCCAGCGGACCGTCCGCTCCAGGCGACCGTACGGATCGGTCCTGTACGTGCTGTGCTCGATCGCGCCCTGGGCCACCAGCGGGTGCGCCGCCTGCAGGAGCAGCGCCCTGCCGGCCGCCAGCAGCAGCCGCGGCTCGCGCATGACGACCCAGGTCACCGAGTCCGGGCCGAAGAGCCCCGGGTCCGGCCTGGGGTCGCGCAACGGAAACGGGCGGGACGCCGACGACGAGGGCCGCCGGAGGAGGCGGTGCAGCGATCGTGGGTCCGGGATCCCGAGCACGGTCAGCCCTCCGTGGTCTCGGGGCCCGACGGTGTGCGGTGGAGTTCGGCGGTGAGGTGCGGCCGGGGGTCACCGCCGTCGGTCGCCATCTGCAATGTGTACCTGAGCACGTCGCCGTCGATCTCCAAATCCCGCCGGAGCCCCGTGACCGTCTTGGCGGTCGGCGAGCAGTCCACACTCGTGGTGCGCAGGCTCAGGCGATTGCCCTCCCAACGCCCGGTCTCGATCTCGACGACGCCGATCGGATGGGTCATCGCCACCTCGACGGCGCCATCAGGGAGTGCCCGCCAGTAGCCCGCCTCGGCGTGCATCGGGCGTCCATCATCTCGAGCGGCGGTTCGCTGCGCGTAGGAGACGAAGGGCTTCCCGTTGTGGCCGAAGCTGACCCACTCCCGATAGCGGAAGGACTCGCCCTCCAGCCAGCGGCTCTCGCCTTCGCCTTGCCATTCACCGAGGAGTTCGGCAAGCCGCCCCAGGTCCGGATGCCTGGGCTGATCGGGACGCATGCACCGAGTGTCGCACGCGTCGAAGGGGCTCCGGCGTCCGCTTTGGCTACCATCGTGGCGTGTCAGAGATCGACGGAATCGAACGCGTCCTGGTGGTCGTCGCCCATCCCGATGACTGCGACTTCGGCAATGCGGGCACCACGGCAAAGTGGACCGACGCAGGCGTGAAGGTCACCTACTGCATCATCACCGACGGCGACGCGGGCGGATCCGATCGGACGATCACGCGCGAGCAGATGGCCGGTATGCGGCGAATCGAGCAGACCGCGGCCGCCGCCGAGGTCGGCGTCACCGACCTCACGTTCCTGGGATACCCGGACGGACGCCTCACCGCGAGCATCGAACTGCGACGCGACATTTCGCGCGTGATCCGCACGCAGCAGCCGCAGCGAGTGATCACGCAATCGCCGGTGCGCAACTTCACGCGCATCTTCGCGAGCCATCCCGATCATCTTGCCGCCGGCGAGGCAACCCTATGCGCGGTGTACCCCGACGCCAGGAATCCGTTCGCTCACCGCGAGCTGCTGGATGTCGAAGGGCTCGAGCCCTACTCGGTGGCCGAGGTCTGGATGAGCGCCGCGCCCGGTGCGGGTTTGGATGTCCGGGTCGTCGATGTCACCGACACCGCGGACCGCAAGCTCGCCGCGCTGCGCTGCCATCGCAGCCAGTACAGCGACTGGGACGCGCTCGAGCAGCGTGTGCGCGGGTGGCTCGAAGCCACCGCAAAGATGAACGGGCTGGAGGCAGGACGCCTCGCGGAGCAGTTCGTCGTCGTTCCCACCGCATGACGCTGCGTGTCAGGGAGAACAGGGCTCCGTCAGCCGTCTGGCCATCGCCGATCACAGCCCGGCGGGCGGCGGCAAGCCGGACGCGGCTCCTCGACGTACAGCTCAGCGACGGCGATGCCTACTGGATCGAGGGCCGTCCGCTGGAGGGCGGCCGCTGCGTCATCGTGCGCGAGCACGATGGCGTCATCAGCGACCTGATCGACGCGCCGTACTCCGCCCGCTCCTGGGTGCACGAGTACGGCGGCGGTGCGATGCTCGCCCACGGCGGAGTGGTGTATTTCTCCAACGCCGCCGATGGGCGGATTCATTCGCTGGTGCCAGGCGCGGCTCCGCAGCCATTGACGCCCGCCGACCCCGGACTCCGCTACGCCGATTTCGAGGTCGACACAGCACGAGAGCGGCTCATCTGCATCGTCGAGGATCATCGCGGCGCATCGGTGGTGAACGATATTCGCGCCGTGCCGCTTGCGGGTGGCGAAGCAGTCACCCTGGTTTCCGGCAACGATTTCTACTCGACGCCACGCGTCAGCCCGGACGGCGAGAGCGTGCTGTGGCTCACCTGGAATCACCCCAACATGCCCTGGGATGGTTGCGAGCTCTGGATCGCCACCTTCGATGAGTCGGGTGTGCCTCGCGACCCACGGCTCATCGCCGGCGGCCCGGCGGAGTCGATCTTCCAGCCATCTTGGTCACCGCAATCGGTGGCGCATTTCACATCGGACAGGACCGGCTGGTGGAACCTGTACCGATGGGACGGCGAGCAGGCCGAGGCCCTCGCGCCGATGCAGGCGGAATGTGGCGCGGCGCAATGGGCCTTCGGGCTCTCCACTTACGCGTTCTGTGACGAAGGTCTGATCGTGCTCTGGGCGTGCCGAGACGGCGCATGGGAGTGCTTCGCCCGCCACGCGTCCGGCGAGCTCACCGGCCTCGATCTTCCCTTCACGGATTTCGGCCTGTACGTGAGCGCGCGTGGCAACGACGTCCTCTTCGACGCCGGAGGTCCCGGCACACCCGCCGGTGTCGTGCGCTACAACGTCGCCACATGCGTTCACCGCACCGTGCGACTCGAGAGCGAAGCCACGGCCATCGAGGAATCGGTGCTCTCGAGACCGCGGCACCTGACCTTTCCGGGATACGGCGGCGCGATTGCGCACGCCTGGTACTACGCACCGCGCAATGACGCCGTCGAGAACGATGCGGCGCGCCGACCGCCCTTGCTGCTGCGCGCACATGGTGGACCGACGTCCTCGGCGAGCTTCTCGCTCGATCCCTCCGTGCAGTTCTGGACCAGCCGCGGCTTCGCGTACCTGGACGTCGATTACGGTGGAAGCACGGGGTACGGGCGCGCATACCGGGACCGGCTCAACGAACAATGGGGTCTCGTCGATGTCGGCGATTGCGTTGCCGGCGCGAAGCATCTCGTTGATACCGGCGCGGTGGATCCCGACCGTCTGTTCATCCACGGCGGGAGCGCCGGGGGATACGTGGTGCTCTGCGCTATGACCTTCCACGATGTCTTTCAGGCAGGCGCGAGCCTCTTCGGCATCGCCGACCTCGAGGTCCTCATGGCGCAGTCGGGGCACAAGTTCGAGTCGCATTACGACGCGCCGCTGCCGAAGGGCCGCGGCATGTACGACCGATCACCGGTCCACTTCATCGATCGGGTGCGCGGAGCGGTGCTGCTGTTGCAGGGCCTCGATGATCTGGTGGTCCCCGCCAACCAGGCCGAGATGATGTTCGCCGCCCTCGAGACGGCGGGGGTCCCATGCGCGTATATCGGATACCCCGGAGAACAGCACGGATTCCGCGACGCGGCGAACATCGCGCGGACGCTCGAGGCGGAGCTCTACTTCTTCTCGACCGTGACCGGCATGACTCTCGCGGAGCGCATCGAGCCGGTCGACATCATCAACCTCTGACCCGTCGCGGCCGAAGCTGCCATACCATCATCGGGATCACGAGGACCATGGTGCCGGCGATGAGCAGCGCTGGGAAGAGCAGGTCGGAAGGATCGGACCGCGTTGGGATCGCACCGGTGGGGAGACCGGCAACGGACGCGCCGAACGACGTGAGCCGGATGACGTTGTCGGTCCCCACGCCGAGGTCGTACGTGACCCGTGCGCCGGGCGCGTTGAGGGTGAGATACGTCACGTACCCGTGAGCCGGCACCCATGACATGTTCCGGTCGATGGAGAGGTCGTGATGCAGGCTCGCATTCATCGGCTCGGCGCCCGCCACCGTGAAGCCCGGTGCGCTGTCCAGGGTGGTCCCGTCGGTCAGTGCCGAGGTGACGCGAAGGCCGTTCGCGGTGCGCAGCGGCTGGTCGGTGAGCAGAAACAGGTCCGCGTTGACCGGGGCTCCCGCGGTCGCGAGAATCTCGAGCGGGACCCAGAGGTGTGGCGTGGGCATGGTGATCAGCAGGGGCACGCCATCGCCTGCCTGCTGATGGCGTTGCAAAGCCAGCGACGTGTTGTATTTCGCGGCCATGAACACGGGGCTGGACGACGCGTAGCGGAGCAGGTGGTTCTCGATCTCCGGCGACACGAGAAATCCGTTGTGGGTGCACCAGTCGATGACTGCCTGGCCGCTCCCCTTGATGACGGTGACGTCAAGTGCCTCGATCTGCACCTGCTCGATCACGACCGCCGGAGCGCCAACGGTCCGAGCGTCCGTCGCCAACGCGAATCCGGGGAAGACCGGCGTGAATTCACGCTCGAGTCGCTGCAGCGTCCACGCACCCGCCTCCTTGATCGAGGTCGGGACTGCGGGGAGGGGAACGATCCACCCGACATCGGTCACGGCTCCGGTGTAGGCGAAGCTCGTGACGTAATGCTCGACACCCCCCGACCAGGCGATGAACGTCGTCGCCTTCGCGAGCCGGACGTCTCCGTCGGGCGCGACCAGTCCGCCGCATGCGAAGACCTGCCCCGCCTGGGCGACGACCGCGGCGGCAACACCCATGCCGGCGAACAGGAACTTGCGCATCTCAGGGTCCTCCAAGCGGGTTCACATCGTGCGGAGACGGAGACGCGCGGAGCGATCGATCGGTTCCCGGGAGCAGCGCCAAGGGGGTTGCCAGGAAATTAGTTAGGCTATATAATCAATTCAGATGTCCGCAGCAGCCAGCACACCAGTCGACATCGCCAACCGGCTGCGACCGGTGCTGCTCCACCTGAACCGCCACCTGCGCCGCGAGGTGCACACCTCAGGCGTATCACCTGGTCAGCTCTCGCTCCTCGGCCTCATCGAGGGCACTCCCGGGATCGGGGTCGCCGAGCTCGCAACGCGCGAGGGCACGTCGATGCCGTCGGTGTGCAGTCACATCGATCGTCTCGAGGCGTCCGGGCTGGTGTCCCGCCGGCAGGCGGAGCGAGACCGGCGCAGAGTGGACCTCGAGGTCACGCCGGAGGGCCAGCGCGTGCTCAAGGCCATCCGCTCCAAGCGCACGGCATGGCTGTCGGCCCGGCTCGGCAGGCTCACCGATACGGACCGTGCCACCGTCGCCGCCGCGATCGCGCCCCTCGAGGCGCTGCTGGCACAGTCGGAATGAGCCTCGGCATCGGCAACGCCACCGCGCGGACCTTCATGAGCCTGCGCCGGCACTACAACTACCGGCTGTACTTCTTCGGACAGGTGGTCTCCATCAGCGGCACCTGGATGCAGGGCGTCGCGCAGGCGTGGTTCGTCGTGCAGAACACGCATTCGCCGCTCGCAGTCGGCATCCTCGCCGTATGCCAGTTCGGCCCCTACGGGTTGTTCGGGCTGTTCGGCGGCGCCATCGCCGACCGGGTCGATCAGCGCAAGGTGCTGCTCGGCACCCAGGCGGCGTTCATGGTCACCGCGGCATTGCTCGCGGGGCTCACGCTCACGGGCCACGCGACCGTCTGGGAGGTGTACGTCATCGCGGGCATCACCGGCATGATCACGGTGCTCGACACCCCGGTGCGTCAGGCGTTCACGATCCAGATGGTCGGACGCGACGAGCTGCCCAATGCGGTCGCGCTCAACTCCAGCCTCTTCAACGCGTCGCGCATCGTCGGTCCGGCCATCGCGGGCGGCCTCATCGCGGTTGCGGGCGTCGGCATCTGCTTCCTTATCAATGCGCTCAGCTACCTGGCCGTGCTCGCCGCGCTCTGGTTGATGCGCGTCCAGGATCTGTTCCCCGTTCGCAAGGATCAGCGCCACCAGAACCTCCTGCGTGGTTCGCTCGAGGGTCTGCGGTTCGCGTGGCGCAAGCCGGTGATCCGTTCGGTGCTGGTGATGATGCTCGTGATTGCGACGGTCAGCATCAACTTCAACGTGCTGCTCCCGGTTCTGGCCTCGCGAACCCTCAACAGCGGACCGGAGATCTTCGGCATCCTCTCCGCGCTCTTCGGCTTTGGAGCGCTCATCGGGGCGCTGTTCTCCGCATCCCTCGGACGCGCGAGCCGGCACACGATGGTCATCGGCGCGGCATTGTTCTCGGTGTCGGAGATCGCACTGGCGCCACTCGCCGTCGCGTGGGCGGCGGGACTCGCGCTGGTCGTGACCGGCATCGCGTTCACCCTCTACTCGTCGCAGGCCAACGCGACCTTGCAGCTCGCGGTCACCGACCAGATGCGCGGACGGGTGCTGGGCATCTATGGATACGTGTTCTTCGGCACCGCGCCGCTCGGCGGACTGCTCGCAGGGTGGCTGGCCGAGGTCGGCGGCACCGAGCTGGCGTTCCTGGTCGCGGGGCTCATCGGCGTCGCCGCGACCATCTACGGGTGGGCCGACACCCGCCGCGCCGCTCGCAGCTCGATCCCGCCGATCGCTCAGGTGGCGTAGGCGAAGCGCCTTCGCGCATCCTTCCCGACATCGGTGATCGCCGATCAGGAGGTACGTGACGTGGAGCATCGCAAGCTGGGGACCCAGGGGTTGGAGGTCTCCGCGCTCGGGCTCGGTTGCATGGGCATGTCGGACTTCTACGGCACTGCCGAGGAGCGCGACGAATGTGAGGCGATCGCGACCATCGACCGTGCCGCGGAGCTCGGCGTGACCATGCTCGACACGGCCGACATGTACGGGCCGTTCACCAACGAGCAGTTGATCGGGAAAGCCCTGACCGGACGCCGTGATCAGTTCATCGTCGCGACCAAGTTCGGCATCGAGCGCCTGGCCGACGGATCGCAGGGCATCAACGGCCGCCCCGAGTACGTGCACCGAGCCTGCGACGCATCGCTCCAGCGTCTCGACATCGACGTCATCGACCTCTACTACCAGCACCGTCTCGATCGCTCAGTGCCGATCGAGGAGACCGTCGGAGCGATGGCGCAACTCGTCGACGCCGGCAAGGTCCGCTTCCTCGGGCTGTGCGAGGTGGGGCCGGCAACGATCCGGCGCGCCAACGCGGTCCACCCATTGACGGCGGTGCAATCGGAGTACTCGCTGTTCTCGCGCGATGCCGAGGAGGCTGTGCTGCCGGCGGTGCGTGAGTTGGGCGTCGGATTCGTCGCGTTCAGCCCGCTGGGCCGAGGCATCCTGACCGGAGCAATCAGCGCCGGCACGCTGGCCTCAGGCGACGTCCGCCGAGCACGATTCCCTCGCTTTGCCGAGGGCAACCTGGATGCCAACCTCGCCATCACGGCGCGCATCGGCGACATCGCCGCCGAAAAGGGCGTGACCGCGGCGCAACTCGCGCTCGCCTGGCTGCTCCAGCGCGGGCATGACATCGTCCCGATCCCCGGCACCAAGCGGCCCGACCGACTCGAGGAGAACGCCAAGGCTGCCGGCATCGTGCTCGACCCAGCCGACATCGCTCTGCTGGAGGCTGCGGCCAGCCCCGAGAACGTGCGCGGGGACCGGCACTGGGACATGGCGGCGATCGACCGCTGACCACGCGCTATGGTCAGCGCAGGATGAGCACCAGCGATTCGCGCTTCGCGTGGATGCCGACGCCTGAGCAGGCCGGCGCTTCGCGCCTCAGGCACTTCATCGACGGCATCGGTGCCGTTGACCTCGACGGCGTCGCTCGGCTGGCGCATGACGACCCGCAGCGCTTCTGGACGGCGATGGTCGATGACATCGGCGTCGAGTGGACGCGCCGCTTCGATGTCGCCATGGACACGTCGCTCGGCGTGCCGTGGACGCAGTTCTGGCGCGGTGGCAGGCTCAACCTTGCGCACAACGCGGTGACGCGCTGGGCGCGGCGCGTGCCCGCGCGCGCAGCGGTGGTCTGGGAGGGTGACGGCGGCGGTACGCGCGAGTGGAGCTATGCCGACCTCGAACGTCAGACCGCGTACGCGGCGCGAACGCTCGCAGATCTCGGCGTCACGGCGGGAGACAGCGTCGGCCTGTGCCTGCCGATGATTCCCGAGACCGTCTCGCTCTTCCTCGCCTGCGCGTGGCTGGGAGCGGTCGTGGTGCCACTCTTCAGCGGCTACGGCGCGGGCGCGATCGTCTCCCGGCTCCTCGACTGCGACGCCAAGGTTCTGGTCGTTGTTGACGGATTCACGCGGCGTGGCGGTGTCGTCCCCATGAAGGCCGTCGCGGACGAGGCCGCTGCCCAGCTGCCCTCGCTCGAGCACATCCTGGTGGTGGCGCAGCTCGGCGACGCGACCATTCCCATGCAGCCGGGTCGCGACGTGGTGTTCCGCGCCATGCCCGATGGATGGAACGCCGGCCCCCCGGTGGCGGACACCGACGCCGATTCGACGTTCATGATCATCTACACCAGTGGCACGACGGGCCGGCCGAAGGGCACGGTGCACGTGCACGGCGGGTTCCCCGTGAAGGCGATGCAGGACATGGCGCACTGCTTCGACATCGGCGAGCACGATCGCCTCCTCTGGTTCACCGACATCGGCTGGATGATGGGGCCCTGGGCCATCTGCGGCGCCTTGAGCATCGGCGCAACCCTGGTGCTGTTCGACGGTGTCCCCGACCACCCGGGACCGGATCGTCTCTGGTCTGTCGTGGAACGGCATCGCGTCACCGTGCTGGGCATCGCACCGACGGTGATTCGAGCGCTGATGCGTCACGGCGACGAGCCCGTGGCCGCTCACGATCTCTCCTCGCTGCGCGTGCTCGGCTCCACCGGAGAGCCCTGGAACACCGATCCCTGGCTCTGGTACCAGCAGAAGATCGGGGGCGGCAAGCTCCCGGTGATCAACTATTCGGGCGGCACGGAGATCTCCGGCGGCATCCTCGCCGGCAACATGCTCACGCCGCTGCAACCCTGCGCATTCGCCGGACCCTGCCCCGGCATTGCGGCTGACGTGGTCGACGAGCACGGCGAGAGCATTCGCGGGCGGGTCGGAGAGCTGGTGATCCGCGCACCCTGGCCGGGGATGACCCGCGGATTCTGGCGCGACCGCGAGCGCTACCTCGATACCTACTGGTCGCGATGGCCCGGCGTGTGGGTCCACGGCGACTGGGTCGAGGTGGACGCGGACGGCCTCTGGTACGTCCGCGGACGCAGCGACGACACCATCAAGGTGGCGGGCAAGCGCCTCGGGCCGGCAGAGGTGGAGTCCGCGCTGGTCGCGCATCCGGCGGTCGCGGAGGCGGCGGCGATCGGCGTCCCCGACGCGCTCAAGGGCGAGGCGCTGGTGGTGTTCGTGGTGCTCAGGCCCGGCGTCACCGACTCACCCGAGTTGCGCGTGGCGCTCGCTCACCGCGTCGCCGAGGATCTCGGCAAGGCGCTGGCGCCGCACGTCGTCGAGATCGTGTCGGAACTGCCTAAAACGCGAAACGCGAAGGTCCTCCGCCGGGTCGTCCGCTCCGTCTACCTGGGCACGGATCCCGGCGACCTCTCATCGCTCGAGAACCGCAGCGCCATCGACGCGATCGGGCGGACGCGCTCTCCCGCCTGAACCCGTCTTGCCGGCGCGGGGTTCGTCCCGGGGTTGTCCGGAACCTGGTTCGATGATGGGCGGCTCCACGTCGGGATGCAGTGCCGTCGCCATGGCGGTGCCCGCCCGATGTCCTCGAGAGGGGGGCCACCATGCCCGACTCGGTTCCACTGCGCGGCAGCGCCTACCACCCCGCCGGAGGCACCCGTTCCGGCCACCGCCGTCTGCGCAAGCTCAGCGAAGCGGAGATGCACGTCGATGCGGGTGTCACGCTCCTGCTGCGCGAGCGCATGGGTGGTCCGACAACCGCGCAGAGCCTTGCGTGGCTCCAGTCGCTTCCGGACCCGAACGCACGCCATCTCGACATCCACCAGTTGACCGCGCGTCACGGGTTCGACACCGACGACAGGGACCGCGTCGTGCGCTGGGCGACCGCGGCCGGCCTCCAGGTCACCGGTGAGGACGCGGCGACCCGGCGGGTGATGCTGCGTGGGACCGCCGAGCAGCTCGGGCGCGCCTTCGACGTCGAGCTGGAGCGATTCGGCTGGCAGCTGCCCGACGGCCGAAGCGTCGAATACCGCGGGCACAGCGGGCCCGTTCGGATCCCCGCGCACCTCGACCGCATCCTTGAGGGCGCCTACGGCCTCGACGATCGGCCGCTCGCACGGTCGCACGTTCGCGGACTCGATGACGGGCGCTCCGCGATGCTCGCCTACGACCCACCGCAGCTTGCCGCGCTCTATGACTTTCCCCGTCTCCCCAACGGTGGCGAGGGCGTCGAGCTGGTGGCTGCGATGATCGAGCTCGGCGGGGTCGTGCACCCGTTCGACCTCGCGGCCTCGTTCGCGCGGCTTGGTTTGCCGGCGCCGGACATCACCAACGTCTGGCTGGACGGTGCTACCCCGACCGCCGACCCGAACGGTGCAGACGTCGAGGTCGCGCTCGACTATCAGGTGATCGGGGGGATGGTCGCCGCAATGGCGCCCAAGGCGCACCTCACCATCGTCAGCTACAACGCGCCCAACAGCGAGCGTGGCTTCATCGATGCGGCGGCGACCGCCGCCAGTGACGCCGTCCGCCACCCGGCTGCAGTGTCGATCAGCTGGGGCGCACCTGAAGATCACTGGTCGCGACAGGGAATGCGCGGGCTGGATGCGGCGTTCGCTACGGGCGCGCTCCACGGCGTGACGTTCAGCGCCGCTGCCGGCGACGCCGGGTCGACCAACGACGAGGTCGACGGCTACCAGCACCCCGAGTTCCCGGCGTCGAGCCCGCACGCCTGGGCGTGCGGGGGGACGACGTTGCTTGCGGCGCGCGGACGCATCCGCACCGAAACCGTGTGGAACGAGCTGGCGCGAGGCGCGGGCGCAGCCGGAAGCGGTGTCAGCGGCGTGTTCCCAGTGCCCGCGTATCAGGCCGCGCTCGGCATCCGTCCACGTTCGGCCGACGGCGGTGCGCTCGGCCGGGGGCTTCCCGACGGCGCCGGCAACGCCGACCCGTTGACCGGCTGGAACGTCGTCGCGCTCCGCCGCCTCAGATCGACCGGGGGCACGAGCGCCGTCGCCCCCATGTACACGGCGCTCTGGACGCTGGTCTCGTCCCAACTGGGACACCGGATCGGGCTCCCCCATCCGGTCCTGTACTCCCGGCGTGGGCGCGGCTTCAACGACGTCACCGCCGGCGACACGGGCGGCCCATACCGCGCCGGGCGCGGCTGGGACCTGGCGAGCGGATGGGGCAGCCCCGACGGCAAGCAGATCGCTCGCGACCTCGGCGTCCACCTGCCCGGGCCGGAGGCCCGCCGGCCACGCATCGAGCGTGGCGAGCGAGAGATCGCCTGACGTCAGGGGCCGAACAGGGCGGTCGAGCCCGTGGCCAGCGCCACGGGCCGCCCGTCCGCGCCGATCACCTCGGCGGTCCCGACGGTGAGGCTGCGCCCTCGGTGCACCACCTTGGCTCGCGCCTCGAGAGTGCTGCCGTCGCCGGCGACGGGCCGGAGGAAGTTGACCTTGATGTCGACCGACGCCATGCCCTCACCCTTGGCGAGAGTCGTCTGCGTCGCGAGCGCCAGTGCGAGGTCGGCGAGCAGGACGATGAAGCCGCCCTGCGGCCATCCGAACGGCGTCGCAAGCCATCCGCTGAGTGGCATGGCACAGGACGCGGCGCCGAGGGTGGCCTCGGTCGGCGTGATACCGAGCAGGTGATGTATCGGTGGAAGCGGGAGTTCGCCTCGAAGCTGTGCGTGGATGATCTCGACCCCGCTGCGAGCGAGGAATTCGCCCGGGGCGATGCGTTCGCCGGACACCGGCCGGAGGTACGGGTCCGGCCCCTCGTCAGCGCCCCGCGACCCGTGAGACGCCGCCGGCGGCGCGGCTGTCCCGCCCCGCGACGGTGCGCCCGCTGCCGAGTCGCCGAAAACGCGCATCCGTGACGTGGAGTACGCGACGAGCCTTCCCTCGTCATCGATCACCTCGCCCGTCGAGAGCCCCAGGGTTCGCCCGGAGTGGATCGCGCGTCCGTGCACCGTGATCCTCGAACCGATGCGCGTCGGGCGCACGTACGTCAGCGACATCTCCGCCGTCGTGTACTGGGTGCGAGCCGGGAGCAACGACTGCACCGCGCAGCCGAGTGCCGCGTCAGCCGCCAGCGCGAGCACCCCACCGGGAACACCGCCGTGCGACCACTCGAACCAGGGCGACACCGGCATGCTGAAGGCAGCGGTGCCCGTATCGGCACCATCGAACGTGAGTCCAGTCAGCCGTCCCATCGGCGGGTGTCCGCGAACCAGTCGCAAGGCGGCGAGGCCACTGAGCTCGCGGGCTGACGCGTCGAGGATCTCGCCGCGAACCGGCACATCACGCCACAGGGCGGGCTCACGAACCAGCATCGAGCCGAGCTTAGCGGCGGGGCAACGTCGAGCCGCTCATCGCGGCGGTGGCGCCGGCACCCACGCGATCGGCGTGCACGTGGACGTCGCGACGTCGGTGCCAACGACCGGCGCTGCGTCGCCGGTGCCACGCACCGTGACCGTGCTCGGGAATCCTGGAAAGGGAATCGGCAGCTGCACCACCTTCGATATCTCCGCGTGCACATGGCACCCGTCGCTGGCACACCAGGTGCCGTCAGGCATCTGCGGGTCGTCGGGTGTCTTCAACACGAGCGGGTTGCCAGCGTCAACAGGGACCTGCGCTGACTGGTCGGCAGCCTCGATGCATGCACGCTGAAACGCGTATAGCGCGCCCTCGCGATCCTGTGCGCTGACGTCGACGATCGGCACTGGGCACGCGCCGACGGTACCCGCGGGGCAGGCGGCGGTCGCGTTGTACAGGTATCGGGGATCCACCGCATCCGACCCTGATTGCGCGCCGAGCTGCGCCGCGGTTTGGACGCGGCCAGACCATACGTAGATCGCGGCGGCGTCCGCGACCAGGCAGGCGAGACTGAACAGGAATAAGGCGAATCCGAGCGCAAAGACGACGAGCGTCTGCCCGCGCTGATGGCGGGACAATGCCGCTCGAGGTGGCAGGAACGTCACTGCCGGAAAGGAGGCGGGAGTGCCTCCGCCTGCGCGTGCAACGTCGGCGTCCAGAAGACTCCCCATGCCAGTGGCGTGTTGGCGAAATCGAGCGATGCGGAGGCACTGCAGTCCACCACGTCGAGGCCCGATGGTGGGTTGAGCGCCCGGTCGGTGTACCCGGGAACGACGCCACCGCCTGCTGTGATGGAACCGATGTCGCACGAGACGTCTGCACTCGACGGCGAACCCGCATACGCCACCGGCTGCGCCGGCGGATTGCCGGCGTTCCCGCTGCCGCCACCCGACGTGCAGAGTGTCGCCAGCTGCCAGTGCAGCAAGCCCGTGTACGTGGTCATGGTTCCGTAGAAGCTCGCTGCCGCGTACCGGCACCCGGTCGGCAGGCCGGCCGTCGCCAGTGCCCCATGCCCCGTGCCACAGCACTCCATTCCCGGCGGGTCGATGGCATTGTCCGGAGCCTGGAACCGTGACTGCGCAGCGAGCGCGGTGGCCGCATTGAGCTGCTCCTGAACAGTGACCTGCACCATCACGGCGATGAAGTTACAGATGAGGAAGAGCAGGATCGGAATGACCAGCGCAGTCTCGAGGACGGCCTGAGCATCGTCACCCGGCCGTCTGCTGCGCCTCACGGCGCGAATCGGAGCGTGTGAGTCGTGGCCGAGATGTTGGTGGGGAGCTCGAACGCTCCCGCACCGGGCCCGAAGCCGGGCGGCACGAACGACGCGACAAAGCCGACCACGCGCACGGTGATGAGCGGAGAGTCCTCGCACCCGGGCGGGAAGGGTGCAACGCGTCCCCGCGGGGGCGGGGTGCACGCGGGCGGGTCGGCCTCGCTGACGCAGACCACGACGACTCGCGGGCCGTCGGCGTTCTGCACCTCGACTGGCGTGGACGGGCAACGCTGAGCGGCGTCTGGTGCACAACCCCCGCCCGCATCGGGTGCGCACCAGCTTTCCACGTTGGTGCCGAACAGCGCGGTGCGCAGCCGGCCGGAGATCGCGGCTGTGACCGCGCGCGCATCAGGGGCCGTCTGGGAGGTGGGGCTCGATCCTGCCGACGACGCGATCATCGCGCCCTGCTCGACTGCCGACACCTCGGCCGACGTCTGCACCGCCCACAGTCCGGCGTCAAGCGCCCCGATCAGACACAACAGGAAGAGCGGCAGCACCACGGCGAACTCGATGAGCGCCTGGCCCCCTCGAGCGTGCGGCATGCGTCGAGGACGCACCACTCCCTTGAATTCCCCTCCCATCGCCTGGCTATCGTAGCCGTGCGGGCAGTCGCTACGAGGGAAGCACCACAAACGTGAGGTTCACGGGAATGAGTGCCGACACCGCCACGGGGTTGGCCGGCTGATTCGTGCTGGGGTTGATGAGCGTCGTCCAGTTCCCCGCCGAGAAGACCTCGAGCACGTACGGTCCGCCGATCGGCACGCTGCTGAAGGTGAAGTCACCCGCAGCGTCAGCGGTGGCGTAGTAGAAGGGCGCGCTCGTCTGGTACATGCCGCCGGGCTCGGCCTTGTAGTTGGAGCTGAGGCGGACCCGTCCGGAGACCGCGGCGCCGGCGTGCGTCACGAGGGTGCCCGACACGATCTGGGGAGCGCCGAGCATCGCCGCCGCCTGCGCGGCCTCGGGGGTCCTCGGAAAGCTCGTGGACAGCCGGTCCAGGGCGATGAGGGCCTCGTGGTAGGACCCGTTCGCGAGCGCCTGCTCTCCCGCATCCAGCAGCGCCGTCGGGAGCAGGCTGATCGCGGTTGCTGACGCCAGGGTCGAGCTCTCCTTGAGCACGGCGTCCAGGAGCACGACCGCGTCGGCGGCGCGGCCGGAGGTGATCAGCACGCCCGCCTCGCCGGCCTGGTCGACAGGAAGCTCGCGCGCAGCCTGGAGGCCGGCACGGGTGGCTGGCGCCAGGGTGCTGATCTCGGCGAGCCGCTGGATCGCGCTCGGGTACTGCGCCACGAGCGCGTTCGCGGTCGCCGTCTTGAGCAGCAGCGTCGCCAGCGCTTCAAGGGCCTGCCCCCGCAGCGACGGGTCGTTCACCGACCGGTACAGCGCGACCGCCTCATCCACGTTTCCCCTCCTGCCGAGCGCGGCGGCCCACCCCAGGACCGTCTCCTCGGCGGCCGTTTCGGCGGCGCCCGAGGCTCCCGCAGTCAGCGCGTAGAGGGGTCCGCCTCGCGCCGCGATCGCCTCGTCGATGGCGACGGCACTGGCATACCGGCCGGCCGCCGCGAGCCGGGCCGCGGTCGATGACGACGACGAGGTGCCCGTGGCGGCGCCCACCATGACACCGGCCGCGGCAACGAGAACGCAGCTGATGGCGAGCAGCACCACCGGCCAGCCCCGAGGGGGGTAGCCGGCCGCCTGGGGCCACGCCGGAGGCGCGGGCGGTGGTGGTGGCCACGCATCGGTCGAAGGCGGCAGCGGGGGCGCCGGCAGCGATTCCACAGAGACATAACGTACGTGCGCGCGCCAAGGGTTCGCGGGCCACGATTCGCGAAGGACGCCTCCGTGGTCGAGTAGGCTGCTCGCCGAATGATCACAGTCGACGGCGGCGCGCTCACCATCGACGCCGTGGTGCGCGCGGCCCGGGGGCACGAGGCCGTGGCCCTCGATCCCGGGGTGCGGGCGCGGATGCTCCCGGCGCGCGAGGTCGTCGACCGCCTCGATCGCGAGGGCGCGGTGGTCTATGGGGTCACGACCGGCTTCGGTGCGCTGGCGGACCGCGCCGTCGATCCGGCCGACAGAGCCCTGCTCCAGCGGTCGGTCGTCCTCAGCCACGCCGCGGGCTCCGGACCCCGCCTGGACGACGAGGTGGTTCGCGGGATGATCCTGCTCCGCGCGCGCACCCTCGCCGCCGGGCTCTCCGGCGTGCGCGTCGAGCTGGTCGAAGCGCTGCTCGGGTTGCTCGATGCGGGAATCATTCCCTGGGTGCCGGAGCATGGCTCCCTCGGCGCGTCGGGTGATCTCGCGCCGCTCGCCTCGATTGCCACGGTGCTGCTCGGACTGGGCTGGGCGGCCGGCGCGGGTGGCGTTCGAGTCGAGGGCGGAGCGGCACTGCGCGACCACGGCCTGGTCCCTGTCGACGTCGAGCCGAAGGAGGGCCTCGCGCTCATCAACGGCACCGATGCGATGACCAGCCTGCTCGCGCTGGCGGTGCATGACATCGAGGACCTGCTCCGCCTCGCCGACCTTGCCTGCGCCTTGAGTGTCGAGGCGTTGCTCGGCACCACCGTGGCGTACGACGAGCGGGTGGTCGCCCTCCGTCCCGCCCCTGGACAGGCCGCCTCGGCCGCCAACCTGCGTGCGCTCCTCGCCGGCAGCCCGATCGTCGCGTCGCACCGACCCTCGCGCCATGCGGTCCAGGATGCCTACTCGCTGCGCTGCGCGCCCCAGGTGCACGGCGCCGCACGCGACGTGGTCGCCTTCTGCCGCCAGACCATCGACCACGAATTGGCCAGTGTTGTCGACAACCCGGTAGTCCTCGGGGAGACGGTGGTGAGCGCAGGCAACTTCCACGGCCAGGCGCTCGCGTACGCCGCCGACATGCTGGCGTCGGTATGCGCGGATGTGGCCGCGATCAGCGAGCGCCGCGTCGACCGGCTGCTCGACCCCGCGCGCTCGCGAGGTCTGCCCGCATTCCTGAGCCCCGAGCCGGGACTGAACAGCGGTCTGATGATCGCCCAGTACACGGCGGCGGCCATGGTCGCAGCGCTCCGTCACGCAGCCACGCCCTTCGCGGTGCAGAGCGCAGCGACCAGCGCCGGTCAGGAGGACCACGTCTCGATGGGATACGAGGCGGCGCTGCGCACCCGGCGTTCGGTGCCGCTGCTCCGCGCCGTGCTCGCCATCGAGGTGTTGAGCGCGTCCCAGGCGATCGAGATGCGCCATCCGCTGCGGCCGGGTCCGGCGACCGGCGCGGTCATCGCCAGCCTGCGCCGGGAGACGCCCTCGCTCGCGGCCGACCGCATTCTCAGCGGTGATCTCGAGGCGGCCGAGACCTGGGTGCGCGATGCCGCCTGGCGGGCCGCACTGGCCGACGCCGGGGTGACCCTCCTATGACCGCCGGCGCCCGCCCGGTCCGCGCGCCCCACGGCACCGCGCTGACGTGCGGCAGCTGGCAGACCGAGGCGCCGCTTCGCTGCCTCATGAACAACCTCGACCCGGCGGTGGCCGAGGACCCTGACTCGCTGGTCGTCTACGGCGGCACGGGTCGCGCGGCGCGCTCATGGGAGTGCTTCGACGCCATCGTCGCAACGCTCCGCTCGCTGCGCGACGACGAGACCCTGCTGGTCCAGTCGGGCAAGCCCGTGGGCGTTGCCAGGACCCACGAGCTCGCCCCACGGGTGCTGATCGCCAATTCCCTCCTCGTGCCCCGCTGGGCGACCTGGGAGGAGTTCTGGCGTCTCGAGGCGCTGGGGCTGACCATGTACGGGCAGATGACCGCGGGGTCGTGGATCTACATCGGCACCCAGGGCATCCTCCAGGGAACGTTCGAGACCTTCGAGGCGGTGGCGCGGAAGCGGTTCGGCGGGACGTTGACCGGCCGCCTCGTGGTGACCTCGGGGCTCGGCGGCATGGGGGGCGCCCAGCCGCTCGCCGTCACGATGAGTGGCGGGGTCGCGCTCTGCATCGAGGTCGATCCCGCTCGCATCCAGCGCCGCCTGGACACCGGCTACGTCGACGAGGTTGCCGACACGCTGGACGCCGCGGTGCGTCGCTGCGATGTGGCGCGCGAGGAAGGACGCGCGCTCTCGGTGGCGGTGTGCGCCAACGCAGCCGAGGCGCTGCCCGCGCTGCTCGAGTCATCGCTGGCGATCGACGTTGTCACCGATCAGACCAGTGCCCACGACCCGCTCAACGGCTACGTTCCCGCCGGGCTGAGCCTGGAGGCCGCGGCGACGCTGCGAGCGAGCGATCCCGAGGGGTACATGCGCCGCTCGCGCGAGTCGATGGCGCGCCACTGCGAGGCGATGGTCGAGTATCAGCGCCGCGGATCGGAAGTGTTCGACTACGGCAACTCGCTCCGCGACCAGGCGCGCACCGGCGGCTTCGCCGATGCGTTTGCGTACCCGGGATTCGTTCCCGCCTACATCCGCGACCAGTTCTGCGAGGGTCGCGGGCCGTTCCGCTGGGTGGCGTTGAGCGGCGACCCCGCCGACATCGCACGCACCGACGCGGCGATGCTCGAGCTGTTCCCGGATCACGATGGGCTGCACCGCTGGCTGCGCCTCGCCCAGGAGCGCGTGCAATTTCAGGGTCTTCCGGCGCGGATCTGCTGGCTCGGCGCCGGCGAGCGCCACCTCGCCGGAGTGCGATTCAACGACATGGTGCGCAGCGGTGAGCTGTCCGCGCCGGTGGTCATCGGGCGGGATCACCTCGACAGCGGCTCGGTCGCCTCACCGATGCGCGAAACCGAGGCGATGCGCGACGGCAGCGATGCGATCGCCGACTGGCCGGTGCTCAACGCGCTGCTCAACACCGCAAGCGGTGCGACATGGGTCGCCGTCCACCACGGTGGCGGTGTCGGGATGGGGCTGTCGATCCACGCCGGAGCCCAGGTGTGTGCGGACGGCAGCGAGCTCTCGGCCCGGCGCTGCGAGCTCGTGCTCACCAACGACCCGTCCACGGGCGTGATGCGCCATGCGGACGCGGGCTATCCGCTGGCGCGCGACGCGGCCCGTGAACGCGGGGTCCGCGTTCCCATGCTCGACGCGGAAACCGCCGGCGGCGCATGAACGCGCGCGAGTGGCTCGCCGAGGAAGCTGACGCACCCGACCTCGTGCTGCTCGGCGCTCCGATCTCGAAGGCCTCGATCACGCCGGTGGAGTCCTGGTCGACACCTCCGGCATTCCGCGATGCATTGCGGCGCTTCCCGACCTGGGACGCGGAGCACTCCATCGACGTCGCTGCCCTGCACGTGCGCGACGCGGGCGATGTCGAGAGCGACCGCGACGACCCGGATGCGGCGGCGGCCCACGATCGCATCCAGGCGGCCGTCGAGGCGGCGGCAGGCGCTGCGACCCACGTTGTGGTCGTGGGTGGCGACAACTCGCTCACCCGTCCGGCCCTGCGCGGGCTCATGAGCGCGGTCCCGGCAGCATGGTCGCTGCTGACCCTCGACGCCCACCATGACTGCCGCCCGGCGACCTCGGGGTCGCGCAACGGCACACCGGTGCGCGAGTTGATCGAGGCCGGCCTGCCCGGTGAGCTTGTGGCCCAGATCGGCATCCACCCGCTGGGCAACGCACAGGAGCACGCAGACTGGGCGCGCGCGCAGGGAGTGCACATCGTGCCGCTGCACACCGTTCGCCGGGATGGCATCGACGCAGTCGTCGCGGCCGCCGTCTCCCTGCTCGTCGGGCGCGGCGCCGAGCACATCTACGTCGATTTCGACATCGACGTCATCGATCGCGCGTTCGCACCCGCATGCCCGGCGAGCCTGCCCGGCGGCATGCATCCAGATCAGCTCCTGCGCGCCGCGTATCTGCTTGGTGCCGATCCAGATCGGAAGAGCACACGTCTGAACTCCAGTCACGCCAATATCTCGTATGCCG
>OCZT010000571.1_pt1 | contig 36821 bp, 66 predicted proteins | sample 1539031 | NCBI WGS metagenome assembly OCZT01 (sample SAMEA3539308, study PRJEB22396) | soil metagenome | biome: tundra; feature: field; material: soil | place: USA | collected 2010-05 | depth 0.15 m
TCCACCCGGCGGGGTATCCCATGAGCCACTCGACCCACGTTGGGTTCAGTGACCCGCGCGGTGTCGCGGGCGGGCCGCTGTGGCGGGAACAGTCCGGCGATGGCGAGGAACACCAGCGCCCAGCACGCGCCGAGGTCAGCGATCAGCACGCTGGCGAGGCCACCGGTCCAGGCGAGGACGAAGGTCACCGCGGCACCTCGGCTTCGGCGCGTTCGGCGTAGGAGGCCAGCAGCTGCTCAGCCTCGTAGTCGTCGAGGAGGGCGGCGGCGAAGAACCCGGTGGCCACCGCGCCCGCTTCGGCGTACTGGCCTGCGCGCAGATGCTCGTAACGCTCGGTGGGCACGACCGGGCCCACGTACGCCTCGGCCTCGTCCTCGTCGCTGAGTGCGTCGTGCGGGTCCCCGGGCTCGGCTGGGCTCACAGATGTAGGCGCCTCCGGCATGAGCACCGGGCCACCACTGCTCCAGTTAGGTTCGGCCGAGCCCGGGGAGACCTCGGGTGGCAGCGGCATCAGCGGCCCGGCGGCCATGTCCGCCGCGTAGTCCTCAGCGGTGCCTTCCCACCCAGGCTCACCGGGCTGCCCGTAATGCTCACCCCACATGGCCCGCTCAGCCTCCTCACCCATGTACTGCCCGGCGAGGATGTCGCGGAAGGTGTCCACCGTCGCCGCGTCCCGGTCGCGTTCCCGCTGGCGCCTGGCGACGCGTCCGCTGACACGGAACGCGGCCCGTTCCCGCCATGGCCACTCCCGGACGTGGGTGCCGGTGTGCGGCTTCGCGCGGGTGCCAGGGTCGGGCCTGTCGATGAGCCAGCCGAGCAGCTTCCCGGTCGCGAACGCGGCACCGAGCAGGAAGCTGAACGCCAGGATCTCCCATGCGTGGCTCATGACACACCGCCGTCGATGGCGTCCGCGATCCGGGCGAAGTCCCAGGCGTAGTCGTCGTTGAGCCTCGCCAGGTGGTCCCGCGCCGGGGAGTGCGGCCCATAGACCAGCGGGTTGCCCTCTTTCAGCCCAGCCCACTCCGTCACGGACTCAGGCAGGTAGTCCACGCGGCCGTCATAGGCCCACGGGTACCCGTCCTCGTCTGGTGTGGTGGCGGAGGCCACGCCAGCGCTGACGGCCAGGTCGCAGAGCACGCCGAGGCAGCAGAACTCGTCACCGTGGTGCAGGGCCGCGGTGCCCTGCTGGTACTTCCCGGACCGGAGTGCGGCGGTCCACCGGGCGCGGATCTCGGGGTCCATCTCAAGCGCCATGGCTGGCCTCCTTGCGTGGTGCGGGCCGCCGCCGGAGCGCGACGGTCAGGTTGCCATTCACGGCGAGGGCGGCGGCGAGGGCGATGACAGCCAGCAGGGCCAGCAGCAGCGCGTCGAACGGGGTCACTTGCCTGCCTCCGGCCCGTTGATGAGCGCGTCAATCTCGGAACGGAAGAACCGGTGCGTCCCACCGGGGGTGACCAGGAAGCTGAGCCTGCCGGCCTTCCTCCACCGGATGAGCGTCTTGGGGTCCACATGGAAAGCCCTGGCGACCTCACCGGGGGTGAGCAGGTCGGTGTCTGGCAGCGTGATCCTCGGCGTGTTCCGCACGCGTGGGCGATCGCTCACCGGGTCACCGCCAGAGGGACGCCACGGTCGAGTGCCCGGGTCGCGCAGTAGCCGTAGGCGTAGTGGGCACCGGTGACCGGCCGGGCCACCTTCGACGCCCGCAGCCGGCGCCAGTCGTGCCACCGGTCGAGCAGCGGCGTGACGGGCAGCACCAGCAGCAGCGGGGCGGCGAGGACGGCCACAGTGGCGGCCAGCCAGCCGAGGACGAGGGGGATCGTGGCCGTGATCATCAGTGATCACCACACGGGCCGTCTTGGTAGTTCACGGCGTCCAGGACCGGGTCGGCCCCGTGCTCCAGGTCGCGGGCCAGCCGCTCGGTGGCGAGGTCGGCGGCCTGCCACGTCGCCGCGCCCTCCCGGCTGAGCGTGTAGTGCAGGCCGTCGTGGCCGGCCTGCCGGGTGCAGGTCACACCGTCCGGACCGGGCTCGGCGCACTGCGCGGCCTCGGTAGCCGACCCGGCGGTGAACGGGGACTCGTAGCCTTCCCGCACGAAGGGCAGGACGCTGGCCTCCATCGCGTCCAGGGCGACCGTGAGCACGTCCGGGTCGTGGCCTGCGAGGTAGGCGAGGAGCATCATGCGCTCCCGGTCGGAGAGGGTGCGGACACGCGCGAGGGTGGTGTCCGTGTGTTCGGGGCCGGTCACTGTGATTGCTCCTATGCTTGGTTGCTGTCCCGGTACGTGATTGCGCCGGGACGCGAGGCCGCTCCTGGTGCTAGCCGAGGGGGCGGCCTCGGTGGTTATGCGGCCCGTGTGGCCTGGGTGATGTGCGGGGCGAGGATGACCGCGATCAGGTCGGCCTGCGCCTGGGTGAGCGGCGGCAGCTGGCCGGCCGCGGCCTGGCCCGCCGCGTACGCCTCATCGACGGTGTGGCAGGTCACGACGCGACCCGCTTCGCGTTGCGCGAGTTGAGCTGCTGCTGGCGGCGTGTGGCCCAGCGGACGTTGCCGGGCTCGTAGTTGCCGTCGTTGTCGATCCGGTCGAGGGACATGCCCTCAGGGCACGGCCCGATCAGCCGCGTGATATCGGCGTCGAAGAGGGCCCAGTCGTGCCAGCGTTCGCAGACCTTGATGCCCCGGGCGCCGTAGTAGCGGTAGCCGAGCAGCCGCGGGTCCTCGCAGCGGCGGACCATCATCTTCCACCGCGACCGGGACTGTGCCCTGCCGATGTTCACGACGCCACCTCGCGCGCCGGGATGGTGATCTCTAGCAACTCCTCAAGCGCCCCGGCGTAGCGCAGCGGGAAGTGCTCGCCGCGCTCCCAGTTCGCCACCGTCGACTTGTTCACATCAAGCGCCTCGGCCAGCTGCTGCTGGGTCAGGTGCTTGCGGTGACGTGCCCGCGCGATGAGGATTCCGACAGGTTCCGTTGGCATGGGGGAACGCTATCGAACTCTATGGAACTAATGCAAGAGGCTAGCGAGAACTAGTCTGGACACCACCGAACGCGGTGACGCCTAAGGGTGACAGAAGGTTTACCTGCCGGACCAGACTGATCCGCACCGAGAGCCCCGAGTACATGGCCACCCTGACCACCGAGCAGCTTCGCGTACTGGCCGCCAGCAAGCGGCCGGAGCACCTGGTCGCTGGCTTCGCCGCCGGGTGCGAGCTGATCCTGCGGGACGCGAAGTGACCGAGCGCCGCTGCGAGCCGGTCGGCGGCCTTGAGATCGCCGCCCGGCTCGGCGTGCGCCGAGAGACCGTCGCCACATGGAAGCAGCGCGGCGTGCTGCCTGCGGCACGCTGGACGGTCAGCGGCGAGGACGCCTGGGACTGGACGGAGGACATCGAGCCATGGGCACACGAGACGGGACGCCAGCGGTGACAGAGATCCCGCTGCGCACGGTCACGCTGACGCTGTGCGTGCCGTGCCTGGCTGGCGAGGGCGGCGAGTGCCACTCACCGGGCTGCGCTCTGTGGATGAACCGCGCTCCGGACATCCCCGTCACCCAGCACCTGACGGAAGCCGAAACGGAAGCCGCATACAGGGAATGGGACCAGTTCTTCACCAGGACAGTCGGCGTCAGCCCATCATCCGTCCTGAATCTGCCCATCATCGGATACGAGGTTGACGGGAAGCTGTATCACCCTGCGGACGTGCTGATCGTCCGAAATCGACTAACTAGAAAGTAGATAGTAGATAGTTAGTGCGCGTCGCCGCTGGTCAGCGCCAGACGGGCGTCCAGCAGCTTGTCCTGATCACCAGGCAGGAACATGTAGCGGGAACTGGCGCTGGAGAGCATCAGGTCAATCGCGGCGACGGTCGGCCGGATCAGCGTGCCCGCAGCGGTGCTCACCAGCGGGACAGCAGCCATGACGCCTCCCTAGAGGACCCAGACACCGGCGTCTGACACCGGGGCTTTCACGCCATGGCCCCACGCCGCCAGCGTCACCGCCACCAGCGGGCTGATATCCACGCTCGCGGCCTTCCGCGCCCAGGCCCACGCGTCCGACAGCGGACGGGACTGCGCACCAGCCAGAGCCTTGGACAGCACCGGGTCACCCAGATGCCGCAACGTCTGCGAATCGGTGACCGCCTGGAAAAACTGGCCGCACGCCTGCGCCGCATCACGCGCCGACGGCTGCAGAACCTCGATGCCAGCGAACTCCAGCTCACTGATCAGCGAACCCGCCTGCCCCGCCGCGTCCACCACCACCGCGCACGGGTCATGCTTCGCGGCCCGCTGCCGCTCGCTAAGCGGCTGGTGCGCCGCAGGCTCACCCGTTCCCTGTTCCGGCTGCTGCGCTAGCGCACGAACGTGCCGCGGCCCGGCACGGTGTGAACCAGGCCCTCATCGATGAGCATCTGAGTGGCGCGGCGCACCGTGCCGACTGACAGGCCGGTCTCGCCGACGAGGTACGTGATCGACGGGATTGGCTGCCGCGGCTGAAGCTCGCCGCTGGCGATGCCCGCGCGCAGGATCGCGGCCAGCTGGCTCGCGCTGGTCTCCGGTGCCAGCGGATCGATCACGTATTCCATGGTCATCACGCTAAGCATGCCCGGCTGACCTGCTAATACCGGGGCTTGCTTAGACATGACTAGCATGGTTAAGCATAGTAAACGTATGCTCGCCTTCATGAGCGACGGAAACGCGTTAGTGCGGGCGACGTGGGACAAGCAGGCCGCCGAGCTGTCCGAGGAGTTCGGGGTGCGTGTCACCTGGCGCCCCCTCGGTTTCGAGGTGCCCGGCCCGGACGGCATCACCCACGTCACCAGCCCGACTGCGGTGCGAACGATCCTGGGAGGCACGCCATGACCCCGGCCGAGCGGGACGCCTCGGAGCGGGATTACTTCGCGTGGCGGCAGCGGCAGCGGGACCTGGCCGACCTCATCGAGCACTGGGGTGAGGCGTACGACATCGGCTGGCATCCCAGCTCAACCGGTGGCTGGCACGCGGGCCGTAAGGACGACGGGACGGTGCTGCGGTACCGGACCGCTCAGGATCTGCATGACGCGATCATGGCCGACTACACCAAGCGGCCCGTGCCGCGCGACGGCTACCCGGTGGCCAGCCACCTGGACCCGGACGATTTGCAGCGGGACGGCATCGACCCGCGCTGAGCCCCCGGCCGGGGCTGGGTTACAGCCCGTGTCCCGTCGCAGGAGACGCCCCGGCCGGGCCCACAACCGAACAGCGGGGCCGCCCGGCGGGAGCGGTCACGTCCCCGTCAAGCTGATCACGATTGTCCTGGTGCTGGCCGCGGTGGGCGGGGTGGCGCATGCGGTGGCCCCGTACGTGCACGTGCTGTGGACGGTCCTGGCGATCACCGGGACGCTGGCGGGGTGCGCGGTGCTGGCCCTGGCCGGGCGGGCGTTCGCCCAGTGGGAGAAGCGGCGGGGCAACCCGGAGCCGGAGGCGCTGCGGTGGCAGGACGGGCAGCAGATGCGGGAACCGAGACGGTGAAGCGTACAGCGGTTAAGCGCACGGCCACGAACCGGCTAACTATCTACTAACTAGTTTCTAGATAGTTAGCGGTGCCTGATCAGCCAGAAAACCAGGCAGATGACGATGATGAGCACCAGCAGGCCGACCAGGTCCATGGCTACGTTCCCTTCCTTAGCGCTTAGGTGGCGGCGGGGCTGGTGGCCGTGGCACTGACGGCGGCGGGTTCGCCCCAGGCTTCATGCCGGGGCCGCCCTGCGACATCAGGCCCACGTCTTGCCGCCGTCGTGGCTGAGGACGACGCGTGACGCCCCGGCGGGCAGCTGCACCAGCACCCCGTCGAGCACCGGCACCGGGACAGGGGCCGGCTTCGGCGCGGGGGCCGGGGCGGGTGCCTTCCACGCGGCGTCGTAGACGATGCTCTCGTCGTAGTGGTGGCCGGTCTGCGCCTCGCCCGCGTACTGGACGGCGGTCACCCCGGTCATGTCCGGGACCGTCCTGGTGCCGTCGAGGGTGGCGATCCACAGCCGGAAGTGGGTGCCGACGTGCAGCCCGGCCGCGCCCATCGCGTTGAACAGCGGCGTCAGGGTCGCCCGGTTGCAGTAGACGATGGGCGGGTAGACGGGCTTGGTGAGGAGCTTGGCTTTCACCCACACCACGGCACCAGCCGGGGTGGCGTCCCCGGTCTCGACGTCGAGGACGTCGGCGTACACGTCGGAGCCGTTCACGTCGATCCAGGCGACCGGGACCTGCGGCCCGAACCGGGCCACCACATCCTGTAGCAGCACCCGGTAGAGGCCGTTCGCGTACACCATCACCAGCTGCGTGCCAGCGACGGGGATGTCGGCCAGGGTCGTGCTGTCGCGCCCAAGGCGGGTCACGGGCCCACCCGGAACCACGGCGACCGGGTATCGATCTGGCCACCGCTGCCGCGCAGCTCCAGCGGGGCGACCTTGTTGCCGTAACTGTCACCGAGGTTCATGCCATCCATGATGCTCTCTTTACCGCCCGAACACGGCGATCACGGCCCCAACGACCGCGGCGGTGACCGCGGCGGCCAGGAGCACCTCCCCGGCGTCCGGGCGGCGGCGAGGGCGGGCCGTCAGGCGCTCGCTGTTCTCGCTGTCTCCCACTGCTTCCCCTACTTCTTGAGCACGAACGCGATCACCGAGATAAGGGAGATCAGGATCGCCACGCCCATGATGATCGCCTGGACGGAGCTGATGGCGCTGCCACGCACGTCACGGGTCTCCACGACCTGCTCCTTGCCACCCTGGCCCCGGGACTGCGCGTCCCGCAGGTCACGGATGTCTTTCTGGATCGGCTCCAGCGCCGCCGCCAGCGACGTGACCGACGCCGACGCGGCGGCGGCGACCTGGACACGGGACGCCTCAGCGGTGGCGATGAGCTGCGCGGCCAGCGCACCCGCCTGCGTGGCCGCCACCTCGGCGGCCCGGTTGACCGCCCCGACATCGACCGCGCGGATCGCGTCGATGCGCCCTGACTCCGCCTGCCGCAGCTCCTTTTCGTGCGCTGACCGCAGTTCGGAGACGTAGGTGCCGTTGGCGGCGCGGATCCCCGCGATCTCGTCGATGTACCTGGACTGCTGCTCGCGCAGGTCATCCTGGCGGGCCATGGCCGCGATGAGCAGTTCACGGACGTTCGTGGACGGGTCAGTGATCTGCACGGGGCCGTTGCCGCTGCGGCCAGACGACTCCCGGTCGCGGGCGCGCAGGTCATCGTCGGTGCTCACGCCTTATTATCCGCCGCCATCAGGCTTCCCGGCGGGAGGCGGGCCGGCCTAGATCCGGCCGAGGCCACCGTCGAGGGTACGGCAGATGTTGCTCGCACTGGACGCGCCCCATTGCGCGGTGATCACGATCAGGACCGGGGCCGTCGTGTCCGCCGCGTTCCCGTAACTGGCCGTCGTCAGCACCGTCCCCGGCGACACGGAAAGCTGCTGGTACAGGCACCCATCCCAGTCGAACGACCCACCTGCGCCAGTCACCGGGAAGAAAATCTCTGACTTCACGCTCCACGGCATCCCCGTAATGCCGGACCGGCAGGTCAGCGCACCATAGCCGGCGAGAAGCGTGCCGCCCGCGCTGGTCAGCCGTGCCCGGATCGTCAGCGTGGGTGTGCCGGTGTCATCAGCGGTCCCCATGCAGACCAGCCGGTAACCGAAGGTCGCCACCGGGTCACCGGCCGGGATTGTGAAGCTGCCGACCACCGTTTCCGCCGCCGAGCTGGCCACACTGCCGGTGGCCAGCGGTGAGACGGTGACGGGCAGGTTGTTGAGCACGGCGGCGGTGATCCTCTGCCCCGCTGTGACCTGCACTTCACCCATGCTGCGCCTCCTAAAGACTGATGACTGGCGGGAAGAACAGCCGCACGTCCGTGCCCGCGCTCTGGGCTTTCACCACGCCATTGACCGATCTGGTGATGGTGAAAGCCTGCGGTGAGCTGGCCCCGGTGATGTTCGTGACCGTGATCCGCTCACCGGACACCAGGATGTCGAAGGGGAAATCACCCGCCGATGTGGTCCACAGCGGCGACGTCGCACCCGTGGTGTCCACCAGCATCGAGGTGGCCGCGCCGCCGATACTGGTATGCAGCACCGAGCCATCCGTGTCGGCGTGGCCCCACACCAGGTCACTGGCGACGGCGGTATTCCAGGGGGCCTGCGGGACGCACGCCCACGCCTCATGGAACACGTAGCCGTAGGGCACTTCGGTGACACCCTGGATGAGCTGGTTAACGCCGCCCGGCGGCAGCCACAGCGGGGTGCCTGTTATCTGCAGGTAGTCGCCGAGGTCCATGTCCTGCAGCGCCCAGTACAGCGCCGCCATCTCGGCCCGTGCCAGGTTCACGTTGATCACCGGGTAGCGGGGCTGGTTCACCGTCCCCATCCACACCATCCACCCGGCCGCGTCATCGAGCTGGCTGGCGGTGGCCACGTTGATAGTGGCCGCCGCCGCGTACCGGCCCGCACCGTTAGGCGGCGCCTGGATGGATAGCGGCCCGGACGCCAGCACCTGCTCCGAGGATGAGCCACCCGAACCCTGGGAGACCGTCACATCGTTTTGCAGCTGCTGATCGTCCCGGGTGGGTGCCAGGTCATCGGACAGGTGCGCCGCGGTGTAGGAGAGGGTGACGGCCGGGGACTGGTTCAGCATGCTGCCGCGGGTGCGGTAGCCCAGGCCTGGCCCGGCCTGGCGTGGCTCGGTCACGCTTCCCCGGTCCGCGTCGGCGCATTCCTGCAGCAGGGTGGTCAGCGCGGTCGCGGCCTGCGGGCCCATGGCCACCGTGGCGGCCAGGTTCCCCTGCCCCCGGAACGTGATCGACTCCTCCGCGCACAGCCGCTTGAACCGCACCCCGGCCGTTTCACCCACCCACGCCTTCAGCGCGCCAGCCAGATCAAACAGCGTGTCCCACACCGGCTGCACACTGACATGCCCGGCCGACGTGGAGACCAGCAGGCCACCGGGGTTGATGACGGCCTGCGTCGCATTGCCGATGGCCGTGGCCGCCAGCGTGCCGCCCGTCACGAGCGCCCCGGTGCCGCCAGGCTGAAGCGTCGCGATGTTGTAATGGATATCCGCACCGGACGCCTGCAGTTCAGCGCTGACCCGCAGCAGCTTCCCGTTGACACCGAACGCGAACGCGCCAGTGGTGGCCAGCAGGCCGCCGGCGGCACTGTAGAGATTCAGTGCCAGGCCGCCGCCAGTGCTGTAGACCACGTCCACGCGGGCCACGGGGCCGCTGGTGTACATGCGGGCGATCACCGCGCCGTTCACGTCCCCGCCGGCCGGGATGTGCATCAGGAACCGCATCACGTTGTCGGTGCCCCCGCTGTAGGCGGGGACCATCCCAGCCCACGTGGAACTGTTCAGGACCGGGATGGGCAGCGAGCAGAGAAAAGCGCTGTCAGAGGCGAGCGATGGGATGCCGATGATCTGCATGGCGGGGCCGCCGAGCGCCGACGCGAGCTGGGTGGCCGTCGTGCCGTCCTCACACGGCCAGTACGCCACCGGGGCGATCGAGCCGCTCAGCCGGACATAGGCGCGGCGCATGGCGGACTGGAACACCTGCCCGGACGCGTTCTGCCCAAGGCGCCGCAGGATGCCGCTGGCTGTGATCTGCGCCCAGACGTCCGTCCCGGTGGCGTCCCACGCCTGCGGCCACGCCGAGCACTCACCGTGGAAACGGTATTTCCGGTTGCTGATCTCCGCGGTGCCGTTCAGCGTCCAGGTGTTCGATTGCGCGTCGGCGAACGATGTGGCCCCGGGGGCCTGGGCGGTGAAGTCGGGGCTTGCCTTGGTGGTACCCCCGATGCCGGACAGCAGTTTCGCCGCGTGGATCTTCCCGGCGATCCCGGGGAACCCGGTGCCGGACGAGGGGCCGTAACCCAGTTGCAGAGCCGCGGTGGAGTCGAACACGTTATTCGCGCCGAGGACGATGGCCGGGCCGAGCTGCGTCCAGCTGGGGCTGCTCAGGCCAGGTGGGCCGGTGTAGTAGGTGACGGTGCCGGTGGCCACGGCGAGGGTGATCCGCAGGGACATGCGGCGCAGCGGCGGCGGCACGAACGGCACCGATGTGCGGGCGGCGTTGATGCTGGTGCCGTCCTGCGACCACTGGAACTGCAGGGTCCCGTCGTTCCACAAAAGCAGCAGCCACGACGCCTGGCCGGAACCCGCCCACTTCGCCGCGAGCAGCTGCGAACCGTTCCAGTTGCCCAGGGTCAGGTCCAGCTGCAGTTCCATGTCGCCGGTGATGCTGATGCCCGCGGTGTCCGGGCATTCGGCGTAGGACGCCTGGTCCGTTTCGCTGCGCAGGTATGACGCGCCTTCGGGGACGGAGATCCGCAGCGGCGTGTTCTGCCCGATCAGCCCGTAGTAAGGGCCGACCGGGTTGAGGTCGCTGAACCGGCCGTCGCGGTTGTTCAGCGTCAGCTTCGCCGAGCTCGGCGCGGTGGTGGTGGACTCGTCGGGGTGACCCCTGGTGATCGTCACCGGGTCCCGTTCGTAGACGTAGCTGGTGATGTTCGTCCACGTGCCACCCAGGTTCAGCTCCACACGGGTGTCGAGCAGCGGCAGCGGGTAGGTGGGCGCGGCGGGCAGCGTGTCAAACACGGACACCCCGCTGGCCGCAGCGGTAGCGGTAGCGGTGATGGCCTGCGAGACTGCGGCGGTCGCGGCCAGCTTCGCCGCTGCCGTATCCGTAGCCGTGATGGTCTGCGCCGCCGCCGCCACGGCGGCCAGGGTGGTGGCCGCCGTGTCCGTGACGGTGACCGTCTGCGAGACGTCGGCGCTCCAGCTGGTGCCGCCGGCCGTGACGATGATCGCCACGATCGTCGCGGTCCCCGTCGGGGACTGGCCCGCGCTCGGCGCCACAGCCCCGGCCGTGACGGCCGCGTTCAGCGCTGTGATGACAAAACTGCTGTCGAGCAGGTTGTACGTAAACCCGGTGGTGCTGCCCGCCGATGGCGTGTTCGCCGGGCTGTCGATGCCCCAGTACGCCTGCCCGGTCACCGTCGCGGTCAGCGACGGGAAGGCGTTCGACGTCCCCGTGGCGTCGTGCTGGCCGCCGCTGGCCACGACCGACCAGGATCCGCCCGTGCTGGAATGCAGGCTGTCAGCGTCGATCTCAACGAACGTCGTGGAGATCGACGCTGAAAAGGTGACCGTGACGGCAGCCGACCCGGTCGCTGTCGCCGTCCCGGTCCAGATCTCCGCCCGCAGCACCGAGGTGCTGTCGGTGAATCCCTCGGCCCGCGCCCACCCGGTAGCGTGGCCGCCGGACATCCCGGAGACGGTGATGCTCGCGCTGCCGATGAACACGGAGACGATGACCAGGTCGCCAATAGCCGCCGGGCTGACCGTGACGCTGGTCACGCCGCCGCTGCTGCTGTCGCCCCCGCCCACGGGGAACCCGGCCGCCCGGCTGATCGTCATGGGCCGCTGCTCACCTCCCTCCGGGCGCTAGCTACGCTGCGATCGGGGTAAAGGCGATGGTCAGCGTGTTCAGCGTCACCGTGTCCCCGTTGATCACGCTGCGGGACACGGACAGGGCCGCGGAGTCGAGGAAGTTGCCGCTCGTGCTGGCGTCCCAGAACGACACGTGCGTGATCGTCTCCGTCGTGGTCATGCTCCACGCCGTCGGCGCCGATGCCTGCGACTTGCTCCCGCCGGACGCCGCCGACCACGTCACCTGCTGACGGGTCACCACCGCGGAGGCGTTGTTCGCCCCGGCCGAGCCCGGGTCGCCGGTGTGGAGCTTCACCCAGAACGCCGCCGGTGCCGTGAACGCGGTCCCGGCCAGCATGTCCAGCCACTTGTTAGCCAGGTTCACCGCGGACACCCCGGCGGTCATTGCGCCGCTCCGTCATCTGCGTCAGCACCGGGCGGCACGACCTGGCCATCCCGGACCACTTCCAGGCCCGCGATGACCGTGATCTGGGAGGTCACCGGCTCCTGCGCGTCGTCGTCATCCATTGGCCTCTCCTAGTTCCCGATCACCAGCGGATCGCCGCCGTGGTTACGTATCGACGCCTTCAGGAAGGACCGGAACCCGGCCTCGCTGAAGGTCAGCACGATCTCAGTCCGGCCACCGCCCGCCCCGCCGCCCTGGCCGAGCATCGCCTCGGTGTCCGGGTTCGAATGAACCCGGGTCCCCGGCGGCAGGTCGATCAGCTCCCGGCCGTGCTCACCAACCTCCGTCAGCCGCGACCTCGGGCCACCGCCAGCCGCACCCGCGATACCACCCGTGGCCAGGTGCTTACTGGCGATCGCGCTGTTACCACCCGGGGTCGAGGCGACCGTATAGATGTACGTCATCGCCGACGCGCCGTTGATGGCCCGCAGCGCCGCCCTCGCCTGCGCGATCTTGTTCAGCAGGTCGTTGATGTTCCCCAGGATCGCCGCGCGCTGGGACGCCGGAACCGTCCGCAGCTTCGCCCGGGCGGCGTCCACCTTGGCCTGAAGATCAGAGATCTCGCCTTTGAGCCGGACCTCTTTCGGCATGTTCCCGACCGCGGTGTCCCACTGGCCAACCTTCGCCTTGGCCGCGTTGAACACGTTGTCCACGCCGGCCCGGAAGTCATCGAAGGCCTTCGCCGCCGATTTCAGCTTGGGGCCCACGCCAGGCACCCAGCCGAACGCCATGGCGGCCCCGTGGACGATGACACCCACCGCCGACAGGAACGTGTCCGCGATCGTTTTCATCACCGTCAGCCACAGCTTCGCGTACCCCAGCGCCGCGCCCGCCGTCGCCGCGAACACCGAGGTCACGATGTCACGGAACGTCTGGGACGACCTCCAGGCCTGCACGAGCGCAACGGTGAGCAGCAGCAGCCCGGTGATCAGCAGGCCGATCGGGTTGGCGTCCATCGCCAGGCCCATCGCCAGCAGCGCCGCACCCAGCAGCCCAAGCGCGGGGATCAGCAGATGATTCGCCTGCAGCCAGGTCAGCATCCCCGCGACCAGGTTCGCTACCGCGACGATCACCGGGGTCAGGTTGGCGACCATCAGGACGATCAGCGGCAGCAGGACAGCCAGGATTTTGATCCCCGCTGGCATCAGCTGCATAAACAGCACCATCAGCGCGCCGAGGAGCTTGATCACCTGCGGGCCGATCAGCCCGGCGGCCTGCGCGCCGAACTTCGCGACGGCGGCGAAGAACTGGACACCGACCGGGCTGTTCAGCAGCTTCACCAGCGGGCCGAGGAACCCCGCGATGACCTGAGCGCCCACCGGCGCGAGCTTCTGGATCACCGGCATCAGCGCGGTGCCGAGCTTCACCGCCAGGGCCGCGACCATCACCACCACCGGGGTCAGCTGGTTCACCAGCTTCCCGAACTGCTGCGACAGCCCAGCCGCCTGCCCCATCAGCCCCTTCTGCGCGTCGGTGAGCCCAGCCGTGGCGGCCGTCTCAGCTTTCAGCGCGCTGGCCCGGCCGGCCGCCGTGGTCGCCTTGCTGTACTGCAGCTGGGCGGCGGCCAGCGCCGTGTGCGCCTTCGTGAGCTTGTCGATCACCGGGACGGCGATCGCGCCGAACGCGCCCATCGCGATCCCGGCCGCGCCGATCGGCCCGGCCATCGCCAGGAGGCCGGAGCCCCCGGCGAACAGGCCAGCGGCCTTGCCGATGCCCGCGCCGATGGTACCCAGCTTCGCGTTGACCGAAGTGGTCACCTTGTCGAAGATGCTGGCGATCCGGCCGCCGCTCGCCTCAGCCTCAGCCTCGGCGGCCTTGAATCCCTCCCCGGTCTTGTTCTTGCTCTTGACGAGGATTTCGACAGTGTTGTCAGCCACCGGCCGTGCTCACCTCCTCCTCCCTGCCTCCCAGCTGCTCCAGGCGGAGCAGCCGCAGAATGCCCGCGTCCTCTGCCAGCACCTGCGACGGCAGGGCGTGGAACCTGTCACACAGCGCCAGCACCGCCCTGGCCTCGGTCAGCTCGGCAGGCTCGGTGACAATGGTTCCATCGGCAGTGACAGATCCTGCGAACTCCCGGGCGAGCTCGCAGGCGGTGGCAAAGGGGTATCGACCGACGCTATGGCGTCCATCCACGCGAGGGTGATTTCGAGGATGAAGTCGAAATCCTGCGACCTGACCCCTTCCACGGTCGCCGGGACCGGCTCCCCCTGCTCGATGAGGTTCCACTGCCGCAGCGACTTCGCGAACTTGATGAACAGCGTTTCAATGACCGCAAGCGCCTCTTCCAGGTCCGCGCCGGTGAGGGCCTGGAGCCTGACGCCGGCGAACTTCCCGGCGAGCCTGGTGAGCTGCAGGAAGCCGTCGATCGACAGCCCCTTCATCGTGACCTCGAACCCCGGGTGATCCTCGAACTTGAGGGTGTACAGCTTCGGGGCCCGCTCATAACCGGCCACAGCTCAGGACCAGGTCGGCACTGCGCCGTTGGCCAGGACCCCGGGTATTGAGGTGGTGAACTCGCCAGCCTGCGAGCGGGTCAGCGGGTAGTCGGTGAACAGGACCGCGCCGTTCCCGGCACCGGCCGTCCCCAGGTTGAGGTTCGCCGCGACCGTGCCGGTGACGGTAAGGGTCAGCGCCCGCGGCACCGATGTGGACGGCACCGTCTTGAATACGGCGTGCACCGAGGTCGTGGCAGCCGAGTTGAACACACAGTTGAGCGTCATCGAGAAATCGGCGAGGAGCAGCAGCCGCTCGATGGCGGACTTGTCGATGCCGGTCACGTCCTGCACCCCGCGGGGCATCGCGAACTGGAAGTTGGTGATGTCGTTGCGGATGTCCTGGATGGCGTTGCTGGAGTCGCCGACACCCAGCGTGGTCCAGGCCACACCAGTGGACTTGGCCATGGTTCACCCTCTCTCGTGCGCTGTGCGGATCCCGTCCAGCGTCGTCTGCATGTCGTCCACCCAGTCGTCTGGGCGGCTGTGCTCCCTGCGCGGGATACCAGCCGGGTTGCCCCGCCAGTCCCCGCCGGTCACCAGGAACCGCTCAGGGCGCCCATTGGGCACCTGGTGGGCGGTGAAGCATTCCTGCCCGGCCTCGAACTCAAAGACGGTCAGGCCCGTTTCCGCGCGCCGTTCCGTGTGCTTCCTGGTGCGGTCGTGCCGGATGTAGTGGGCCTGCCGCTGGCCGAGGTCCGTGGATTCGTCGGTGGACGTCTGCCAGCCGTGGAGGTGCGCGCCGCACTCGAACTCGGCGCAGGTCGCCGGCCGCCAGTGGGTGGCCCTGGGCGCGGCGATCCGGTAGGACTTCATCGCCGCGGCGGGCAGCGCGGACGGGATCCGGAACGGCTCCATCAGAATGCCACCCCCGCGACCGGGTTCTTGTTCACGTTCACCGCGAACACCGCATTGGAGAAGGTGCCGACGGTGCCCACAGCGATGTAGCGGCGGACCGTGGTGGTGTTGGGAATCGCCACCCGCACTGCACTGGTTGCGGTGCCGGCCACGGTCAGTGCCGTGGTTGTCAGGCTGGTCCCGGCGATGTCGTTGAATGTGATGTTGTCCGCCGAGTCCTGCACCTTGATCGTGACCGAGGTGCCGGTGAAAGCGATCAGGTGGACGTACATCTGCGCGCCGAACGCCAGCGACGCCCCCGTGTCGAACGAGTTGCCGGCGCCCGCGGCGGTGGCCGCGCCATCGGTCCGCAGGCCCGGTGTGAGCGCCTGCCCCCATTCCAGGCCGAACCCATTGCCCTGGCCGGCCACAGCGAAGATGAACGAACCGTCGCTGGCCCTCGTCGGGTCATAGTTGACCTGCTTGGCGTTGAGACTCGCCGCCGGGTTCCCGATGCCGAGCGGGCCGACGAAGAACGACATGACCTGGTCGGTGGTGACCAGCGGCGACAGCGCGGCGTGTTCCTGCCCGGCGGCCGAGTCGAACAGGGTGGTGAAATCCATCCCGCCGTCCCGCAAGCCGCCAGCCCGCACGTACGCGGAGACGTTGATCGGGGTGAGCTCCAGCGCCGCCGGGCCGCCGCTGATCTTCGACAGCGCGTTGACATTCCCGGACAGATCAAATCCGCCGATGTAGAAGTTGGATGCCAATGCGCCTTGCTTAGCCATCAGGCCACCTGCTGCCAGAGGTCGTTGATCACGATCGGGAGTGTTACGACCATGACGCGGTACAGCTTCTTATCGATATCGAGGTAACCGGCCTGCGCTTTCAGCGGCTCCCCGTGCGCGCCGAGCAGGTCAACGTTGCGCACCGTCCCACCCAGGGTGAAGTTGCCTGAGTACTCACCGATCAGCGTCGTAGCCGCGGTGAGGATCAGCCCATCGATGTCGTCCTGCGGCTCCTGGAGCATGTTCGTCTCGATCCGGATGTGGAACGCCACCCGCCCACTGGTCGAGGCCAGCCCCGATATCTCCGGGAGCGGGTCGATTTCCTGCATGTAGATCGAGGCGAACAAGCCGTTGCCCGGGGCGTTCTTCGGCTCGTGATTGGCGACCTTGTCGAACACGCCCAGCTTCAGCGCGTGACTGACGACCTGGTCACGCAAGGAGATGACAGCGGCGGAGTCGAAGGTCATCAGTGGCCGCCCATCATCCGCAGGTAATGCTCTTCCAGTTTCTTCTGCGCGACGTCCTTGAAAGTGCGCCGCAGCCGCAGCCTGGTCCGCCGCCACAGGTGGTAGCCCTTGAACCGCGTCGAGGAATTGCGCTTCGAGGTGCCCTCCAGCCATGGCCCATAGATGACCGGGTCGGTGATCAGCACGTCGTTGTAACTGACGACGCGGGTGGTGATCTGCGACTGGTAATGCCCGGTACCCCGCCCGGTTTTGTCCATCACGATGGCATCGAGCTCTTTGACACCCATGTCGGCGATCTCGCGCTTGGTGGCGTCCAGCCAGTCCCGCACCGCGGCGTCAGCGCGGCCGTCGAACAGTGGCCCGCTGACGATGACGTTGATCCGTGAGGTGGGCATGTCAGATGACCCGCTGCCTGGCTTTGCGGCCGAACGCGTTCAGGCACCGGGCCCGCAGGTCCGCCAGCCCGGCGCCGGAGACCTGCCGGATGTTGTCACCCGAGCCGACCGTCCGCGCGTACCCGGAGGTTTCCTGAAGGAAACTGTTGATCGACTCGGCCAGGGCCAGTTCCTGCACCAGCCCAGGCGGCACATGCCGGGTGGCCGGCGCCGCGATGAGGTGGGTGGCCGCCGTGGTGCCCAGCGCGCCCCTGATGACCGTCAGCAGCCGCGCGGCGTAGATGGTGGCCCCAGTGTGGGTGGCCAGCACGGTGCCGTCCCATGCCCGTTTCACGGTCAGCACGTTCCCGGCGATGTCCACGACCCGCATCCGCTCCGAGTCGAGCAGCAGGATCTCACCGATGGCGTATTTCGTGCCGTCGGTGACGGTCAGCGCCACATCGGAGGCGAGCGCGGTGCCCGCCCCGGCGCCCTGCTGCGTTTGCCCGGTGGTGGTCATCGTCTTGTCGGTGACGATCAGCCGCTCAGCGTCGATCAGCAGGATGGACCCGGCGCCCACCTTCGAGCTGTCCGTCACCGTCGCCGCGGTGCCTGTCGTGTCCGTCATCGCCGCCGCCAGCGCCCCAGCTGGGGTGCTGTCGGCACCGAAACCCCAGACACCGGCCACGGAGATGGCGTGCTGCGGGGTACCCGTTGACGTCCAGGCCGCCGAGGTTGAGCGGTTCAGGTCGATGCGGGTGAACGGCGGCCCGGAGTTCGCTGGCTCAAGGAAGTACTGGCCCGCGGTGAGGATGGTTCCCCCGGCGGTCAGGGTGGTGACCGAGATCAGCTCGAACTGGTTGAGCCACAGCCGCCACGGATACGCCCGCTGGAAATTTGGCCAGTCGAACACGCGGGTAGCGACGAGTGGGTAGAACTTCCGCAGGCACAGGCTTTCGACAGCGTCACGGCCAGCGGCCATCGCGCGGTCAACCTGCGCGTTGACCCGCGCCGACTCCTTGATGTCGAGCGCGTCCTTGACCTCGTCCCTGGTCGTATAGCAGGGACCCGTGATTGCCATTCCTGTGCCTTGCTTTCTTGCCGGGAACCCCTTACGGGGTGGGAGTGGCTGACTATGAAGTTGTTAAGCGTTGCCGCCTTCGCCAGGTAGTGCTTGATCTCTGGGCCAAGTAAAGCCGTCGTGGCTGCACCGCAGCGACCCGTCCACCGCCGGTAGCAGCGGCGTCCCATCGTTCGGGCACGCCCGCGGCGGCTCAGCCGCCCAGAACTCCCGTTCCTGCCGGTCCGCCAGGGCGATGGAACGCAATTGTTCCCAGGACATGGGCTAGACGGGCTTCGGGTAGGCGGGGGCGCTGGTCTTGCTCTTCCCGGTGACAGCGGGGTCCGGCTCTGGGGTAACCGCGGGCTCGCCGGGCACCGCGCCAGCTTTCTGGTCCGCGATCGTGACCGTCTCCTCCGGGGGCACACCGGCCGCCCGCTGCTCAGCCACAGAGACCAGCGCCGGCTCATCCGTCGCTGGCCCTTCCGCTGGCTCGTCAGGCGACGGTGCGCCCGGGCCTACCAGCCGCACACCCTCAGCCACGTCGTCCGGCGCCGGGTCACCCTCAGCCACGTAAAGGGTAGGGCCACCTTCCGCGCTTACCTTCGCCACGGTTCCTCCTTCAGTGTCGGCGTATTCGGTGACACCGCAGTGCGGGCACGCCGGGATGCCGACCGCGTACACGGTGCGGCATCCCATGCACGTCCACGACGACATCAGGCCGTCGCCACCACGGTCGCGGCCAGGTCGATCGGCGTCCAGATCATGTCCCACTTGATCGCGCCGGTAGAGGCCGCGCCGTAGGTGACGTTGATGGTGCCGACCTGCAGGATGGCGTTCAGCTGAACCAGCCCGTTGCCGCCCGCGTTGCCGGCCACCGCGGTGGCGCCGAGGGTGGCGCCCAGGACAATGGATGCCCCGGCTTCCTTGCCGGTCAGGTCAAGGGTCGCGTTCGACAGGTTCACCGCCGTCCCAGCGGTCGGTGTCGCGATCAGCGAGACCGTGGTCGCCTGCGCCTGGATGATCGTCGTCACCGTGCCGATCAGGGCACGCAGCAGGACCCGGCCACCGGAGATGGTGAACAGGTTCGTCGGCCCCAGCGCCAGCGGCGTGTTACCAGACGCAGCGGCCGTCCGCTGGGTCAGCCACCCGAGGCTCGCCCGGGTGATCTGGCTGTTCTGGATCGCGGTAGGCATCTACAGCACCGCCGACACGAGCGACTCAGGCGCCCTGCGCACGTCGAGGCCGTTCAGGATGAAGGTCATCGTCGCGGTCGCGTGGGTCGCGTCGAGGTACTTGAATCCGTCCGACATCGACACGGCCGACACCTCGAAGTAGGTGAGGCCACCGTTGATCGACGGGACCGTCGACGCCGCGGCCTGGGTCACCCTGGTCCACGCAGTCGGCGCGGTCGCCGATGCCTGCGTCCAGTACTGCGTGACCTGCGTCAGCGCCTGCTCAGTTCCCGCCGACGCCGCGTTGCACTCGTTCAGCGTCAGGTTCGACACCGCCGTGGCGCCGACTATGAGGATGCCGACCACCTCGGCGTCCCGCATGTTGAACCGGTTCTTCGTGGTCGTGGGCGAGACACCGCAGTTGAAGCGGTATCCCAGCCCGGTAATTGCTGCCATTGCCTATTCGCCTGGCCTTTCTGCGGTATCTGACCCCCGCGTGGTGGTTATCAGGTACGGGTTGCGCTGAGCTGCACGAACGCCGACAGGGTGTTCCCGCCGTTCTTCGGGGTCAGCGCGGACTGCAGCCACGGGCGGCCATCGACACGCTCGATGATCTTGTAGGCGATCTTGTCCGTGGAGAACGCGAAGTGCGGCGACGCGGACGCGGTGATCGCCTGCCGGTCACCGATCAGGTAGAACGACGGATCGACGAACGTGATGTCGCCCGTTGTCCCAAGCGCGGGGCATTTCTCGGTGAAGTACACCGGGCGCCCGTAGATCACGGCTGGCGGGGCGCCGATGACACCGTTGTTCATCCACACCGGGGAAGAGTTCGCGATCGCGCCCTGCACCGCCATCGTGGCCAGCTGCGGGAACGTGCCGATGTCCGCCAGCCATACCGCGTTCATCAGGCTGGAGGGCAGCATCCGCGCGAACATGGCGGCCAGGTCCTCGACACCGATCGTGTTCGCACCGAGGTGCGACGCGCCGGCCGCCTGGATTGAGGCGGGGCAGTTGATGAACCCCAGCGGCTCACCGACCCCGGTCCCGGCCATGAACCGGTAGTCCTCCTCGAACGCCAGCGCCTTCGGCAGCGCCTGGTCAATGAACGCACCGAACGCCGGGGCGTCGGCAGGCAGCTCAGAGGGCACCGTGCAGTAACCCATCAGCTTCTTCGCGTCCAGCTTGACCTGCGCGAACTTCGCTGACGTCTCCGGCGGGGCCGTGGACTCATCCACCCAGTACGTCTGGATGCCACCGAACACCGTGGTCGCGTGGGACTGGTCATCAACAGCGGGAAGCGCGAGAGTCTGGGATCCCATCGGGATCACCGTCGCCCGCGGCCGGATCACCGCGTTTTCCAGCGCCAGCATCAGCAGGTCGGAGCGGAACTCCTCCGGGACCAGGAACCCGCCGTCCGAGGGGACGTCGGTGCCGAACGCGTTCTGGATGGCCTTGACCTTGTCCAGTCGGGCGTTCAGGTCAGCGGCGTCGCGGTACTGCCGCCCGGCGCCTTCCTGGGTGACAGCGCGGAAGAAGTCGCCGATCGACGTGAACGCGCCGTCGAGCTGGGCGCCGGCCGCTGACTTGTTGTACAGCGACTGGTGGCGGGCTGGGCTGCCGGGCTCATGGGACCTCCCGCCGAGGACTGGCCGGCCGCTCGCCGACAGGCCCACCGGCGGCGCGTTGCGGCCCGATTCCTTCAGGAACTCGGCGAGCACGATCTGCATCTGCTCTTTCTGCTGCGCCTGCAGTTCGGCGTCCTTCGCGTTCCTGATCTTCACGTGCGAGTCGAGGAACTCCTTCATCGTGCCGTCTTTCAGCGCATCCTTGCTGAACACGGCACTCATCATGGCCGGGTCGGCCAGGAACTCCTGCAGCTCCTCGCCCGTGGTCGGCATCGCGATCTTGGTCATAGTGCCAGCGCCTCCTGAAGGGCTGCCAGGTCCTCGGAGTCGAGGCCATCGGAATGGTTGTCACTGCCGGCGTTCCGGATGCCCGGCCCGTCGCCCTTCGCGTAGACCAGCTGCCCGGAAGCATCGGTCATCGGCTTGCCTGGGACCGGCTTCAGCTGCGTCCCGTCTGGCGCCCAGTAGTCGTGATCCGTGTCACCCTCAGGCGTCGAGTCGTCGTCGCCGTCGCCGTCCGGATCCCACGGCTCCGCAGCAGCCGCGGTGACGGACTTCGCGAAGATCGACAGGTCGAACGACGCCGTGGCCGCCGGGGCCGCGCCGCCCTGCACCTGGTCGGCCAGGCCCGCGTCGACGGCCTCCTGGCCGACGTACCAGGACTCGGCGCGCATCGCCGCACGCCAGTCCGCGACCGGCTTCCCCGAGCGGTCCGCGTAGATCCCGGCGATGTTGTCGGACTGCTGATCGAGCAGGTCGGCGAGCTGGCGCATGTCCACCGCGTTGCCGATACCCATCCCGAACGCGTCGTGGATCATCATCGACGCTGTTTTCGCCACCGTCAGATGCCCGGGGCTGGCGGCCTGCGCGATGAACGACGCCGCCGATGCCGCGAGGCCGTCCACGATGACGGCGACGGTGCCCTTGCGCTGCGCGAGCGCGTTGTAAATCGCGACGGCCTCGAACACGTCGCCGCCCGGGCAGTTCATGTGGATCTCAAGGTCACCGCTCACGCCGCCGAGGTCGCGTACCAGGTCGGCGGCGGTGACACCGAAGAAACCGATCTCGTCGTAGATGTGCAGGACCGATGGCTTGCCGGCCGAGTTCTGGAGCCGGTACCAGTCGTTGCGGCCGGCCCGCAGGTTCGCGATACGCCGGGTGGTCCGGAATGGCCTTTCGTTCACCGGAGGCTCCCTACTGGCATGTGGCCGTTGGCGAGCACCTTGGCGAGCCGTGCCGTGACATCGCCGCTGTCCCCGCCGCCCTGGCTTTCCGCGGCCTGCTCACCCGCGCCCGCGTCTGGCGCTGCGGGCAGCGCTGGCGGGGGCGGTGGTGGCTTCTCGGTGAAGCCCATGTCCGGCAGGCCGACCACCTCGAGCACGTCGTGCGGGTCGTAACCGGCGGCGACGAGGATGTTCGCCGAGTTCGACTTGCCGGTCAGCTCGGCGACGTCCGCCTCACGGTTCGGCGCGACCGGCGAAATGTAATCGAACTCGACGTTGCTCCCCGTGCTGCCGAACAGGGGAAGGAACTGCTCGTTGAGGGTGTCCCGGCGGCGCCCAAGCCGCTCCGTGACCAGGGTGCCCTGGTAGACCTCCAGCGCGGTCTGCGCGTTGGCCCGGTTCACGTCATCGGACTGGCCCATCATCGCCTTGTGCATCGCGAACGCCTCACGGATGATGTCCCGGGACACACCCCGCAGGTTCGCGAAGTCCATGTCCTTCAGCGACATCGAGTTCGGCACCCACTTCTGGCCGCCTTCGAGCATCGCCACCCGGTGCGCCCGGGAGACACCCTGGTGGGCTTCACGCCACCGCGTTTCCAGCCGGTCCCACTCGTCGTCATCGACGGCGTGATCGACCTCGATCACGCCACCCGGCGTCGCGCTGTTCAGGAAGAACGACAGATTCCACCGGGCGCTGTACTGCGCCGCCTCAAGGTCCACGAGGATCGACTGGACGGGCCCGAGGCCACGGTAAGGATCCCACGGGTTCGGGTACTTCTCCATGATCAGCTCATCGGGTGCCAGCGGGACCTGCTCACCGTCCGGCCCGGTGTAAATCCAGCCCTTCAGGAACGTCTCCGCGGACGGGACGGCTTCCAGCCGGTCCGGGCGCACCGGCCACAAGCCCATGGGGAAACTGGCCCGCGAGTCACGGGCGACCACCCACGGCGATTCGCCGGTGAGCTCGAGGTACTGCCCGGACAGCTCGAACAGGCTGAACCGGCTAAACGCGCTCATCGACGACCCGGAGCGGGTCTGCCCGAACGGGCTGGGATGCTGCAGCACGGACAGCGCCTGGTGCTGCAGCACCTCGGTGCGCTGATCCGAGCCGGTCTCCGTGGTGGAATAGCGGACCCGCTTGTCCTGGGTCTTGCGGTACAGCCGCCACTCCGGGCGGGCCGAGTCGGACGACAGCCGGTGGACGATCTGCCACAGGGTGCCGTTCGCGCCGGTCGCCTTCAGGTACTGCTCATTGCCGCTGTGGGCGTTCAGGAACGCCGACCGCTGGTAGCTGCGCGGCGCGTAGGGGACAGGGGGACTGCCCTGGTTGAGCAGGCGGCGCAGCCCCGACTTCATTGGTCGGCGATCTGGTGCTCCAGCACCATCAGGATCACGCCACTGGCGGCCAGCCCGATCGTGGTGCCCACCTGGAAAGCGGCGGCCGACATCAGGCCCCATCCCGCGACGGTGAACGGGATCGCGGCCAGGTTCCGCAGCACCGGCCGGGCCGGGGTCAGCAACCGGGCCGCGGCGGCCAGTGCCTGCCTGCGGAGATGGCGGAAGCCGGGCATGCCTCTCGCGGGCAGCGCAGCTATCGCCATGGTGCGAAGCGTACTCTCTCGCTGTCCGAAACCTCCAAAACGGCCTGCTCGAAACTACCCTGTCGTTGTGGGAAACCTCCAGGACACGGACCGGACGCTCGCCGCGGCGGTCGCGCTCACCCTCGACGCGCTCAAGCTGGCGCCGGAAGACGCGGCGGCGAAGCGGCTGGCGCAGAAGTACGCCGCCGCGATCGACGCGGCTGAGCAGTCCCAGGACGCCCTGGACAAGCTCGGCCCTAAGCTCCTGGCCACGCTGGAATCCCTGGGCGCCACACCGGCCGCACGGGCACGGCTGAAGGAAGGCAGCGCACAGGGTGGGAAGCCGAACCGGCTCGCCCAGCTCCGCGCCGCACGCCCGGCGTAAACGCACCCGCTGCACCGGGCCCGCCTGCCGCAAACTCGCCCCGGCCGGCCGGAAACGCTGCGACGACCACAAACCCGGCGCCAGCGGCAGCCCCGCACGCCGGGCCAAGATCTACGGCTGCACCGAACCCCGGCTGTGGACGAAGCCGCTACGCCCGCTGAACCGCCGCACATCCAAGGGCTTCGAGGTCACCGACTTCGCCGAGATGATCGGCGAGCCGCTGCTGCCGTGGGAAGCCTGGGTGGCGGTCCACGCCCTCGAACTGCTGCCCGATGGCCACTTCAGGTTCCGCACCATCCTGGTTATGGCCGCGAGGCAGAACGGGAAATCGAGCCTGAAACGGATCATCTCGCTGTGGCGCATGTACATGGACGGCGCGAAGCGGATACTCGGCGTCGCCCAGGACGTGGCCCTCGCCCGCGACCAGTGGAACATGTGCCAGGACACCATCCACGAATGCCCCGACCTCGACGAAGAGTGGGGCCGGGTCCGCAACGTCAACGGCGACGAATGGTTCTCCGCCGCGGGCTGCCGGTACACCATCAAGGCCGCCAACCGGCGGGCCGGCCGCGGCGGCTCCAACGATGAAGTCAACATCGACGAGCTCCGCGAGCAGCAGGACTGGAAAGCGTGGGCCGCCGTCTCCAAAACCACCATGGCCCGCCCCGACGGCCAGGTGTGGGCCATGTCCAACGCAGGCGACGACGAGAGCGTTGTCCTCAACCAGCTGCAGGAAGCGGCGCTCGCCGGCACCGACGAAACCCTCGCCATCTTCGAGTACTCCGCGCCGCCCGGCTGCGAACTCGACGACCCCCGCGCCATCGCCCAGGCCAACCCCGGGCTCGGCCACATCATCACCATGCGCGCCATCCTGTCCGCCCTGTCCGAGCCCCCCGCCGTCTACCGCACCGAAGTGCTCTGCCAGCGGGTGGACGCCCTCGAAGGCGCGGTAGACGCCGCCGCGTGGAAAGCCTGCGGTGACCCGCTCGGCACCATGGACGGCCTCCGCGACCGGCTCGCCGCCGTGTTCGACATCGCGCCGGACGGGAAGCACTGCGCACTCCTGGTCGCCGCCAAGCGAACTGACGGCAAAGTGCGCATCGAAGTGGTGAAGGCATGGGCCAGCACCGAGGAAGCGCGCACAGAACTCCCCGGGCTGCTCGCCAAGGTCAAGCCTGTGGCGTTCGGCTGGTTCCCATCGGGGCCGGCCGCCGCGTTCGCGCCGCTGCTGCGGGAGCTGGCCGCCAGGTACAACCGCCGCGGCGGCCAGCGTGTCCCCGGCCAGCTGCCCGAGGACGGCGAGCTCTCCGGGCAGACCGTCGGCGAAGCCTGCCAGGGACTGGCCGACCTCGTCAAAGCCCACCAGATCGTGCACGGTGCGCAGCCGCTGCTCGACGCCCACATCAACGGCTCCCGCAAACTGGTCACCGGCGACGGGTGGCGGTTCACCCGCCGCGGCGGCGGCCACTGCGACGCCGCCTACGCAGCCGCCGGGGCCGTCCTCATCGCCCTCACCATGCCCGCACCCAAGGTCGCGAAGATCAGGGTGCTGGTCGCATGAGCGGCGCCTGGGGGAAGGGCAGCACCAGGCACTGGCGCGAGAAAGTCCGCAAGCCCGTGCTCAACCGCGACGGCTGGCGCTGCCAGCTCCAGATCGATGGCATCTGCACCACCATCGCCGACTGCGTCCACCACCTCGACGGCAAAGCGGCCGGGGACAATCCCGACCGCTGCGTCGCGTCCTGCACACCGTGCAATCTCCACGTGGGTGACCCCACGGCGGGCGGCCAGGACCCGGAGCACGTCCAGCGGACCGCTTGGTGATCAGTACTCGTACGTCGTCACCCTCGGCTTATGCCTGATGTCACGCTTCCGCGCGGCATACACGGGAATCCACAGCCCGAACGTCACCAGCATCAGCACCGCGTGCACTAACGACTCCCCGGTGCTCATCCGCGCCTCACGGGTAACCGCCCGGCGCGGCCTGCCCTGTGGGTAGTTCATCGTGATCCTTCCTTCGTGCTGACGGCCCCGGCCGGGATGACCTCGTGCAACTCGATCCTCATCATCGTTGACTCGTTCGCTGCTCGGAGCGCATCGATCTCGTCGGCATAAACGCCGACGATCTGCACAGGGCCCAGGAGCGTCACCTTGAGCACGAGATAGACCTTCACGCTGCACCTTCCTTCGTGCTGGCGAACCAGGCATCCAGCGCCTCGCGCAGGATCTCGCTCATCGACCGCCGCGTCTCGTGCGCCGCGTTCCGGAGATGCTCGTACTGCTCATCCGTCAGCAGCGCGTTCACATTCTGCATGCACCAACCCTAGATGTCTAGAGTTCTACTGTCCAATGACTGCATAACCATGCAGCATCCCCCGGCTATCAGTCACGCAATGTGATACGGGCAAACCGGACATTCTCGCGTTTATTCACATACGAAGATCGTTTAGGGCGCTAGGAGCCCTGGCCAGGGCAAACACGGTGATGATCATGCCTCTGACCTGCGGAAACGTGCAGATTTTCAGGAGGGAGAAAAACACCCGGCTGGGCTCTGTCCGGGTACCCATCGCTCAGACTTCGGTACACCCCATCGTTGTGACAATGCGTGACGCCGCAGCGGTGCGGTGCATGGTCATGCATGTGTCTCGTTGCATAACGATGCTGTCTATGTGGTGATGAGGCGTGACCCTGTGCCGCTGAGGCAGGCCAGGCAGTGCGGCAGTGCGACGATCTGCATGCCGATGACCTGGCCTAGCTGGTCTCCGATGGGTACGGCGGTGGGTGCGAGGGTGATGGCCTCAGCCACCACTCTGGCTGGGTCGGTCTTGCGTGCCACCACGCACTGGTAGCAGAGGCCGAGTGGGCCTGCTGCTGCGAGTGGTGGGTGCACGTAGATGCTGGGTGACTCACCGGGTGCTGCGTTGCGGGGGCTGGTCATGAGGGATTACGCGGGCACAGGCTGCTCGGCCGAAACCTCAGCTGGTGGCGCTGCCACAGCCTGGGTGGCGGGTGCGAGGAATCCGGCGAGCTTCCCGATGAACTCCGCGATGACGGCGCCGCCGCCTGGCAGGAGTGATTCGCCGAGCTGGACGAGGGGGTCGCCTTGTGCGGTGGCTACGCCCTGGGCGACGTGGGCGGCGATGTTTTCGAGCGTGAGGTGCTTGGCGAGGATGCCGTGGAGTATGCCGCTGACTTCGTGGCCGGCCGCGGTGAGGTCGTCCTCGATGGTGGTGATCAGGCTCATGGCCGCCTCCGGTGGTGTGCGTGCGATCGCTGGTTGCATGGTAACGCGTGGGTGGTGCAGGTGGTTTCTGAAGGCGTCCCAGTCGTGTTCGAGGCGTTCGGCGATCGGTTCGTGGCTCATTCCGGCCCCCACGCCTCGTCGTAGTCCGGGTGGTCGCTGTAGACGGCGTTCAGCTCGCGCACAACGCTGTCGATCGCGTCGGCGGCGGCCACCTGCGCCACGACCTCGCCGGTGGGCAGATACCTGTCCGTTTCCGGCTCCTGCCACATGGCCAGGATCGCCCGCTTAGCTTCGACCTCGCGGAGCACCCGCGCCGGGTCGTGGCGGGCGATGTGCTCGCGGGCAGCGGCATCCGGGTTGCCGATCGGCAACCATGCCCGCGCCGCCGCCTCGTCCTCGTCCAGCCGCGCCGTCAGGAACTCCACCAGGTCGCTCATGTCCTCGATCCTCCCTCACGGCGGATGACCTCGGCCTGATGGCGCAGCACTTTGAGGAACGCGCCGAACAAGATGCCTGACCGCTTGCGGCTGCGGGCTTCCAGGATGTCTGCAGCTGCGTCGAGGATCGCCGCGTCATCCATGATGCGTGCCTTCCGCCTTGGTGCCGCTGAGCGCAGGCACGAGTTCGTACAGCCTGTCGTCACCGATCTGGGTGGTCTCGATGGTGACGAGGCTTCTGGCCCGCGCTGTGATGACGATTTCCTCGATGTGCAGGAGGCTGCCGATGAGCCCTGCGGCTTCCAGGGCTTTGGCGAAGTCCTCGGAGCGGATGACGGTCGGGTACTTGCTCATGCTGGCCTCCGTGGCCCGGATCGGCGGTCGCTGGTGTGATCCCGCTGAAGTGCTTCCCACCGGGCTTTGAAGTCGTCCAGCTCCTCGTCTGTGAGGTCGCCCTGGAACGTCAGGGTCCCGCCTGGCCCGCGTTCCTGGGACTGCTTGGTGGCCTGGTTGTGCGCGTCGAGGCATGGCCTGCACGGGGGTTCGTGGTGGCGCAGGTGGCGGCGGTAGGCGGCGTTGGTGCCGCAGGGCTGGAGGTTGGCCGGCCAGTACCGCCCGCGGCTCATGCAGGCCACCTGACGAGCGGGACGCGTGGCGGGTGCATGCCGGGCTGGATGTGCCGCTCGCACAGCGGCCACGCGGGGTGGTCCGATGTGGCCGGGATTTCGCCGATTGCTGGTTCGCGGCATCTCACCGGGTCGGCGAAGTTCGGCGCGTAGGCGCACAGCGGCACCTGGTTGCGGCGGTTCACAGGGCTTCCAGCAGCAGGAGGAACGGGACGACCTCGATGTCCATATCGACACAGAGACCATCGCCGGGCCGGTGCAGCGTGAACTTGGACGCTTCGGCGTGCAGGCGGATCTGCTCGCGTTCGGCGGCCCAGTCCTGGTCGTGCGCGGTGTAGGCGTCGGCGGCTCGCATGATGGTGTCGATGCGGTCGGGTGTGGTGTGCATGCCGAGAACGGCTTCGACGACGGCCTGAAGTTCTTCCCTGGTCATGTGTGCTCCTGCTCAGCCAATTCGGCAGCGAGGGGATGGCATTCGGGGCAGCGCCGTGGCGGGTCGCCGGTCTGGCGCGTTGTCTCGTCGCAGCTGCCGCACCACTGTGGTTTGGGTGTGCGCGGCGCGTCAGCGCCGTTGGCGTGCGCACGCCCCTTCCTTCCCGTTAGGGAAGGGGGTTGGGCACCGTCTTGTGGACCGTCTCTAGACGTTCCACTCGACGCTCTACTAGACCGTCTAGAGACGCGTCTCTGTCCTGACATGGCATTACGACGGTTTTCAAGCCATCTCTGCTGCCGTTCTGCCTTCAGTTTCCGTATCGCGAGCACTTTCTCACGCGCCGGGTTATCCACAAGGTAGCGAGGCATGTAGTGACCACCCGGTTCGGTCTCCCACAGGCCGGCATCAGTCAGCTTCCTGGTCCACTCCGGCGTGCCGTACAGGGCGGCGACCTCTGACGGCACATGGCCGTCGAGAAGGTGCCGCGCCACATAGACACCGCATCGGAAGTAGAGCCCCATGGCTGCCGTGCCGGCCCTAGAAACCGCCGGGTCATCGTAGAGCGAATCATCCGCCTCGAACCGTGGCATCAGCGCGCGTGATTGTCGCGCCGGAGTATTTCGTACCTGAGTCGCTTACTGACGGCCACTCCATTGCTTCCTGTCTCTCGTCGCCGGATAGGTCTGTGCGGCCCGTCCTGCACGTCTAGGGGCTCATGGCGGCGTCCTGGATACACCAGACGGTGATGGCGGCACCTGGCGTGCCGAGCGCGTACTCGTCCTCACCCGGGTAGGCCTTGGCGATCTGCGCCCGCACGATCTGCGCGTCGTCGGCGAACACCTCCCCTGTCAGGGCGTCCAGCGTGGAGCGCAGCAGCTTGTCGAGGTCAGGGCGCTTGCATGGCCAGGTGCGGGTCCGCTTGGGTGCGCTGGCCGGCTTGGGCACGGTGAAGATCACCGATATGCCGAGAGGGCCTGCGAGCGGTGGCCCGGTCATGGCGAGCGCCGCGGCGTTCTTGACGTCCTGCCGCCATGTGCGCAGCGGTCCCTTGTTGTCGTTGACGACGGCGACGCGGCCGGTGTAGACGCCGGCTTTGCGGATGGCGAACGCTGATTTGCTGCCTTGCGGGGCTGGCGTGCCGTGGACGGTGAAGCTCAGCGCGCTACTCATCGCCAGCGCGTTCCTGCGGGTCGTCGCCCAGCTCGTCACGCCATGGTGACTGCGCGAGCATCTCGCCTGGATCTTCCAGGTAGGACACGGGTGTCCATGCGCCGAGGAAGTGCTGCTCGACGGCGACGAGGAGCAGCTGTGAGCCTTTGCTGCCGGTGAACACGGCAAGCCGCTCACCTTTGCGGACGGCTTTCTGCCATCGCGGGAGGTAGGCGGCGTTCAGGTACAGCGCTGGCGCGGCGGCGGCCATGGGCCTGCCCAGGACGGCGGCGAGTGTTTTGCGCCAGGAGCCGAGCGGGTCGCTCGACGGGTCACGGTGGTCGTGCAGGACCAGGCGGGTGCCGTCGTCGGCTTCCAGGGTGATCGCGAGCCGGTCCACGGTGGTTTCGCGGCCGACGACGGTGACGGGGATGGGTGCGACGTCGATGGTGATCCGCAGGGGCGGGTCGGCGTCTTTGCTGAATGTGAACAGGCGGAGTGAGGCTGCGGCGTCGGTGGCGCGGACGTGGACTGGCCCGGGGGTGTCCCACAGCCGTAGCCCTGGCTTGAGTGCGTGCCGTTCGGCGGCGAGGGTGTAGCGGTCGAACGCGACCGCGTAGATGGCGTACTGGGCGGCCTCGATCCTGACGGCGGACAGTTCGCGGTCATCAGCGTCGGTGCTGGCGTGCGGCAGGACGGGCGTGATCAGCTCGTGCCATTCGCGGGTGGTCATGTCAATCCGGGTCATCTGCGATCCTTGTCGTGGCTGGTGCGGCTAGACGCGGTCCGGCCCGCTACTCCTTGGCGGGCCGGACCGCTGCGGGTTACGGCAGCAACCAGCGCTGGTTGGGGTTGCCCTTGCAGGTGGACAGGATGAGCTGCACCCCGTTGATGGCGTAGCCCTTGTCAGTCAGGCACTTGCCGGACTCCGGGTTCCGCAGCTGGCTGTGCACGTACGCGGACCACAGCTGGGCTCCGGTGCCGTTGCAGTGGTACCGGTTGATCAGCGTCCCGTTCGCGCCACCGGACAGCCGCACGTCCATGCACCCGCCCAGCGTGGTCAGGCTGATCGTCCCGCCCGCGTGGGTGAACACGCCCGGCGCGACAGTCCAGTTCTGGGCGCTGGTCCCGTTGCAGGTGTAGATGTCGATCTTGTTGAAATCGGTGGTGCGGGACAGCCAGTCATCGGCGCAGCGGGCGCCATATCCGACGATCGGCCCTGGCACGTTCGTGTACGTGTAGTTGTCACCCACGACCACTGGGCTGGTGATTCCGTCGTCAGTGACCCGGACGTCCACCACTCCCGGCCGGATCCCCGGCGGGACGATCACGTTGCACGTGGCGGCCGGCGCTGGCACACACGAGACGATGTGCGCCCTGACTGTCCCGAAGTAGATCGAGGCAGGCCACTGGGTCGTGGCCGGGGCGACGATGGGGTTCGCCGGGTCGGTCAGGTTGCTGGCGCCGGTGACGGTGACAGTGTTCCCGCCTGCGAGCACGCCGGTGTCACCAGTGATGCTGACCACGCTGGGCGCTACCGAGGCCATGGCGGCGTCGCCGAACATGAAACTGGGTACCGCTCCGGCGGTGACCACGGCGAAAGCCGCGGCCGCGCCGAGGATGAGCTTCTTCATCGTGTTCCTTTTCATGGGGTCCCAGTAGCCGTGTGGCTGCCGGTTTGGTGCGCAGTCCCGGCCGCCATGCGAAACGGCCAGGACCGCGGTCTATGGGGCGGCGAACAGTAGCTGAGCGTCATTCCCGGTGCTCACCGCGGCCAGGTTCTTGACTGCCTGCCGGTAGTACGACGGCTTGAGTTCGGCCCCGACCGCGCGGCGGCCGAGCTCCACGGCCACGTACGCCTCAGACCCGACGCCGAGAAACGGGGTAAGGACCGTCTCACCCGGGTTGGTGCGCATGTCCACGCAGCGCCGGATCACATCCAGCTGGAGCGGGTGAACGTGCTTCTCGTCCTCTTCGTCGCGGGACTCCTTGTACGGCAGCACCGCCATGACGTCCCGGTCGCCAAACTGGCCGAGGTTCCCGTTGATGTCGTCCCACACGGATGAGGCGTACTGCCGCCACACCCACTGCGAGTAGCGGTTCTCAATCTGGCTGCCTGTCCAGCCCTGGTAGCGAAGCACGTCAGCCGGCGGGCGGCTGGCCCCGTGGTAGGTGGTGAAACCGTCCGGGTGCGTCACCGGCACCGGATTCGTGCCGCGCCTGCGGAAGATCAGCAGGTAATCCGCTGAGGCCAGCCCGGCGCGGTCCGAGTTCTCCACAGTGGTCTGATGGGTCAGATCCTTGACCATCGTCCGGTTACGGACAGCCAGCGGTTCTTTCCAGATCGAGTGACGGCCTACGTAGCCAAAACCGAGCCGGGCGTGCATCCGGATGATGTCACCGGGGAAGTCGGCGAGGGTGTCGCCGCCTGAGTTGCCTGCCGGGACATCCATGCAATGCACGGCGGTGACCCGGCCCGGCATGGTCAGCCGGGCGATGTCCGCGACCACGTACTCGTAGTGCTCCATGAACTCGCCGTAGCTGCGGCAGTTCGACAGGTCACGCTCGCTGGATGAGTAGTGGTACAGCCCGGCGAACGGCGGGCTGTACACCGACAGGTGAACTGAGGCGTCCGGCAGCCCGGCCATCACCTCGATGCAGTCGCCGAGGTAGAGGGCGTACCGGTCGGTGACCTGCTGGTCTAGGACGTTACCCATGACGGGACCTCCGCTTGCTTGCCGTAGGCGGTGGTGCGCTGAATCGTCTGCGCGTCCCGCATGTGCGCGGTCAGGGAAGAGAACATGACATCGGCCTGCGCCGCTTTGCGTTCCAGGTTCGCCAGGACCTTCTCGCCGCCCGTGGTGGTGACCACATCCACGATCACCGGTTCCGTCTGGCCGAACCGCCAGCAGCGGCGGACCGCCTGGTACATCTGCTCGAACGAATGACTGGGCATGTAGGTCATCCGGTGGCAGTGCTGCCAGTTCAGCCCCCATGCCCCCAGTTTTGGCTTGGTGACCAGGACCCTGATTTCGCCCCGGCTGAACGCCGACAGCCGTTCCTCTTTCACCTCGAGGCTGTCTGAGCCGCTGACCTGGACGGCACCGTCGATCAGTTTCGTGAGCAGGTCGCCCTCGTCGTTCAGCTGGCACCATGCGATACCCGGCTGCGCGTCAGCCAGCAGTTCCGCGGCCTTCTCGCACCGTTCCACGATCGTGCGGCGGGTCTCCTCCCGCTCCTCCTGCAAGCCGTTCGCCGGGACGTCGAACAATGTTCCCTCGGCCAGCGTCCGGGCCTTCACTACATGCCGCCGGGTTTCCAGTGGCGGCAGGACATACCCGTCATCACTGAACCCGAGATCAGACGGCCTGCGCGCGACCCGCGCCCATGACGAAACCCAGCGCCAGAACGCTTCCTCCGCATGACCCTTGAACCGCCACACGTCACGGTCCTTCACCCGGTACTTGCCGTGATAGGCAGCCGAGGTGCGCATCTTGTTGGTGAAGAACCGCGAGAGCATGTCCATGTGCCCGAGGTAGCCGAGGGCTTCGCTGGACGTGCCCAGCTCGATGTAGTCGTTCGGCGCAGCGGTAGCGGTGGCCAGCAGCCGGTACGGCATGGTGCGCAGGAACTCGGTCACCAGGGCCCGGCGCTTGCCGTCGAACGCCTTGATGCAACTGGACTCGTCGCACACCACCCCACCGAAATCGGCCGGGCTGAACTTCTCAAGCTGCTCGTAGTTAGTGACCGTCACCTCGGCGGGGATCTTGCCGTTACGCGAGATCGCGGCACCGATGCCGAACTTCTCGGCCTCGGCCGCCATCTGGAACGTGACCCCCAGCGGGGTCAGCAGCAGCACGGGCTTCCCGGTGTGCTTCCAGACGTTCTGTGCCCATACCAGTTCCTGGGGGGACTTGCCCAGGCCGCAGTCCTCGAACAGGGCGGCTTTGCCCTGGCGGATCGCCCACCCGGTGAGCATCGACTGGAAGCCGAACAGGAAATCCGGCAGCCATAGTGGCTCGAAGCCGTCGCCGTCTACTGTCTGCGCTTTGCTGGCCAGGAAGTCCGCGTAGTCCATCACTCCCCCATCCCCGGCAGTTGCGGCGGCTGGATGACGTACCCGGTGACCTGCGGCCCTGGCCGGTGCCCGCGCTGGTTGCGCTGCGCCTTGGCCAGCGCGGCCTGTGCGGCCTTCACCTGGGCGCGCTGCGCCGCGTGCCTGGACCCCTCGCACTCGTGCAGGGCGTACCGCTTCTCGGGTGCCGCGGTCGTCTCACCGGCGGCGAGGAACCGTGCCTGCCACACCCCGGACGCTTCCTGGAACGCAGCGACGGTGCCGAGCGGGTCGGGGAAGGCGTTCAAGGCGGGGACGCCTTTGGCGAGGATCACGCGGGTGCCGCAGGCACCCCATGCGCAGGTGTGGACCCTAGCCATCGGTGGCCTTCATGAGGGATCGCGGGCTGACGCCGACTGTCCTGGTGAAGAACTCTTCCCAGTCCCTGTGCGCGGCATCGGCATCGGACTCTGTCAGGTGCTGGGTGATGGGGATGTCTGGCGCGGTGCTCAGCCACAGCGCGCAGCCAGGGGAGTGACACTCGCCGCCCTCGCCGGCCAGGCACGGCACGCACAGCGTCAGCGTGACCGTGCGCAGCGGGACCTCTGGATCGTCAGCCATGACGGTGCCCCGCCTCTAGCTCGCGTGACCAGTACCGTTCCACCGGCATCCGCAGCCAGGACGCCAGGATGTGCCCGCGCCCGTCACACGACGTGTGGCTGCCTTTGTGGCCTGGGTCGCGGGTGCAGATCATGTACGAGTCCGGTTTGCCGGGGGCCAGTGGCCGGGTCATCGCCGAGCACATCCCCGGCCCGGCCGCTGGCTCACGCCCAGCAGGGTGACCCGAAGGTGCCGGGCCGGGATAGTGAGCCCCCCCTGCGGACTGCGGCACGGGGGGAGCCGCATGCGCCGGGGGGGTTGGCGCTTCCGCAGGGGGGGCGTTCAGGGGTTCACACAGGCCGTAACCGGCTGGGCGGCAGATGAGAGCCGGGTCATGGTCACGATGCCGCTGGACGCTCACGGGGTCGCCTCCGCTGGGGATTTCAGCCAGTCCTCAAGCCCAGCCCGGTCCGGGAAGCCGTCCAGCGTGTCGTGCAGCTTCCTGGCCTCCGCCGCGGACAGGTTCTGGTGGGTGCGCTCACCGTCCGGGCCTTCCAGGGAACGGCCGATGATCTGCTCGGAGACGGTGAGCATCTGCGGCGTCTCGGTGCGCTTGTATCCCAGCTTGGAGGCGTACAGGGACGCGATCGCGCCGACCTGCCCGGTCTCGGCCGACCCTGGCAGCTTCGTGTTGGCGGCCCACTCGGCGAGGGCCTTGACGGCCTGGTCGGCTTCCTTCCAGGTGAGGCTCTTACGGGAGGTCACCTCGCGGTGCAGGATCTCCGTCAGAAACCCGCGCTGGTCGTCATCGCGGCCACCCAGCCCGACCTCGGCGAAGAGGGCGAACATGCGTGCCTGCTGCTTGCCGTCGATGCCGCCCTGCACGTCCTCCGGTGGCGTCAGCGGTGCGGCGTCACGCCCAGCCCACCTGTCCTCATCGGGCGGGATGGGGCCGTGGCTGCGCTGGGTACGCCCGTAGTCCTCCGGTGGGGGCTGGTTGAGGCGCGTGTGCTCCGGGTCGCTGTGGGCGTTCCTGACGCGGCCGTTCTGCGGCTGGCTGGCCTCGGCCGCGTCGTCATCCTCGCCGCCCGGGTGAACGCCAGTCACCGCGCACAGGCACTGGCGGCGCGCATAGGTCAGGAAGCCGCCCATCGCCTGCGGCGTGCCAGTGCCCAGCATCCACACACCCACCCGTTCCTCACCGCTCTCGTGCAGCAGCGAGTAGACGAGGACGGACTTGCCGTCGATCGTGTGCGGGAACGCGGTGAACGCGAGGCCCACCTTGCCGAGCGCGGGCATGATGACGGCGGACACGTCGTCGAGCCCGGCGTAGCCGTAGGTGTAGCTGAACCGCTTGCCGTCCTTGCTGACGCCTTCGACTTTGCCGGTCTCGTTCTTGGCGATGCGGGGCAGGGCGGCCTGGAACTTGGCCAGTGCTGCGGCCAGTTCACTGGCCATCGTGTGCTCCTTGCACCCGCAGCGACGGCTTGACGATCTGGGCCGGAAGCAGTTCCATCTCGACCGCATCGGCCACCCGCACCCGCCAGACGTGGGCGTGAGCCGTGGAGCGTGGCGGACTGGCACCTCCTGTGCGCCGCCAGACCTCGGCCTCGATGCGCTCAGCCATGCTTGGGTGGTCGTCGGCGATGGCTGAGACCGGCCACTCCCCTTCCACCATCACCAGGCAGACGTACTCCGGCAGGTCAGCCATCGTGTGCTCCTTGCAGACGTTCGGGGTTCGGGTCGGCGGCGACACGCGCACGCCATGCCTCGGCGATGGCCTGGGTGGCCATGCGGTCGTCGCACTCGCCTTCCCAGTTGCACCACCAGTCGCCGGAGGCGTAGCGGACACCGGGGTCGCCTTCGGGCCAGTCGTGCCCGCAGCGGGCGCAAGAGACGGTCACGGCGCCTCCTGGCGGCTGTGCAGTGCGGCGGCGGCCTGCCCTTTGTGGGCGTCGCAGGGCAGGATTTTGTCCGTGCAGATGCACCCGCACTCGTGCCCGTGCCAGACGGCCTCCGGCTCCGGGCTCCGGGCGACGGCCAGCAGCAGCCCATGGAGGAACACAAGGGGTGGATTGCGGCGGAACCATGACGGTTTCGGTGGCTGGCGGAGATGGTGGGCGTAAAGCAGGAGCAGCCCGGCAAGCAGTGCGAGGGGGCCGAGGAAGGTCGGCAGGAAGATGGGCCACGGCTGGGACACCAGCCAGTTGACGGCGCTCACCGGGCACCTGCCAGGATCATGCGGCCGATGTGCTCGGCGACCTGGGGGACGACGGCGTTGCCTAGTCCCCGCAGTCGGTCCACCCGGCGGGGTATCCCATGAGCCACTCGACCCACGTTGGGTTCAGTGACCC
>OCZT010000572.1_pt1 | contig 36808 bp, 49 predicted proteins | sample 1539031 | NCBI WGS metagenome assembly OCZT01 (sample SAMEA3539308, study PRJEB22396) | soil metagenome | biome: tundra; feature: field; material: soil | place: USA | collected 2010-05 | depth 0.15 m
GTTGGGTCAAACGGTAGAGAAGAGCCTGTCGAGGTGAACCGCATGCTAACAAACAGACCGAAAACCAAAATTCTAGTGGACGGTGGCGACCCAAGCGAGACTCTCCGGATCAAGAGCTTGATAGGGTTTGTTGATGGCCAGACCACCAATCCATCCTTGATTGCAAAAAATCCGGAGATTCAGCGGCTCATCGCATCCGGCCACAAATTGACCTCCCGAGAAGAGAAGAGCGAATACAAGAAGATCGTGCAAAGCATCTCGCCGCTTGTCGGAGATGCCGGGGTTTCCATTGAGGTGTTTGCGGATCTTGGCACCACGGGCGAGGAGATGCTCGCCCAGGGCGAAGAAATGTTCTCTTGGGTCGCGAATACCTTATGTCAAGTATCCGTGCACACACGAGGGTCTAAGAGCCGCACAGATGTCGGTGAAGGAGAGTATTCGAGTCAACATGACATTGTGTTTTTCGCAGGGACAGGCGGCCGCCGTGTACGCCGCAACCAAGGGAACAAAGGAGCCGGTGTACGTATCGCCATTTGTCGGCAGGCTTGATGATCGCGGCGAAGACGGCATGCAGCTTATCAGTAACATGAAGAAGATGTATGAACGCGGCGATGGCCACGGCCACGTCTTGGCGGCAAGCATACGTAGTATCAACCACTTGCTTTGTTCGTTTGCTCTAGATGCTGAGCTTGCTACTGTGCCGACTAAAGTTCTAGACGAATGGGCGGCAACAGGCTTTCCAATGCCAGCCCAAAATTTCAGGTACAGAGGGGGCGATGCGAGCGGCAACGTTCTTAAGGCGATCCCGTACAAAGAGTTGGATCTAGATCTTCAATGGCGGAGCTTTGACATCGCACATGAACTCACAATTAGTGGTATCCAGAATTTTGTGGCCGATTATCAGAGCACACTGAGACGATCGGCGTAGCATCTGCCGGCCCGCTCGACATCCTTGTCCGCGTCTCAGTGGGCAGCGTCCCGGAATTCGACTGTGGGATTCACAATCTGGTGCAGGGAATATACCTCCTGCGATTCGGCAGGAATGGGTCGCTGCGCATGCCAGCGTTTACTCATTTCGAACCGGCGATACGAATTCTCCTGACGGGGTGTGATTATGAAAGTTCAAAATCGCCCGAATGACCATTTCGTTCCCAGCTGCCGTATTGAGCATGGCATGGTAAAGCCACCGGTTTGGCCATTTGACGTGGAAGTATTTCTTGATGAAAGCGGTGCGTTCACGGTCAATGGCTTCGACCAACGCTTTCGCCTCAAGTTCGGTTTTACCCTCGCCTGCGAGGCGCCGGACTTTTTCTCTTTCGGAGGCATATAAGAAGAACCGCAGCGTATCGCTCCGATCTCGAAGGAAATGCTGGGAACCTCTCCCGACAATCACACAGTTACCTTCGTCTGCCGCTTGTTGTACAGCCCGCTCTGAAAACTGAATGATGCTGTCGGCATCCAACATCTCCACCGAGGACGCGTTTGGGCTGCCCTCCCAGCTCCCCAGGGCGAAGGACTTGAAGAGGCGGTAATACAGCGGATCTCGCCGCTCTTCCCTCCTGCTCACATCGGACTGGCCAGAGTGCGAGAGTCGGGCAATTTCTTCGGTGAGGCGCTCGTCCCACAATTTCCAGTAAAGCCGACGCGCCAACTCACGTGCGATTTCACGAGCCCCGGAACCATACTCGCGCTCGATGGTAATAATTCTGATCATCTCTTCTAAGTGGTTGGATACGGCCGCCGCAGCAAACAGTGGCCGGACCTCAGCCGCGAATCGATTACGCAGAGCCGGGTATCCTTGGCGCCGTGTTGGCCGTATCCTTGCATTTAATGTCCAGGGTTCGGCAACGACTTCAGATACTCCACCAAGTCCGTTTGTTCTGACGAATCAAGCCCCAATGACATGCACGAGTCGTAATGATTAATGACATCCGTCAGGGTGGCAAAGCGGCCATCGTGATAAAAGCCCCCCTTCATGTGGGTCCAGAGGCCATTTAAAGGAGAGGTCCGATACTTCAGGTCAGGCGCGCGATCCGCCTGAAAGTCGTCAACACAAACATCGGAACCAGTGTGCATGTTCCAACCAGACTCGGTCATCACGGGTTCCATGTGACATGTCGCGCACTTGGCTTTGCCGGCAAAGACTACCGCGCCGCGCTTCGCTGCCTCATGGTTATAACTGCCACTTGGCGGCGTGGGCGCCGGAATTCCCAATTGATAAGTATGCAACGCCGGCAGCTTGCTGGTAATCAGGTCAGGCTCATTGTTCACATGTCCAAATCCGTTTGCGGCAGCAATTGGGAACTGTTGGGCATTGTCCAGTCGGGGATCGAAGAACTTACCTTTGCCATGCATCTCCAGATTGGCAACAAACGTATTCCAGTAGGGCACCGAGCCCCATCCTGTCCAGGTGTGGAGGTTCACGCCAGACAGACCGAACGCCGGCGGGATGAGTGTGGACGCAGATTTTCCATCAGGCCGGAAGGCCTTGCCATCCATGAAGAGCTCGGCATCAAACTTCCCAGGTCCCCAACTGTTTAGTACGGTCAGCACGGTCGCAACATCGGTGCCCAACAAGTCAGCGATAGGCTGGAGATTTGGCGAAGCGGCCACGATTGCGCCGACATTGAGATCCCGGTTCGCCCACCCATCCAATCGATGCCCAATGCCCGGCGCCAAAGCGTTGTCGACCGTCGAATGGCAGAACGAGCATTGGATGCCTACGGAACTAAGGCCTCCGCGCGGATTGGCATATCCGGTAATGCCGACGACCGCATTTAGTTTCAGCAACGCAAGAGTGACAGCGGGGTCGTCAAGGTTGACCTTGTTATGCTTCAGTTCCTCTTGCAGCTGCTTCGGAAGGGCATCAACATCCACCTTCAAGCCGAGAGCGAGAGCCGTCCGCGGGCTAATGCCCGGGCCAACCCCTCCGAAGCGAGTTCCCTCGATGGCTTGGTGGAGCTGAAGGGTTCCGCCCCAAAAGTCCTGATCGCCGAAAGTATCGAAGCGAAATATTTGTTGACCTTGGTTTGGCGGCTGCTGACCCCCTGCAGTAGGGCCTGCATCGAGAGTCGATTATTGATCTTGGTCGCCCGGTGCGGCATGGGTTACGTTGACGATGATCAATGCCACGCAAGCAACCGTGGCGAAGCTGGCGAGAATCCTCAGTCGGGGCATGATTTCTCCTTGCACCTACACTGAGTGCGCGAGGCCTCGCCGGTTACAAGGTATTTGTCACGGAATTGTCAAAGTTTGGGTGCGAGCGATTGGCTGGCTGTTGAAGGCTGCAGAAATGTGGCGATCAAGTTGACCGCTAGAGCGGTTACTGCCACAAGTTCAAGAATAGCCGAATAAGGTAGCCATCTCCAAGCCGCAGGCGCTATCTCTTGGTAGGCGAGGACCTCAGCACCAACGCGCACGGCGCATCCTAGCGACAGAAAGAGGAGACCAAAAAACATAAGTCTTGGACTGAAGAGAAGTCGCATTCCTGAAAATGCAGGCAGCACCCGCTGTCCGATGCAGAACACCATCATGGCAACAAACCCCACCGTCAGCGCGTGACGCGAAGCCCCCCAAATGCCTGATGGATTTGTAGTGTTTGCCGCCCAGATGCCGAGCACCGCCGCAATCAACAGCCAGACGTAGGCACTCCGCACAAAGAACGGGAAGCTGCTGTGGATGCCCTTGGTTTTGGCGGCTTTCTCTGGCTGTGCAAAAATATGCAGCGCGATCGTCGCCAGCAGAGACGCACCTAATAACAATGCCGTGGTGACCCGGAAGAAACCAGCGAGTCCCAAACCAATTCCTACCACTTGAACCGCAACCGCAAGTCTCAAGAGCCAGTTGTAGGGCGGAGGTGTGCCGAGAAAAACCGGTAGCCACTTCGCGTTGAAGCCCCACACAAATGGCACCATGAATCCCCACGCAGCGAGTATCAGGAAGCGCTGATCGAAGTTGGGCGGAAACGCAGGCCCACCGGATCGAAAAGCAAGCCACAGGCAAGCTCCCAGATTGAGCAGGAGCGTTGCGAGCAGCCCCACGGTTCCAGCAATCACAACCCAGACCCAGGTTTCCAGCTTGGCTTTGCCGCTGTCTTGCGGCTTATGCTGCGACACCGCACGAAAGAAAATGAGGAACGCCGCAAGTTCCATCGCAGCAGAAGCCGGCAGAAGTGCTTGCCAATGCCAGAGATACACATTCGCGGCCCAACGCGTCAGCACGCCTGCCATCCAAAGCGTACCCGAGAACCACGCCAACCGGAGCGCGAAGGGTTTTAAGCTGCCGCGCAGCTTCGGAATGGCGTAGTACCCAATGCCGAGAATAAAGCTGCCGATCCAGCCGAGTACCTGGGCGTGCCCGTGTGCCTGGATCCATGCGGGTGAGATGCTATCAGCCGCACGGCGCCCGCTGATCGAGATCAAATTCCATACTCCCAGAAAAGTGCCTGGCAAGAGCATGAACAACAGGCCGCCGGATATGAAGAAGACCAGCAGACGCGAGAGCTGCAGTTCGCGAGTGCTTGTGCGTTCGAAAATCTGGAGAGGCGTTTCCGGTTCGACGATGATGGTTGGTAACGGGGAATGACTCATCTGGATTTACGACCCTGACTGATGCGAACGCTGTAGCGCCACGGATGCCCCCTACTCTCCCTGCGCGTCTCGGTCGAATCGAAACACGTAGCGCAACAGCCCGGCATTGATTAGCAGTAATACGCTCGAGCCGACAGCTGCGGGGACCAGCGTTTTATATGCTCCGCTGAGTAACGCTTCCATGGACACGGTCAACAACCACAGTTGCAGCACAACAGCAGCCCCCACAAATGCGAGCATGGCCGAGAAAAGGGTTGTTCCTTGCCGTCGCAGACTCATAACACCCCCATGCCTACCGCAAAGAGTTGGTCGCCTCGTTGCTCCAATTGCACTCGCGGCAAAGGCCGGGTTGGCGGCCCGGCGATCGGCTGGCCTGCAAGATTGAAAAGGCCATGGTGGCACGGGCAGAAAAAACCATTTTCCACCGTATCATACACTACCGCGCACGACAGATGTGTGCACACTTGCGAGTAGGCCACCAGTTTTCCCTCTGGCGTGCGGACGGCGATACATGGGTCCGCATCCGTGGGATAACGAAACAGCACAGAGCCTGCTTTCTCAAGGGCAGAGGCTGAGCCGATAAAGCGTTCGACGTGAGATCCCCGGTGCAGTAGCCTGCTGGCAATGACTGTCGCCCAGTTCGCGGACGCTAGCAACAGTGACCCTAAGGTGAGAAATTTCACCATCTCGCGCCGGGTTACGTAATGGTCGCCCTCCCACTCAATGGGGAAGTCCTGCCGCCACTTGGGCGTGGATGTCTCTTTACATCCTGCACAACCTTGTTCTTCGTCGCGCGTATTCATCCCATGTTCTCCAGCATTAGCGCTACGTCATACGGGTCTTCGGACAGGGCGGATGGCGTCGGCGAAATCTGCACCAACTCGACATTCACCTGTTCTACCTCGCGAGGCACGATCACGAACACTTTCGTCGTCACTTCTTCCTTGCCAAACTTCCAGCGGTTGATAGCGACGCCGCGGCGGGTGCGCTGAATCTCTTCCGCCGTAGCAAAGGTCAGCGCCTGGGAGGGACAAACCGTGGCGCACATCGGCTTCTTGTCCACGCTGATTCGGTCGTAGCACATGTCGCACTTCATCATCTGGTCGATTTCGACTTCATACTTGGGAACGCCGAATGGACACGCTAACACGCAGTTAGAACAGCCGATGCAGCGCGGTTTCAGAGAGCTTTGTACTACGCCGTCAGGCGTCTTCTTGATGGCGTCGGCAGGACAGACTCGTGCACAGATCGGGTCTTCGCAATGCATGCAGACTTGGGGCGCGGTCTGCACGCTCTCACTGCGCTGGATGGTCTCCAGATGAATCATCGAAACGCCGCGATGCGTGTCGCACTCGGCGCAGGCAGCCACGCAGGACTCGCATCCAATGCAGCGGGAGTAGTCGATGTAGAAGACGCGCTCGCTCAACGAATGCCTCCGGCTTCGGTCTCCAGTTGCGCGATGGCATCCGTCGGCTCTTCTGTCTTAGAGAGCCGAACCGCACAGATCTTGAACTCCGGAATATTCGATAGGGGATCGATGGCGCGAATCGTCAGGTTGTTGGCGGAGCGGTCAAGCGGCCAGTGATAAGGAATGAAGACTGTGTCAGGCCGGATCGTCTTGACCACTTGCGCTCGCACCACAACGTTTCCACGGCGGCTTTCCACCTTGACGAAGTCACCATCCTGTAGACCGTATTTGTCGGCGAGCCTAGGATGCATCTCGCAAAACGGCTGGGGGCACTGGTCCAGTAATGCGCCGATCCGGCGAGTCTGCGTGCCCGAGAGGAAGTGCGAGACTACACGTCCAGTAGTGAGGATGATCGGATATTCGTCGTCTGGCATTTCGGCCGATGGACGCCACTCGACAGGGAAGAAATGCGCCTTGCCATCGGGGTGTCCAAACTTGCCGCCTTCATAGAGGCGGGGCGTTCCAGGGTGCCCAATCTCTGGACATGGCCAGAAGATTCCATTGCTCTCGTCAATGCGATCCCACGTCATCCCGTAGTAATCCGACACGCCACCTTTCGATGCGACGCGTAACTGATCGAAAATATCGCGTGGCGACGAATAGTTGAACTTGTCGCCATATCCGAGACGATTAGCAATCTCGCAAATGATCTTCCAGTCCTCACGCGCTTCACCGGGAGGATTCACGACCTTTCGGTGATGGATAACCCGTCCCTCAACGTTGGTGGTCGTGCCTTCGTCTTCTTCCATTAGCGATCCGGCGAGCACGATGTCGGCATAGCGAGCCGTTTCGGAGAGGAAGAACTCGATGTTGACGTAGAATTCCAGCTTTTCCAACGCGGCCCGCACGTAATTTGCGTCGGGAAGCGAGACCGTAGGATTGAAGTATCTCGAGATCAGGCCTTTGATTTTGCCGTCGTGAACAGCTTCGATCAGCGGTACGGCAGAAAGGCCTTTGCCAGGAATTGACTCTTCCGGAACACCCCAGACGCCGGCGATATATTTGCGGTGCTCGGGGTTCGCAATGTCGCGCATACCCGGCAACTGCTCACACTTCTGACCCTGCTCGCGTGCGCCTTGTCCGTTGCCTTGGCCGGTGATCATGGCGTAGCCGCAGCCTTCACGGCCGATACGACCGCTGGCGATCACCAGATTGAGGCGGCAATGCAGTTGTCCACGCCTTTAGTGTGGTGCTCGATGCCACGCGAATGCAGCAGGAAGCTGGTGGACGCCGGTCCCCACATCTCGGCAGCCCGCACGATCATCTCCGGCGGTACACCGGCAATCTTGGCGGAATACTCAGGTGTGTATTTCTTCACCGCTTCGACCACATCCTCGAAGCCCGTGGTGTGCTGCGCGATGAAGTCGCGGTCGATCCAGCCACGTTCGATCATGATGTGCAGCATCCCGTTGAATATGCCGATATCGCCGCCGGAACGCACTGGGATGAAGAGATCGGCATTGCGAGCAATCGGAGTCATCCGGGGATCGCGAATGATCAGCTTGCCGCCGTTCTCGCGGGCTTGCCACAGATAGTCGGTGGTAATCGGGGCGCATTCCGCGATGTTGGCACCCGCGACCAGAATCACCTTTGCTTTGGGAATGTCGGACCAGGGATTGGCGCTGCGATCAATGCCAAACACCTTCTTCGACGCCGCGCCTGCGGAAACCATGCAAAGGCGGCCGTTGTAATCGATGTTGGCAGTGCGCAACGCCACCCGGGCGAACTTGCCCATCAGGTAAGCCTTCTCATTTGTGAGCGAAGCGCCGGTCAGAAGTGCGAATGAGTCGTTGCCATACGTCTGCTGAATGCGCCGAATCTCACTGACCACGCGGGTGAACGCTGCATCCCAACCGATGGGCTCGAATCCTTTTCCCGGGACCCGTTGCAGGGGGTGCTTCAGCCGGTCGGGATGCTCATCCTGCATGTAGCGCTTTACGCCCTTGGGGCACAGCTTTCCCAGGTTGAAGGGAAAGTCTTCCCACGGTTCCCACCCGACAATCTTGTTGTCGCGCACCCGCAACTGTATTCCACATTGCTGACCGCAGAAGCAGCGATGGGTCTTCACCATCTTGTCTTCTTCTTCCGAGGCTACCCAACCTCCGGCTGGAACGCGATTGAGAGTGGGACCGAAGTGCTTTACTAATTCCGGTATGTCAACGGGGAGTTTTGCCATAAGTCAAAAGCTTTCCAAGCGCTCGCGGTCCGCGCCGGTTGTTCGCCACATCGCATCCTGGGTGAGGGCGAGATTCTTGCGCCTGCATTGCGGACAAATATCCTGGTAGTGGGTGCCGTCTTCCATTCGATATTGAATCCCGAGTGCGCTCTGCACCGCTTTCAAATCGCCAATTTGCAGGCTGCTCGCGAAACCTTGGCCACAACGGGCGCAGGCCGCTTCTCCGCCCTCTTCACCCGCGCGCTTGTAGAAATCGATGCCCATCTGCGCCGGGCGCTGAAAGATGTGGAAGAACTTCCCGAACGGCAGATAGAGCAACGTGAAGATCACGGTGACGGCGTGCAGTTGGGATAGGAAGACATAGTAAAGGCCCGCATGAGGTGGGTGGACACTGTGAGAAAGAGTCCGGTTACCGAAATACCGAAGAGCAGAATCAGCGGCAATAAATCGTTGAAAAACTGTTGCACGCTCATCGCTCTACGGTCACGGCCACGGCGCCACATTGCCGTGAAGACTCCGATCAGCACCAGCACGGCGCAGATGTCGAGGATATTGAACGCCAGGGGCGCAATCAGACTGTTCAGCGGGAAGCTACCGACATGGATGCCAAAGACGAACGCGCGATAGATTGCCTGATCGTCTGGTGCGGTCTCGAAGCGTATCCAGCCGAACGACAAAGGAAAGGTGACGGTCGCAGCGATCAAGCAGCCCCAGGCGAGAAACCAGTGCGCGGTCTAACGTGTCTTGGAGCCGCGCTCGATGAAGCGCTGCAGCATGACGTTGTTCCAGAAAATGACGGCCAGTCGGGCGATGTTGCCCGGCAGTCTTCTTGGTTGCAGGAAAATCTGCCAGCCGCGAAACCAGTAGAGACGGGTTGGCGGACGGCGCAGCCACATGGCGTACCGGTAGCCCAGACCGAACGCCGAGAACACGGTGGCTCCGGCATAGGAAACCAGGGCGGGATCAAAGTCTTTGAGACCACGGCTGCCGACCACGATGCCGACGACCAGCAAGACAGCGGCGATCAGCCCCCAGGCAAGGGCATGCGCCGTGTCCGAACCGCGTGGTGAAAGATCAATAGGCTTGAGATTCTTCATTGCTCAATTCGTGGCTAAGGCAATTCTTGGCGAGCGCATGCTTAATAGCAGAACCATCAGGCAAGCCAGTGCGAAGACGCCCAGCAACACAAAGCCAAGGGTGAACGACCCGGTTTGCTGTTTGATCATGCCGAGCAGCAGCGGCGGAAAGAAACCGCCAAGTCCGCCCGCCGCGCCAACTAGTCCGGTGACTCCGCCCACCGACTTGGGAAAGTATTCAGGTACCAGTTTGAAAACTGCTCCGTTGCCCAGACCGATCGATGCCGCCATGCCCAGCGCGCCGATAGTAAAAGTTGACATCAGTGGGCACGCCAGGAAGATAGCGAATATCGCCGTCGCCGGGAAGACCCACTTGAGAATAGTGCGGCCGCCAGTCTTGTCGGCAAGCACACCTCCCACAGGACGCAGGACCGTTGCCAGTACCACGAATCCGGCCGTGCGAAAGCCGGCATCTTGCGGCGTCAGCTTGAATACTTCGGTCAGAAGTGTTGGCAGGTAAACCGCCATCGCCACGAAGCCGCCGAATGTAAGGAAGTAATAGAGGCTCAGCACCCAACTGCGTTTGTCGTTCAATGGCCGCGTGATCTCGGCAAACGACTTTGCCGGCCCGCGATTGGGAGCATTGCGAGCCATGCTGGCAAAGATCACCAGCCAGATGGCGAGTAGTACGCCAAACGTCCAGAAGCCCCACTTGAATCCTGCTGCCGCGGCCAGTACCGGCGAACCATAGGCGGCCAGAGATTGCCCGATATTCCCGGCTCCGTAAACGCCGAGAGCGAAGCCCTGCCGTTCCGGCGGATACCATCCATTAACAAAGGCCACGCCGACTGAAAAGCTGGCAAGTGCGATACCGATCAAGAATCCGTAGGTAAGCAGTTGGCCGTAACTGCTGACACCACCCATCAGAAATGCTGGAATGATGGAGAGCACCATGACCACACTGAACACGATCCGACCGCAAAACGGTCGGTCAGGATACCAAGCGGGATGCGACCCGGTGACCCCAGCAGTACTGGAATCGAGATGGCGATGCTCTTCTGGACGGGAGTAAGCGCCATGTGCCGGCTGATAATCGGCATCATTGCCGACATGGAACCGAAGACGGCAAAGCACAGCGCGAACGCACCCGTACCCAGCGCGAGCTGAAGTTTAGCGGAAGACGGCCCTGACATAGAATTCGTTGTGGTCATCTTACTCCCGGATCATCTCTTGATGTCCGTACACTATGAACACTTTATCGATCGCTGGTTTAGGAACGGATCGATTACACACATTCTCCGCGGTCGTCGATATTCTCTAGTTGGTGACGGCAGAGCTTTCGTATTCAAGCAAGCGCCTTTCACCTTGCAGAGCTCTGAGCGGGGTCAGATCCTGCGTCAACTCCACCGTTCCCAGGTACCGCCCGTCGTGTGTGCGGACCGCAAAGTAACGCACGTGAACGAATTTCTCCTGGAAGTTGATCCAGAATTCTGCCACGCTCTGCCGTCCGGCTTTAAAGTCACTGAGGATTTGGTCAACCGTCTCCACACTCTTAGGCGGATGGCAGTTCTGCACTTTGCGACCGATGATGGCTTTGCTGCGCGCGAAGACGCGATCCGGTCCTTCGGTGAAAAAGGCCACGCGATCATCGGCATCGACGAAGGTGAGATCGAGCGGCAGAGTGCCGAAAATTCCAGCGAGCTGCTCCAGACTTACATTGCCAGTGGGCAACATAAGAGCACCGGTGTGCGGCACATTCATCGAGTCAACCGCGACTGAGATGGCAGGCACGTAGCCCTGCTGAGGTTCTACAATGCACCAGCCGTACTTGGGAGAGGCCGACCATATCTCGGCCCACTCATCTTCCGAGAGCGTCTCCAGCGACATGGGAAGCAGAATGTTCTCTTCCTTGTAGATCATCTCCCCCACGGCATTTAGCGCGGCGTGTGCTGCCTTCAGCAACGCAGTTCGCCACTCTCCCGTCATTGCGGGGCCAGGATGGAGGCATTGCCCCAACTGCTTGAGTGAGCTGCGGACATCGTCGTCTTTTGCCCACATCACCTTGGAAGGCCCAGTGATCCCATGCCGCTCCAGACAAGAAAATAGGGTGTGCTCTTTGCGCTGGTAATGCTTGTCAACGTCCATGAGTTCGTTGAACCCCTGGCGAAGGCGGAGAACAATCGACGCGGGATCGGTCGCTTCCGGCAGCTTTTGCAACTCACCGACCGCTGTATTCATGAGTGCGATCACGGCGCTCAAAGCTTCGTTTTCGCGGCGGAACGTGTCGATGGGATGCCCCGGAGCAATCTCTCTACGAGTCGGTATCTGGATCAGCACGTCACGGGTCACCTGCGAATGGAGATCGCACATAGACCGAACTTCCTCCACCGGCATGCCTTCGGCCATCAACTCCTGTTCCATGGCCATGATTTCGGAAGCGTCGGTTTGGCGGACAAGTTCCCGCATTTGCCGCTGCACTACCTCGGGAGGATTTCCCGCGTGCAAGTGCTTAATGATGTCCTTCAGCACTCGAATACGATTAGCCTTGTTGTCGATCAGTTCGCTCATGACATTCTCCTTGAAGTTCAAGGGTACCCAGGCGCATAGGGCAAGTAGATGACTTAAGTCACACTGATATTCGTTGCACAGCAACAATTGCTGTAAAACAAACGTACCCCGCTCCGTTGAAGAGTTCGGCTCAAATCGCGACGGCCTCGACCCTATCCGACGGTTAGGCATTAGGCTCGCCGGATGTGGCTGATTGTCCTTTCAACCAACCTTGTGGAAGCAAGAGACGGAGAGTAAAGGCTCGCTAGCTCGAGTGTTGTGGTCGGACGGCAGACGAATTCAGCACGGAGGGGCCGATTCATCCCGTAGACATGCGTGTGTTTCCATTCAGCGTTTGTGCAACTGCGCTATCGTCGCCGGTTTCTCCTGTTTCTTGGTCTGTTTGGTAGGAGATGCGGCCGAACCCGGCGACGGCGGCACATTCTCAATGTTAGGCGGATTGTGGCTTGGCGGTGGCCCTCCATGCAGGCTCAGCTGTCCGAGGCGGCACAGATTGATCGCGTCCCCGAGAATCCGCGTCGCTTCCTGCGGTGCATGGAAGCCCATCGAGTTCTCGGACATGACGAAGTCGATCATGAATTGTCCTTTGCGCTGGTAATCGCGCGCAGGAGCCAGTTGCGCGTCCGTCGCGCCCTTTGCCTTCTCGGCCTTGATGTCTCCAATTAGGTCCACAAGAGCATCGAGTGCAGTGTTACGCAGATTGAAGAATCGGTCTTGGATATCTTCCACTCGCGCCTTCAACTCCTCTTCCGGAAAGTGATGGCAAGTCTGGCACGAGCGATTGATCTTGAGCAGTGGACTGTTGATCTGATGGTCGCTGATCTTGAGTCCACCTTGACGCATGAACGGCATGTGGCAGTCGGCGCAAGCCACGCCGGAGCGCGCGTGTACGCCCTGGTTCCACATTTCGAACTCAGGATGGCGGGCCTTGATCAGTCCCGCGCCGCTGTCAGGATGGTCCCACTCCTTGATCTTCTGCTCGTCTTCGACTGCAATGATGTCCTCAACCTTAAGCCCCTTTGCCCAGGGAAAGGTGAGGCGCTTGTTCGGCGGCTGGAAGTAGTACGTCACGTGGCATTGGCCGCAGACGTACGAACGCATCTCCTGGCGCGTGGCCATGGTGTTGACGTCGTAGTTCTGCACCCCTTGGGAAGCCTTCAGCGCGCGGATGCCTTCCATGAAAGCTGGACGGGTGATGCGCAACTGCATCGTCTTCGGATCGTGACAATCGATGCAGGCGACGGAATGTTTTACATGCTCGCGAATTTGAGGGTACGTCATGTGCGTATCGCTGATGACGTTGAACCCCTTCGTCAAGTCACCGTCGCCCAGTTTCAAGAAAGTGGTGACCAAAGAAGCATGACAGTTGATACACATGGCCGGCGGATTGAAGTTCTGGCGCTCAGTGAAAGTCTGATCTTGCAGCATGTAGGCGTGACCGCGGCGCTCGCGATAGTCCGCCGAGAACGAATATCCGGCCCAGATCGTCTTCAGTCGAGGATCCTCCTGCAACTTCGAACGCGCCACCACCGAGCGAGGATCGGCCTCGGTGGGCGAGTGCGGCAGGGCCTCGCTTCCGCCGTATTTAGTGCGCTGCATATCGACCGTCCTCATGTAGAGGTCGTACTGGAGCGGGAAGTTCTTAGCCCACGTTGCCGGATCGTCGATCGTATCGTTCAGTTCCACCACGCGGTAGAAGGGGTTCTTGGCTTCCTGCTTGCGCTCGAAGATGTTGATCAGCAGCGCAGTGACGGCAAGCGAGGCTACAGCCGCCAGAACAATGACAGTCGCGAAGAGGCGGCGGGAGCGGCGATGTTCGGGATCAGTTGCGGGAGTAGTCATGATGGCTCCGGGTAGGTAGTGGCGTCAGCTCGGCAGAGGCTGATTCCGAATGGCCCACGGAATTGTGGCAGCGGGTGCACTGCAGCCCTTCGGCTTTGCCGTGGACGATGTTGCCGTCAATCTCTGCCGTGATGTTTTCGTGACAGCGGCGGCAGGCGTTCTCCGCAACCTTATGATCGAACTTGGTGATCTCAATCGTGTCGGGATAGTTACCACCGGTGAAGTAGAAGGAGTGCCAGAATCCGTTGTTAGCCTTCACTGCGTATTTGCCGATGATGTTATGCGGCGTGTGGCAGTCGTTGCAGGTGGCCACCGAGTGATGGCTCGACTTCAGCCACGCTTCGTATTGTGCTTGCATGACATGACAGTTGGCGCAGGCCGCCGGATTATTCGTCAGGTACGAATACCCTTTGGCGTAGACAAAGGTATAGGTGCCAAGGCCGACTACCACTCCAAGAAGAACCGCCACCGCGATAATCACTGCCGACGATCGTTGCATCAGAAGTTCCAGTTCAAAACGCCGCAAGCATACATCAACCTCGTAAACTCAACGTCGGCGAATCGTGAATCTGCCGTCACTGCGCGCCAGGCATAGGGTGTTGCTGCTCGCTCGCACTCGGTACGAGCTGTAGGTAGACCTGCTTCGGGAGATCGGTGTTCCAGTGACCGGCGAACTTGGCATAGGCGACTAGGCCGAAGAAGATGATGGCAATTCCCGCAGCCATGCTCCAAGCCGGGATGGCCCGGCGCTTTCGCAAACCCGCAGGCACGCTCATGGTCAGCGTCTCTTTCGCGGGGCAGACGGCCACACACTCCAGGCAGCCGGTGCACTCAGCCGAGCGAATCTGCACCAACTTGTCGACCGGCAGCGCTGACGGACAAGCCTTGGCGCACTTCGCGCAGTCGATACAGGTGTCCGAGATGCGCGTGATCCGGGACGGGCTAAGCAGTGAGGCCAGCCCGAGAAAGGCTCCATAAGGACACAGATAGCGGCACCAGAAGTTCTGCACGAAGATGGAGGCAATCACTATCCCGAGGATGACAAATGCAGCCGTGTTTCCAAGATAACGAAAGAAGTTCAGCATCCGCACGTCGACAATGAGTGCATATGGGCTGCCGAGGAATTCGGCGATAGCCGCCGCCGACATGCTGGCGACCGCGTAGGCGAAGAAGCTCAGTAGGACGTATTTCAAAGAGCGCAGCGCGATGTCGGCCCGGCGTGGCAATGGGAAATTGCGGCGGAAGGTGGCGCGGCCCAGCTTCCACAAGTATTCAGAGACGGTTCCTACGGGACACAACCAACTGCAAAACGATTTGCGGAAGACGAATGAAATAACGAGAAACGCTGTAAACAAGAAGAAGCCGGCGGCATGCACACGTGGCAGTTGCCCGGTCACTAGGAAGTACTTAAACTGCATCAGCCCTTCGATGGGCAGCCAGCCTTCGACTCCAGCCGGGCGCGAGACTTCCAAGGCGCGGCCACCGCTTTCCGCCCAGCGCACCCACAAATAGAATTGGATCCCGATCCACAGGTTGAGGGCCCCCAGGAAAAGCTGCAGGGCGAAGCGCAGCGGCTGCGAGTACTCGCGGTCGTCGCGGCGGACAAGTTGTTTGCGCGCGGGCTTTGATTTATTCTTGGCCTCTAGTAGAAAAGGGGCAGCGGTGCCGACCGCTTCCTGGGCTGCATGCTCGACGTCATCCAAGGCTGACAGCGGTGATCCGGAATTGTCTTTCCACACACCTGGCACGGCTACATCCTTCTAATTGCAGGGTACGAGAAGCGCGGACCGCGCAACTATGACTTAGGGAATCTCTGAATAAGTCTCCGCTCCACAACCCCGGGGCTAAAGAGTCTGTGTGAGTGCTGGGTTTTCGTTTCTATGTTGGACGAGATAAACCGTCACTTCGCGAAGTTGTTTATTGGCTGACATACAGTCGGCCCAGATTGTAGGCAATGGCTGCCAGCATCCACTCGATGGTGACTTTCTCCATCCCCCGTAACCGAAACCGCCTCATTCCCCGTTGCTCTTTCAGTACTCCGAACACTGGCTCCACGATGGTCTTACGTTTTCGGTAGCGGCGTTGTCCTTCCGGCGTTCGTAGTTTCTGCCGCATCGCCAGCAGGTGCGGATCGCTGGGTGGCATTCGCCCTATTCCTTGAGCTACCCCGCCGCCATTCAGTTCGCATGCCAGGTTCGCATCCGGCGCGTAGACATCGATGCCGCGACCGCCCAACTCAGCCACATTCCGGTTGGAGTAAAACCCGCTGTCGGCCAGCACTCGTTGCGGCCGCTGCCGGCAGGTGCGCTCCACCTCGTCGACCATGGGGACCAGGGCAGCCGCATCCTGTGCGTTCTGCGTGACCCGCGCCGCCACAATGAAGTGATCCTCGCTCACCGCAATCTCGCCGGTATAGCCAAGCACGAAGCGTCCGCCACGCTCCCGCAGAAACCAGCTGTCGGCATCGGTGAGGGAACGCTTCACTTTGGGCAGCGGCTCCAGTTCCGCCGGCACTTCCAGATTCTGCAGCTTCTCGCCAGCCTCGCCCAACCATGATCCTGCACCCTCATTGGGATCGTCGGCATCACACGCCTTCTGCCACGCCCGTACTTTGCGCCGTTTGCGCACCCGCTCCTGTCGTTGCTGCTCCACCCACTCGATACGGTCGGCCGACGCGTTGGCTTTCACCCGCGTCGAATCAATCGCCACCGTTCCTACCCGCGCCAGTCCCAGCTTCTGCGCCGTCTCCAGCACTTGCACAAACACATCATTCAGCGCCCGCGCATGCCGCCGCCGAAAGGCATTCAGCGCCCAGTAGTCCGGCTGCGCTCCGCCCGCCAAGTAGCGGAAGGCCAGATCTTCGCGCACCCGCTGTTCCAGCCGCCGCGAACTGGTCAGTCCCAACGCGTAGGCGTACAACCACACCTTCAGCATCAGCGACGGGTGATACAGCACCCCGCCTTCGTCACCGTAGGCTTGCTCAAAGCGCCGCAGATCCAACCGCTCCACCACCTCATGCACGAAAAAGCACAAATGTCTCGCGCCCAACACCTGCTTCACATCGGGCGGTATCAGATACGCCTGCTCCGGGCTGTAACTCAGAAATCGCGACATACTTGCTTGTCGCCTATCTTGCCCGTGGATTGCAAGTACTCACACAGACTCTAAGGCCCTGAATATTATCAGCGGCCGAGACCCTGGCCTAAAGGCCAGCTCTTCCACCGAGTCCACTTATTCAGAGTTTCCTTAGGTCACAACCAGCCAAATGTGCTGTACCTGCAGATGCCAGTTGTGCGCTCCTCAGTGCAATCCAACGAAATGCGGGTGGGAACAGGAGGAAATCAGCATGGGTCTGTACGACAATCGCAGAGTTAGAGTTCACGACCTCCAGCCCTATCCTTCGCTTCTTGTATTGCACTAGACAGTGCATCCGATAACGAATCACCTGCTCAACTGCCTGCCCTTAGTTATCGCTTGGCTTCCATGGCTACGGCGCGCGGGAAGAGGATGTTGTTTTCGAGGTGAATGTGCTGATGCAGGTCGGCCTCATAGCCCTGCAGCGCCTGATACAGCGTGCGATAGCTGATGCACGCATCTTCCGGAATTTTGTAATCATTGGTGATGGTGCGCAGCGCACGAAGCGAATCGCCTGCGCCGTCGTGTTCCTGCATCATCATGCGTACGGGATTCACCACCGTACCGAACATAGCAGGTGGCACGGGTTCTCCGGCCAGCGGGCTTTCTTCCATGCGCAACACGTAAGGAAAGAGGATTTGCTCCTCCTTCATGAGGTGAACGCTCAGTTCCGCAGCGAGTGCGGAGAAGATTTCCTGCACCTGGAGGAGTTCAGGATGATTCCTGTCGTGCACGCCAACTACCTTGGCGGCGAGCGCTTCGATGCGCGGGCTCTCTTCGCGAACAAACACGTGATGGGTGGTAGTGATATGGGCAATCAGGTCCGCAAGCAACGGCTTGTGCCAATCCTGGCTGGCCTCAGTTTGGGCGGATGTCAGACTTTCTTCCAACCGTGCGAGAGCCTCGTCAACGGATATGTTGGCTTCGGCGCATGCCTCGCCCAGGGTGCGGCTTCCGCCGCAGCAGTAATCAATTCCGAGCTTTTCGAATTCGCGCGTCGCGCTGGGCATCTCGACTGCAATTTCGCCCACGGTTTTGGTCGTTGCGATTGTCATTTATGTCTCCTCCTGCGAATTCGGGAGCGTTCCCCGGTTCCCGCCTTCAAATACAGGCTAGTAGCTCCGCCGCGAAGCAGCTATGACTTCTGTCACGGCCGGCCACGATTGGTCGTGCGCCGCGCGGCTTGAACGATGGCAAAGGATTCGTGTTCGTCTCTCACCCCGGCGAGGTGTTTCCCAGCGGCTTTCTTCCATTTGCCGCCGGAAGTGTGCGCTCCGACTCGCTCAGCCGCATCTATCGCGACTCACCAATTTTTCAGCAGTTGCGCGATGATTCCCAACTCGGAGGCAAATGTGGCGCCTGCGAATTCCGGCACATCTGCGGAGGCTCGCGCGCCCGCGCCTATGCGTTGACCGGCGATCCGCTGGGAGAAGAGCCCTGCTGTTCGTATGTACCGAAAAACTACACGGTGCCAGTTGCACCTCCGCCGCGATGGCGACGGCCAGCGGCGCTGCAGGTGCTGTAGCGGGACGCGCCATCGAACCTAGCCGCCGGAAGCCTCCAGTTCCGCTTCGAGACGCTTCAACGAAGGGACCTCCAGCTTGCGGTTGTCGACTTGAATCAGTCCTTCGGACTGCAACCGGCTGAGGTTGCGCGACACCAGTTCGCGTACAGTGCCAATTTGCGCCGCAAGTTCGCTGTTGTTCGCCGGCAGCGTCAGCGTGATGGTATCTCCCTTCCGCGTACCCTCCGTCTTGCTCAACCGAACCAAGAGCGCGATGAGACGGTGACGCACCGTGGTGAACGATAGTTCCTCGATGATGCCTACCAGCCGGCGTAGACGCCCGCCAATCACGCGCAAGACTTTCAGCGCGACCTGCGGATGCTGCAAGCAGAGCGCCTGAAAATCCTGGCGGCTGAAGAAGAGGAGCGTGCTATCGCTCACCGCCTGAGCCGAGGCAGGATAGTTCCCGCCATCGAAGACGGGCAGTTCGGCAATTGAGCTGCCTGGGCCGTCAATTGAAAGCACTTGTTCGCGTCCACCGGCCGAACTCTTGAAGATGCGCACATTCCCCGACTGGACGACGAACATCCCGACGCAAGGGTCGCCTTCGCCGAATATCAGTTCGGCGGCCGCGTATCTTCGCTGCAAAAGGCGGGAGGTCAGGAAGGCGAATTCCTGATCGGACAAGCTGGAGAAAATGAGAACGCGTTTCAGTACTGCGAGCGAGGCGGCTTCCTGCTCTGTGGGCATGGCGATGATTTTACGCGATGCCGTGCGTCAGAGATGCTTACAGATGGGACCTGGCAGTCGAGTCGGAAGCACTGACTTGCTCGGGTATATCCTGAAATGGTTCAGTCACCGCGTCAATACAGACAACTCTGAGTCAACTAGCTGCCACGAACGATGTCCTCGTTGAACTGTTCGGAATCGGTTCATTTCTGCAAACACGATGAGCCATTTGGGCCTTGAGTTTTTCGCGTGATGCCTTCGCGGTCAATTGTCGGATACTTTGAGGGTATGAAGACAGTCTGGAGACCATACGCTTTCATCGACACAGGTAGAGCGACTCCAACCGGGTGAGGTCGAATGAATCGATTGCATCGATGGTACTGTCGATCGGACAGATGGAAGCAAAAGCTCGAAACCGAGATTCTTCCTTGGTCGTTGAGTGGAGTCGATTTTTATCTCTAAACTGGATGACGGTTGCCCCTCCCCAGACGACCGCCAGGGGATATCCTCATGTTTCCTGCCCCACCCCGGCAGACTGTTCGTGATCACGTAGAGCCACAAGTCAATATGCTTCATGCGCTTGTGACCTTAATTAATACGGGCTCCTGTACGGAGGGAATCCTCAGTTAATCCCGCCAGCGCGTCATAGAGATTCACGTGAAATGTTCCTGGTCCGTGCGCGTTCTGTGCGGCCATCTCTCCTGCCAACCCGAATGCGGCAAGGCCCGTCGTGGCCGCAATGACAGAATCTTTCTCGACGGCAGCATACGCGACAACGACTGATGTTGCCATGCAGCCGGTGCCAGTGACCGAACTCATGATGGGATGGCCGTTAGAAATGTGTACCACGCGTATGCCGTCCGTCTCGACATCGACCGGCCCTGTCACCTGAATCCGGCGCAAAACTGTGAAATCTCGGAGTTGAAGCGGGTTGACCTTGGAGAGGCTTCGATGTCGCGCAGATTCTCGCGATAGGTCAACTGGGCGAAAGCCATCGCCAGATACTGGTCCCAGCAGGAGAAGCCTCGCAGTCGGAGGTCGCCATGATAACGCTCGACGCAACGACGGAACTCCCGGTCGGGAAGAAAGCTGATCAATTGCGAGAATACGGTACGGCCCTGATTCATGAGCCATCGTCTGCTCTCCTCACATTCAAATCGCGGCAAGCCCGAAATAGCTTCAACTTATTGGGCAACTATTACTTACAGCCTCCACCCTGCAAGTTAACCGGACAGTAGTGATGCCACATCTGCAGTGTGACAGCCGAACCGATGATATGAGACACGGGTGACCATTCGGGAGCCGGGGCGGACGGGCCGTGGAGCAAACCAGATTCAGATCAGTTTTCGCTGGATGGCATTCATCACCGCTTCCAGGCGATTGTGAGTCCGCAACTTCTGGTTGATGTGGTGGAGGTGGTTACGGAGCGTTTGGGGACTAATGCCGAGAGTGAGAGCGACGTCGTCACTGTCCTTGCCCTCGGCGAACAAACGAAGAATGTGCTTTTCGTGTTCGGACAGTGGGGATATCGGCGCTGCACGCACCGCAGCTTCGCCGACCGAAGTGAGTTGCTTCGATAGATCGAGCACTTTGTGCACCAGTTCCTCGCTCTTTTTCTGCTCTGTGACATCATGAGCAAGGTGTACCAGAAGGCGACGGCCGGTGCGCTGGTTATCGAACACAATTGTTGACATATTTATCCACCGTCGATCCCCGGAACGGATCTTTACACTCATATCGAAGTTGGGAATTTCGGTGGTGTTGCTACCAGCACATTCGGCCACACTGCAGTGCTGATGGCAGACGCGCGTGCCCAATGGCCCCATACCATCCAGTACCTCGTAGCAGGTTTTGTGGACCGCCTCGGCGGCTGGATAGCCGAAAAGCTTCTCGGCGGCGTTGTTCCAGGACATGATTTCGCCTTCTTCGGTAACTGAGAACGCCGCGTCCGAAGTGTGCTGGAGCAGGGTAAACAGTTCACTTTCCAGCATTTGCCCGTTCTTGTGACAACAGCGTACTTGCGTAGCAGTACGAATGCTCCATTGAGAGTTGTCGCCTCCCGAGACAAGTATAAGTCAGCCGGCAAAGTGCAAGAGGATCCGCGCCGGCACGAAGAGGCGAGACATGTGGAAAAGCAATCATTCTGGAATTAAAGCTACGACGCCGGTGTTCGGCCTGTTGCTGTTCGTATTCATGGCGGGCACGGAAATGCTGGACGCACAGACTGCCGTCCATCACATGCAGATGAAGACTACGACAACTGCGGCGAAACCGATCGATATCGTTCGCGATCCGGCCGATGTTCCGCAGCCGATCGGCGACCGCGCGCCAGGCGTGGTGCACGTAACGCTCACGGCTAAAGAGGTGGTCGGTCGGCTCGATCCTGCAAACGGCACCACTTACCGGTACTGGACTTTTAACGGCAAGGTACCTGCGCCCATGATCCGGGTGCGGCAGGGCGACACCGTGGAAGTCACATTACAGAACGACCCGAGCAGCCACATGGCCCACTCGGTTGATTTTCATGCCGCGCTCGGTCCCGGTGGTGGCGCTGCGTTCTCACAAGCGGCGCCGGGCCAGTCGAAGACGTTCACCTTTCAGGCGACTACGCCGGGCCTGTTTGTCTACCATTGCGGCACGCCAATGATTGCCGAGCACATCGCCAACGGGATGTATGGCTTGATTTTGGTCGAACCGCCCGGCGGACTGCCGCATGTAGACCACGAGTACTACGTCATGCAGGGCGAAATTTATACAACTGCGCCGAGAGGAAACGCCGGGTTGCAACAGTTTAGCGATGCGAAGCTCCTGCAAGAGGACCCCGAATACTTCATCTTCAACGGAGCAGTCGATGCCGTCTCCGAGCAACACCCGCTGATTGCCCATGTCGGCGACACGGTGCGGATCTTCTTCGGCGATGCGGGGCCGAACAAAACATCGTCGTTCCATGTTGTTGGAGAGATATTCACCCGCGATTACGCGCTGGGCTCGCTGACCTCGCCTGCGCTGACTGGCGTGCAAACGGCCAGCGTACCGCCGGGTGGTGCAGCGATCCTAGAACTCACGGCGAGCGTGCCGGGGCGGTTCGACTTCATGGATCATGCCATGGCGCGCATGGCCAAAGGGCTCATGGGAACGCTTGAGGTTACTGGCGCTCAGAACGAAGCGCTGATGCACGCCGGCCCATCGTCGCCTGGCCTGGGCCCGGCAGAATCCACCCGCATAAGCGGAATGGCCCAGGCCGATGTGGCGGAAGCAATGACTAAAGGTGCTGTTGATTCGGCACCGTTCGCCGCTAGCACACGCGACGTCACAGCGGCAGCCACTACAGATTCGATGGCAGCTATGCCAATGCGCCATGGCGGCGCAACTGCCGCAATGACTGTTCGCCAACCCGGTATGGTGCCGGCTCCTACTTCTCTGTCGAAGTCAGCGCCTAGTGCCCTAAAGGAACTCAATGGATGCCTGACGTTACAAAGCGACGGCAAAGTTATGCTGAAGATCCTCAATTCATCGAAAGTCTATCGTTTGGAAGCACAGCCCTTCCTGTTCTCTGAAAACGCGAATCGCCTGGTGCATGTGGGCGGGAGTGTGGGAAGCGTCGTCGCAATCGAAGATCCTAACGTCCCCAGCTTTGTGGTGGATACGGTAGATGAACTCGCGCCCAATTGCTACACAAAAGTCTCTGCTGCAACTATCCGGAAGGCTTTGGCCAAGCCTGTGGCAGCGGCAGTCAAAGGAACGGTGGGCATGAGTGACATGAGATTTATCCCGGCAACGATGACTGTTAACGTCGGCGAGAAAGTGATTTGGAAGAATTCTTCGCAGGTTTTCCACAACGTGGTGGACGACTCAAGCAAGGCTTTGTACAAGGTGGATGTCAGCCTGCCTTCCGGCAGCAGACCGTTCGACTCCGGTCTGCTGCAGCCCGGTCAGACCTTCTCCCGTGTCTTTACGACTCCTGGGGTTTATCGCTACGTTTGCACGCTGCATGAAGGCAATGGCATGAAGGGAGTCGTTATTGTGAGACCAGAACCAATGCTCGCGCGTAAGTAGCTGGGTAAGCATCGTGGGTTGCTTTGTGGCCCACCTACATCGGACACGGTATGGAGCCGACGGGATGGCTGGGATGGAGAGAAGGCTGACTGCCAGCATGGGAGGAGAACATAAAGATGATGTCCAGCACCACGACTTACATTTCCCATCTCCTCGACCGTGGGGAGGTCGCGGAAGAGACGATGGCATTCCACCTGGAGCGACCTGCAGAGTTTGAATTCCGTGCCGGTCAATATATCGAGGTCACGCTGCTGGCCCCGCCGGAAACCGACGAAGAAGGTAACACGCGTGCATTGTCGCTGGTGAATGCTCCTTCAGCCCGAGAACTCGTCGTCGCCACTCGCATGCGGGATACTGCTTTCAAGCGCAGCCTGAGAGGTATGGCAACCGGGACGCAACTGCGTATCGAAGGTCCAATGGGATCCTTCACGCTGCACAAGAATGTATCACGCGCGTCTGTCCTCATTGCCGGAGGCATTGGCGTCCCTTCATGAGCATGCTGGCGGACATGACAGAGCAAGCCCTCCCACGTGAGGTTTACCTCTTCTACTCAAATGGCTGGCCGGAGTACGCGCCGTTCCTGCGTCATCTGCATTGGGTGGCGAGCGCAAATCCGCACTTCCACCTCATTGCCACCATGACAGAGATGCACAAGTCTCATCAGCAATGGCGCGGTGAAACCGGTCCAATCGACGCCCGGCTGCTTACCAAGTATCTGCCCAGCTTGCAAGGCCCGATTTACTATCTGTCAGGTTCAATCGGTATGGTAGCTCAGATGGAAGAGATGCTGATTGACACTGGGGTTGATGAAGATGACATTCGGATGGAGCAGTTCGGCGGTTATTGAAAATAGTACGCAGCCACTCGGTGAGCGGCGAGGTGAGATAGTCGGTCATCGGTTACATTCCTGGTTCCGAGAACTGGGTGGGTATGATCAGTCGAAGACCTTCTGCACCACGACAATGACGACACTCAGGTGTTCTTTTCGGCGGGTCGAAAGAAATTCGAGAACATCCGGAAGCCCGTGCCCGTTATACAGAGCACCGGAAAAACGAGAATCAACTGCTCGCGCATATTGTTCTGCCGCAGCATCGTGACAACTAGAATCAGGTCGGCGAGGAGTAACAGAGTCAACGAGAGTCCGCGGTGAAATGTGCGGAGTTCGGCCTGCAGCCACGAGTCAGTGTGGATCTCTATAACCCGGCCTTCCTCAGAATCAGTGCAGCGGCTCTTGATTGGGCAGCTATTGCAATGATGTGCTTGCGCTCGATAGCGGACAACGCTCGATTCTCGCACTGCCGCGGCGCGATATGGGTGTTTGCCGTTGGGGCATTTCCAAATGTCCAGTTCCGGATGATAAGAGAACCCAACAGTGGGGATCTTCCGCATCCGCTGATGCGAATGACGCGCGGCGAGTTCAAAGGCTGCCGCGACGAATGCTAGAAAGATGGCGTAGCCGGATGCTAACAGTACCTCAACATCTATCCCGTGCATTGCTAACGTCCTTCTGTTCTGCTCGCCAGCTCCGTAAACAGAATGTCTCTTGGCTCCTCGACCGTACTCTGTGTCCTCATGTGACGAACGCCTAGCCAACACAGATAAAGAACTGGTAGGGTCCCACCGAGAATGAAAACTGTGTCGCCAGGAAGTCTTAGCCACTCGAGGAGAGAATTAGTTGGGTTGCCGACGAATTTCAGGCTACGAGCGTCGTAGTACCCGTATGCGATGGAATGATAAAGTTGAAGTATTTCCAGTGGAAATAAGGTGGCAAAAACCATCCATGCCAAGCCAAGATTCAATGACCAGAAGCTGATCTTTGCGGCCCGGTCTGACCAGCGTTCTTCGGGGATGATGTAGCGCAGACAGAACAGAGCCAATCCCACGGACAACATGCCATATACCCCCATCATTGCGGCATGACCGTGATTGGGAGTGAGGGCTGTCCCGATCTCGTAGTACGAGACAATGGGGAGATTGATCAGAAAACCGAAGATCCCTGCGCCCAGGAAATTCCAGAAACCGACCGCGGCCAGGAACATCACGGCCCAATAGTGCGGGAATAATGTCTTCGACTTGGTCTCCTGCTGAGCTCCGAGTTGCAGAAAAGTCCATGCCTCGAGTGTCAAGAGCGTAAGCGGAATCACCTCGGCCGCGGAGAAAAAGGCTCCCAATGCCATGTGAATGGAAGGTTCACCCGAAAAGTACACGTGATGCATGGTGCCAATCACGCCACCGGCTGAGTAGAGCACCATATCGAGATAAATCATCGTCAGCACGACGCGTTCATGTACTACGCCTAGAAGCACGAACACGTAGGCGACCATGATCGTCGTAAACAGCTCCAGAAGGTCTTCAACCCAGAGATGCACGACCCAGAAACGCCAGAAATCAGTTGTCGTGAAGTGCGAGCCAGGGTGAGCGAGCAAACCAACCCCGTAAAAGGCTGGAATCGATAAAGCCGAAAAGAAGAAGAGCCAGGGCATATTGCCCATGTGGTCGTTGTGGAGTCGCCCGCGAAGCCCACGAAAGAGGATGGCCGCCCAAAAGAAAAGGCCGACGGTAAGCAAAATCTGCCAGAATCGCAGCAAATCGAGGTACTCAAACCCCTGGTTGCCAAACCAGAGCCAGGCATTCTGAAACCATCCTTCGATTCCGGCATACTCGCCAAACAAGCTTCCAAAGACCACGATCACCAAAGCGCCCAAAAGGCAATACGCCAGAAAGCTTTGGCCTCGCGGTTCGCGACCGGCAATCATTGGCGCCAGAAAGATCCCGGCAGCGAGGTAAGAGGTCGACACCCAGAAAATTGCGAGCTGCAAGTGCCAGGTGCGAGCGATGTTGAATGGCAAAAGACGCGCAAGGTCGATTCCGAAAAAATTCGAGATCTCCGCGCGATAGTGCTGGGAAGCACCGCCCACGAGCGTCTGCAGGAGAAATAGCAGCCCCATCACGAGAAAGAACCAGGCACACGCCCGTTGTGCGGGGGTCAACAGGACCTGGTTCGGGGGACGAAACGAGACCGTCTGCTGTTCACGGCCATGCCAGCCCAAGAAATTCCAGCGCCCAAACGCCGCGAACAGCAGCCCAATCCCACCCAGCAGCGCAATGAGCGACAGCACACTCCAAACAATGGCATCGGCGGTTGGGCGATTCTCGACCAGGGGCTCAGGCGGCCAATTGTTGGTATAGGAATACTGAAGACTTGGCCTCAGGGCCGATGAGGCCCAGGCCGACCAGCTAAAGAAGGCGGTCAGTTGGCGAGTTTGCTCGGGGTCCCGAATGGCATTGGGCCGAAGGCCATGCTTGGTCGTTGGTTCACCGAAGAACTCGCCGTAGTCCTTGCGCAGTTCCTCAAATGCGTGCGCCTGGGCGGCCGTAAACATCAACGCGTCGGTAGAAGGGTCGTAGCGATTGTTCTTGAAATCGGCAACCGTCTGCAGCTTGGCGCGGTCAGAGGATTTTCCTCCGTAAACTCCATCACGCTGAGCGCCGCACGATGCAGGTAATCGGCGGTGAAATCCGGGCCTAGATACGCACCGTGCCCGAAGATCGAACCGTACTCCATCAGGCCGTTGCGGAGAAACACTGCCTGTCCAGCAAGGACGTCGCCGCGGGTGAACAAAACATGACCCGAATCATCTGTAACGCGTGCCGGAATCGGCGGTTCACCTGTGTAGGTCTGATACGCCAGCATACCCATCACGGTGAAGCCGAAAATCATGACGATTGCCACCGCCTGGACCCAGCCACTCGAGATCAATAATTGGCGCCGTTGTTCGAGTGCCATTACCCACGTTCCTCAGCTGCGCTTGTCGGATGCTGCCTGCTGCCTGTAGCCACCCCAAATGACAGTCGTGAATCTTACACCAAACGCCTACCTTGATGAGAGAGTACGGCTGTCACCAGACTGGTGACGTTTGACTCATTTACGGAATCTTGAACGCGGCGGAACATTGTGATGCCTCTCGCGGTAGACGTTTTGCCTTGAAGCATCGTCAATACATTTGGTTGGTCAGGAGGTAAGCCGATGACTACAAAGGACGAGAGCCGCCCTTCCGATGAATATCGCGCCAGCTTGACCAGGCTTCCCCAGTTGGCTGAGCAGACAATCCAGTTCAATGTAGCGAAAGAACTGGAGCAACTCCATCATGTCGGCGCATGGGATCAAAAGAGCGGCCGCAGTTCGAAGACCCTGGCGAAATATGCGGACTTCAGAATCGTGTTGGTTTCAATGAAGGCAAATACCCGCATGGATCAACATCGAGCCGAGGGCAGGATTTCGATTCAGTGTTTAGCAGGGCAACTCCGCATACATCTTCCCGGTGCACGAAAGGCAGAGATGGCAGGCGGGGATGTATTGGTTCTGGATTGTGGGATCCCTCACGATGTAGAGGCTCTGGCAGAGAGCGCATTTCTCCTAACGATCTGCTGGCCGAATTTGCACGTAGCGGAGGCGAAGTAATAAGGGATATTTCTCTTCCATTGTGGAGCCGGAAATGCCTGATGTGACCATCACCGTTGACGGGAAGAAGATCACCACCTCCTCCAACTCGCTGCTGATCGAGGTCTGCAAGAAGTCTGGCATTGAGATCCCTTCGTTTTGCTACTATCCAGGGCTCTCCCTGCAAGGCGCTTGCCGGATGTGCCTGGTCGACATCGCAAGAATGCCTAAGCTGCAGACCGCTTGTACAACTACGGTGACGGACGGCATGGTTGTAACAACGAACAGTGCAGTCGTCAAACAGGCCCGGAAGGCCATGCTGGAGTTTGTCCTGCAGAATCATCCCTTGGACTGTCCCGGTATGTGACGCCGGGGGGCAATGTGAGCTGCAGGATGCGACCCTGACGTGTGCTGCTTCCGAATCTAAGCTGATCGATTTCAACAATCACCGCGACGAGGAGCAGTGGTCACCAGTCGTGTTCTTCGACCGGCCACGCTGCATCATGTGCTATCGATGTGTCCGCGTCTGTGGAGAGGGCATGGACGTCTGGGCGTTGGGAATCGCTAACCGCAACTCATCTCAGCTGATCGTCCCTAACAAAGATGGCTACCTTGAATGTGAAGAGTGTGGGATGTGCATCGATATCTGTCCTGTCGGGGCGCTCACATCAGGGATATATCGTTATAAGACACGTCCATGGGAGATGAAGCACGTTGCCACCACCTGTACTCATTGCGGCGATGGCTGTACGACGACTCTCGGTGTGCGTCCTGTCGACAATCGGATGCAGATCATGCGCGGCAGCAACCGGGATAAGCGTGGCATCAATGAGGACTTCCTCTGCATTAAAGGCCGCTACGCCTTCGACTTTCTTGATCATCCAGAACGGCTGAAACAGCCTTTGATCCGGCACGACGGCAAGCTGCAACCGGCGTCATGGGGTGAGGCCCTTACACTTGTAGCTAAGCGATTCGAGGAGTTCCGTACTGTATCGAACGCGATCGGAGTGATTGGTTCGAATCACACTACGAACGAAGAGAACTATTTACTGCAAAAGCTAGCTCGCCTCGTGTTGAATACCAACAGCATCGATCACCATCGTACGGCGGACTATCCAGCTTTCTTTCGGGTAATTGCCGACCGGCCTAATGCCTTTGCCGTATGAAGAAGTCGATGACAACACCAGTGAGTGAAGAGAAACGGGATGACGCTTAAGGAGTTTCCTCTTGCGCACCACCTGCCACCGGAGTGGGTCGAGCTCCGAGAGCAATGTGAGCGGATCGTTATGAGGGACAGCTTCTGGTATCGGCATGATCTGCAAGAGGGAGCACGACATCTGGCGACTCATGCCTCAGATATTCTTGCGGACTCGACTCCGCAAGTTCACCCAAAAGTGTTCCGGTGTGCTGGTTGATCATGCCGGTCGTGTTACGAACATCTGGAGAAGGGCAAGTGCCTGACCAACTCGTACATATCGGAATCAAACGGCAGACGACGCCCGATTCGTCGCCCTACTGGGATGATTTTGATGTGTGCTGGCGCTCGGGAATGAACGTCATTTCAGCCTTGATGGACATCGCGGCGAACCCGGTGACGCGTTCCGGGAAGGCCACATCACCAATTGTGTACGAGTCCAATTGCCTGGAAGAGGTGTGTGGTTCTTGTGCCATGCTGATCAATGGAAAATCTGCAATGGCGTGCTTACGCCTGTTGCGGACGCCCGGGGAAACGGTGCGCCTTGAGCCCTTATCGCACTTTCCTGTGGTGCGTGATCTCATGGTTGACCGAAGTATTCTCTTTGAGAACCTGAAGCGCGTGAAGGCGTGGGTTCCGGTTGATGGGACGTATGATCTGGGACCAGGGCCCCGTGTGACCCCTGCGGTACAGGAGCAAGCGTATCCTCTTTCCCGCTGTATTTCGTGCTGCTTGTGCCTGGAGGCATGTCCGCAGATGACAGAAGAAACGCGTTTTGTAGAGGCAGCCATTATCAATCAGGTTCGTCTGTTCAATCTGCATCCGACAGGGCCGGCACTGAAACCGGAGCGTCTGGAAGCGATGATGGGCGACGGCGGAATCCACGAATGCAGCTATGCCCAGAATTGCGTTCGCATCTGTCCGAAAGGAATTCCGCTGACCACCTCGATTTCCGTCGTTTATGGTCAGGTGATGAAGAAAGCAATTACCGATTTATTTCGAAAATAACCAGAGCGTCGTCCTCCAATGTGTACCTCGGGAACGGGACCCTGAAGAAGCGAAGTGGAACTCAAGATTAACTTTGATAAGCGCCGTTTCATCGTCATCTGGGAGGCTGCACCGGATGGATATTCTGTTAATCAAATCCCGTGCCAAAATCTTCTCGATCTCAAGACGATGGGGTTGTGACCTGTCATATGGGACTGATTTCCCAGAAAGTATGCTGAAGACCGGTGATCATGATCGAAAATCGTTATGCGAACAGCTATGAACAGGAAGCGTCTTTCCCTCGTCCTCAACTGGTTGGAGAAGGACAATGTCCCGACAAGATGCAGGGGCATTGGATCTTAGCACGTGCTGGTAAGCGCGTGCTAAGGCCAGGCGGGCTTGAACTCACACGGCAGATGCTCGACGCACTGGCGATCAGTCCACAGGATCGCGTAGTTGAGTTCGTCCAGGACTTGGTATCACGGCCCGAATGGTACTGCAGCGGGGTCCTTCGGCGTATTGGGGAGTAGAGCGCGAGCCTGCTGCGGCCGAATATCTGCGACGACAGTTGGTGGGATCCAGTGCCCAGATTGTGCTGGGCCACGCAGAAGAATCAGGGTTGCCCAGCGCTTGCGCTAGCGTGGTTTATGGCGAGGCAATGCTGAGCATGCAGAGTCCGGGACAGAAAAGCCGGATCTTTGCCGAAGCCCGGCGTCTTCTCGCTGCCGGAGGACGGTACGGAATCCACGAGCTGTGCTTCTTGCCTGACGATATTTCGGACCACGTGCGCCACGAGATTCAAGCGGCAATGTCGAAAGAGATACATGTGGGAGTGCAACCACTGTCCCGGAGTGAATGGGTAAGATTGTTCGAACAGAATGGACTGAAAGTGACTTGGAGCAATGAAGCGCCGATAGATCTGCTGGAACCGTGGCGTGTGCTGCGGGATGAGGGGTGGAGGGGCAGTTTGCGAATCGCGTTCAATATGGTTACAAACCCGGTATTGCGTCAACGCATTCTTGCTATGCGGCGGCTCTTCCGTAAATATGGGGAACATCTCGGCGCCATTTCTCTGGTTGGACAACGAGAGCCGCGGAAGGCCCCGTTTAGCTGATCGGTGGTTTCCACGATCCATGATCCTGGCCGGAGAGGTGTAGATTCGGTGGTCACGGACTGTGACTTCTTCACTATCCGTGCCAGATGGGAGGTGCATTAACATATGCCTGTTCAGATTGGAACAAAGACTCACAACTTTTCTGACCCGACAGGTTTGCTGTCCGACTGTCAGCGGCGCATCGAGATGTTCCTCAGCACGCTAGAGGCGGTCGCGGCGGTGATAGACCGCCCTGCCTCGGAGGAAACCAGCCGAGCGCTGGAGTCTGCCCTGCGCTATTCCGGCCAAGCTGCGCCGAAACACACCGCTGATGAGGAGGGCTCGTTGTTTCCCCGGTTGCGGCAGATTCAACATGCTGACATCCAATCCTCCTTCTCACAACTGGACCAGTTAGAGGAAGAGCACCGTTGGACAGCTCCCTTACATGCGGAAGTCGAACAGCTAGGCGTAGAGTATCTTTCGACAGGAAGCCTATCCGACAATCAGATCGCAGCCTTCCGTAGTGCTGTTGCGCGCCTTGCATCCATGTACAGCAGCACATCAACATCGAGGATTCTGTCATCTTTCCTCTAGCGGCGAGGCTGCTGTCCCAGGCGGAAAAGATGGCCATTGCTGAGGAAATGGCGAGCCGTAGAGACGTCAAACTCGTAACGCAGATCGATCTCTGAAAATGCAAGTCGTTATTGATAGCGAGCCTCGATCCAAGTTCTTCGGACAACCATGTACCCCTGAGTCCAAAGGAACATTTGATGCCAGAAACATTTACGCCCACGAATGATTGGTTGTACCGGCATATCGTCGAGGACAGCCGCGTTGCAGTGATTTACGGTGATGCAGCCGGTCTCATGCGGCTATGGAATAAAGGTGCGGAAGAGATCTTCGGCTGGACGGCGGAAGAAGCATTGGGACGATCCATGGACCTCATCATCCCGGAAAAACACCGCGCTTCGCATTGGGAAGGATATTACGGCATAATGAAAACCGGGGTCACCAAGTACGGCCGCAATGTGCTCGCTGTGCCGGCACTGACCAAAGGGGGCAGTCGTGTCTCGATCGAATTCAATGTTGTGCTGCTAAAGGCGCCGAGCGGCGCGGTCGTCGGCATCGCTGCCATTCTCCAGGACGTCACCGCGCGTTGGGAACGCGACAAAGCACTGCGCCAACGACTGGCGGCAGCGGAAGCAAAGGCGTAGGAAGCGACACATTAAAGTGCAAGACAGTTGTTCGCCGATTTCTCTGACAGTTTTTCTTCCTCCTGGTATTTCCCTCCTAAGCGGCGGTACAAACGGTTCATTGTCTTCGTTTTGATATTGCAGGATAACTGAAACAGCTCAATATTGTGTACGGAGCGACACATGATCAACAAGTGCGCTAATCCCATCTGCAATACAGAGTTCCGCTCTTCTCGCGAGGGGCATCTCTTCCCATACGAAATCAAGGACCCGGAAGAGCCCTGCTGCGACGTACCCGCCATGATCTGCGAAAAGAGGCTGCGGCATGCCACTGTCTATTTCTGGCTATGCGAACAGTGTTGCGCTCAATTTACTCTTCAGTTCACGGTGTGTACGGGCGTCGCACTCGTAGCTAAATACTCGGAGTGGGATGGTGATCGAAAATCACATTCGCAGTCAAATGCAGCGAGAGACCCTGAGGGCATCGAGAGGAGATATGCGTGATTAAACTGAAGCGAATCTACGAACCTGCAGCGCCAAGTGATGGCGTTCGCCTCCTGGTGGAACGCTTGTGGCCGCGCGGTGTGAAGAAGGTCTCGGCCCGCTTGGACCAATGGGCAAAGGACGCAGCGCCGAGTGGCACACTGCGCCGATGGTTTCACCACGATCCTGCGAGGTGGGACGAATTCAGGCATCGATATTTTCGAGAGCTCGATGAAAATGAAGAGCGCTGGAGGCCTCTGCGGACGGCATCTTCCGAAGGACTGGTCACCCTGGTCTATAGCTCTCACGACCGCGAACACAACAATGCCGTAGCTTTGAAGGAATACCTGGACCGCAAGCGCAGTCACGCCCGTCGTTCCCGGAAAGAAGCGGCGTAGCTGGAAATAGGCGAGGAGGCGGGAGATGCAGCGGGCCACGGACGGTCTTGAACAGGAACACCGGACAATCGAGAAGATTCTCCGAGTGATTGGTGTGCTGGCAGACGAACTGGCAGAGAACCGTACCATCGACAGTGACACTCTTGGGGATATATGCCAGTTTTTGCGGATCTACGGAAACGAATGTCATCACGGTAAGGAAGAGAGTTATCTGTTCTCAATGCTTGAAAGCCACGGCGTGCCAGAGGAGGGTTGTCCCTTGGGCGCGTTGCGGCACGAGCACGAGCGGTCACGAGACCTGACGCGCGAATTGGAGCAAGCTTCGGGGAATTATGCTGCAAATCCAAATGCCGGGCGATCCGCTTTGTCAGAAGTATTTCGTAACCTCGTACAATTCTATCCAGCGTATATCTGGAAAGAGGAGTATCTGCTCTTTCCGCTGGCAAGGAAAGTACTGTCGGTACAGGATGACGAACGCCTTCTTAAAGAATTCACGAGCGTCGAGTCCGATATTTTCTCCTATGCACACGAAAGCTACGAGCAGCTCGCCACGGAACTTGAAGACCGTGTAGTAAAAACCTCTCCGAAGATGAGAACCAGGGCTGGACGTATGGCGTGACCATGGTTCGCACGCTCAGGAGGAGGCAAGGATGAACATTCTGGAAGTGTTGTCGGTTCGAATCCCGCATGCGGCATGGGGACAGTTTTATGAAGTACCTCTTAGCGACATCCTGCTCTCCCATCAAATGCTGGAGCAAGGCTGTCCTGTACAGGATGAGACGGAGTGTCCGCCGCGATTCCAGACCAGACTTGTTAGCCCTGATGTCTTGAGTGATTTTGTTGAGGCATGGAGCCGGCTTGAAGCAAGTGCCCTCCAGGACGATGGCGTGATCGTGCTCCGGGATAGCAGTGAAGCAGCTCAGCCCCGGCGTCTCGGTGCTGGAGATGTTCGAGCGCTGCCGGACATCGTGCCGCGAAGAAACGCCAACACCACAGCAGAGGCGAGCGACAGAGGCTTGGACGAGACGCTGAGTGACACCTTCCCGTGCAGCGATGCCCTGTCCTCCATACCTGATCCTCCGGTGGAAGGCGTCATCTGGCAGTGGGTCACAGACACAGCAACCACCGGAGGAGGTGTATATGAAAACGGACCGATTACTTCTCGCACCTGACAAGGTCTTTGAAAGGCTACAGTCCTTCTGCATCGCCCGCAGAGTCGAAGGATCTACCGTGATTTTTCTCCAGGGAGAAGCTCCCAGAGGAGTGCTTCTGCTTTTGCGCGGAGATATTGCGCTCACGCCTGATGCGACGCAACCGAGCCTCTGCCGGGTTGCAGGTGCCGGTTCAATCTTGGGTCTGCCCGCGAATTTGAGCAGCAAGCCCTACAGCCTTACCGCCGTCGCGGTTGAAGCCTGCGAAATTGCTTCCGTACCTCGCAAGCGATTTATTGAAGCACTTCGGGGAGATCCAGAGCTCACGTTGGGCATCGTCCAGATACTGGCTGAAGCAATTTCGGAGATGCAAAACTTAGGTGTCCAATTCCGACTCGCACATATGGACGAGTTGGCGATCCAATGACGTGCTGCCCTGGAGCAGCCCAACCTCCGCACGGGAGCTGTCGCAGGGCAAGTTCGGATAAAAGGGTGCTGAGCACAATGGGGTCGGTCGTCACAGTGGGCACTTTGTAATGCGAAATCTCTTTGCTGTCAAAAAGCACCGCGAAGACGGAGAGTTCTCAGCGATAAGTCCCACCAAAGCGCCATTTGGGAGTCCGAGAACTCTACTCCCAGTCAAAGTGTGATTGGTGAAATAAAGTTTGGCGAGCACGGCGCGAACGAAGCCGTTACTTACAGCCGGCCCGAGGAGTCGCCTAGCAGTGTCCAAGCAAAGCCACGGAAAAGCGTCCAGTTTCCCAGTCAAAGTGTGATTGGTGAAATAAAGTTTGGCAGGCACCTCGCGAAGAAAAGCCTCACCAACAGCCCGACCCGGGCACCCAGCCCTGATTCTGACTCTTGGAACGGGAAAGCGTTCGGTTTCCCAGTCAAAGCGTGATTGGTGAAATAAATATGGCGAGCACCGTGCGATCGAAGGCGTTACGGACAGCGCGGCCTGCGAAATCGCCTTGCAGAGTCCAGACCCGGCGACGGGAAAGCGTCCTTTCCCCAGTCAAAGTGTGATTGGTGAAATAAAGTTGGCGAGCACGGTGCGAACGAAGCCGTTACGGACAGCACGGCCGGAGGAATCGCCTGGCAGTGTCCAAACCCAGCCACGGAAAAGCGGCCAGTTTCCCAGTCAAAGTGTGATTGGTGAAATAAAGTTGGCGAGCACGGTGCGAACGAAGCCGTTACGGACAGCACGACCGGAGGAATCGCCTAGCAGTGTCCAAACCCAGCCACGGAAAAGCGGCCTGTTTCCCAGTCAAAGTGTGATTGGTGAAATAAATCTCTGACTTCTGAGTTTCACGGTCCGACTGAAGCCGCAGCTCTGCTGGCATGAGACGGCGAGTGAAGAGAATCATGGGCTTAGACCCAAGGAGATGTATTCGCCGCTTCTAACCCGCGCTCCTGACGTGAAAAGGAAGCCACCTACAAGGTTGCCGAATTACCGCAAAGTCCGCGCACCAACAAATGCAAAAGTAGCGCTTCCGATGTAGTTTTCACGACGAAAGGAAGCCGACGTGTTCTCGTCTGCAAGCGAACTCGCCACGAAGCTGCGCGCGGCACGCTACATCATCGATCCGGTCACGTTGGACGTGGTTTATCTGGCAGCCCGTATGCGCAAGCCACTGCTGGTGGAAGGTCCGCCAGGATGCGGCAAGACCGAGCTGGCCTATGCGGTAGCGGCGGCGGCCAATACGGTGGTTGAGCGCCTGCAGTGCTACGTGGGAATCACTGAAGAGAAGGTCATCGGGAAATTCGACGAGGCGCTGCAGAAGCTCTTCATGGACACTCAAGCCGCCAACCTCGGCCAGGACTGGAACCAGATCCGGAGCCGGCTGCACTCGCTGGACTTCTTTGCGGAGGGGCCACTTTTGCGGGCTCTGCGCTATGACGCGCAGCCGTGCGTGCTTCTGGTCGACGAACTCGACAAGGTCGACCACAACATCGAAGCCTTGCTGCTGGAGATTCTGAGCGCCTGGCAGATCACGATCCCCAAGCTGGGAACGATTGGAGCATCGACCATTCCCTTTGTTGTTCTGAGTTCGAACGAAGAACGGCGTCTGGGCGATCCTCTGCGACGACGGTGTTTCTATCTTCGATTTGAATACCCGTCGGTCGAGCGTGAGAGAGAAATTCTAGCGATCCGCAGCAGTAGTGAAAGCCTGCATCTGCGAGAGCAACTAGCTAGGCTGGCACACGCACTGCGCGGCTGGAACATGGAAAAGCCGCCCTCGATCGCCGAGATGCTGGACCTTGCGCAGGCATTGGAAATCCTGGGGGTTGAAGAGATCTCGCACGAGCAACGGGACCTGCTGTTGCCGCTTTTGGCGAAAACTGAGGCTGATCGTAAACGCTTGATGTTGCGCGCTGGCTTTGAAGGCCTGGTTGCCGATTCGAAGCGCTATCGCGACGAGTTGATGGCCATGGCGGAAGATGTGGGCTCGCCGGCGGTGGCTGTGGAGGTTGCAGCGTGAAGTGGGCCAAGGTATGCCTTCTGGTACTGCTGGTGGGAACGGCAAGAGCGCAAGTGGCCGATGGAGGCCAACAGCGAAACGTATCAGCGCAGTGGACGGAGTATTACGCCGCTGTCTACCAGGTCCCGGTGGAACTGGTGGCCGCGATTATCGACGAAGAATCGGGATGGAATCCATATGCGGTATCATCCTCGTCCAAATTAACTCCGCTGTGCTGAGCGTCGCCGGGAAGAAGAAGGCT